>Ga0214917_10008234_pt1 | contig 10290 bp, 7 predicted proteins | sample LL_1208_BB_MetaG_FD_177983 | JGI IMG/M metagenome (GOLD analysis project Ga0214917, IMG submission 177983) | Freshwater microbial communities from Lake Lanier, Atlanta, Georgia, United States - LL_1208_BB | ecosystem: Environmental > Aquatic > Freshwater > Lake | place: USA: Georgia | collected...
CGCCACTGGAGCCTTGCATCGATCCGATGATCGCCGGGGCCCCGAGGCCGCCGGCTACGTCGACGATCGCGCCGATGAAAGAGCGGGCCTGCGTCCGCACGTCGGCATCGGCATGGCAGAGGTGCCACCCGTGCCTCACCCAGCCCGCCCCCGTGCCCACGGCGGCGAGGCCGAGCGAGGAGGACGTGAGCAGCCGGCCGAGCACGACCGCGGGCAGGCCTGCCGCCGACTCGGGAAACACCTCCACCGCGTCGAAACCGAGTTCGGCCGCCGCTCGGCAGCCCGCCTCGAGCCCATCGTGGAACACGAACGGACCCTGCCGGGCCTCCGGAACGAGGCAGATCGTGACGGCGGTTTTCATCGGGAAAGAAACAGTGGGGCGAGGTGCCGCTCGAAGATGTTTTCCGTGACCTGCCGGGCCACGATCTCGCGGTTCGCCACGAGGAGGTCGGTGTAGCGGCTGCCGTGCTTCGCCGCGACCTTGAACGACACGTGGAGCAGTTGCCGCACGTGCGGGTTGAACGCGGTGTTCGTCGGCACGTGGCGGATCGCGGCGGCGAATCGGGGGCCACTCCAAGCGGCAACCTCGGCCGCGGCTGGCAGTGCCGTGCGGTCGATGTCGATCACGGCCGCGTAAGGTGCGCAGAAGTCGTCGACGTGATCGAGCGCGTAGGCGTAGATCTCCTTGGCGAGCGTGAGTCCGTCGCCCCCGGCCTCGGCCAAGCCGATCACCTCCTCCAGCCAGGTCGTGCCGGCCGTCTTCAGGTGCACGCCGGCGCCCGTGCGGGCGAGGGTTCTCCGGATCAACGGATAGAGGGAAAACTTGTCGCTGCCGGAGTGCACCGAGAGTTTGAGCGACTCCGGCAGCCCGTAGTGCCGGGAGGCGAACGCGCATACCGCCACGTCGTCGGAGAACTCCTGCTCAAACTGGGCCAGATCGCCGACGTAATCCACGCCCTTGTTGAACCGGCCGGTGAACTTCGGGGCGATCGTCTGGAGCGGGATCCGTTCCTCGGCGAGGAGCGCCAGGATCACGAGCAGTTCCGGCGGCGTCTGCGGCTCGTCGGTCTCGTCCATGCTGACCTCGACGACGACGTCGTCTCCGCGGGCCTGCTGGATATGCCGCCAGATCGCACCAGCCTCGCGGCAGGCGAGCAGGTATTTCCCAGCGATGCGGGCTAGCGAATCCTCCGAGAGCCGGAACACCTTCGTGATCCCGGGGAGAGCGATCGGTTTGCCGAGCTCGGCGTGGCCGCTCACGAAGGCCTTCACGTCGGCCTGCGGGGCCGGCTTGCCAATCGCGTCGGCCACGTCGATCGTGAAGAAGTCGCTCGACTCGAGGAACCGGTCGACCGTCTCCAGCCGGATGTGGTCGGCATCGACGAACCAGGGATGCGGCCACTTCCGCCGTGCCACGGCGGCCGCGGCAGCGGCCCGGACACTCGCCGGCTCGCTTCCGATGAACGAGTGCTCGCGGTTCGACTTGTTCCACACCGGGGCGACGACGACGCCCGCGGCGGCGAGCCTCTCGAACGCGGCGAGCTGGGCCTCCGCCTCGTGCGCGAACCGGTCGCCGACGCCGAACGACAGTCTGGGAAGCGACTTCATCCTGGCAGCATACGGCCGCTTGGCTCCGGCGGGAATGATGATTCTTGACCTCGGGATGACTATTCTTGACCTCCATGAGCAGGCGCACCCCGCGGCCGTTGCCCCCGTTCGTCTCGCGGCAGGTGGTCGTGGCCCGCCGCTACTTCCTCGATCTCAGGCCCAGCCCTGCGCGGCCGCTCACGGTCGTGTGCGGCGGCGAGGAACGCGTGCGGGGCGACTACGCGGTGGAACGCGGCGACTTTCCGTACGCCTGCCTCGAGTTCGTCGCCGCGGGTCGCGGATCGGTCATGCTCTCCGGCCGCGAGGCCCCGCTGGCCGCCGGCTCCGTCTTCAGCTACGGACCGGGCGTTCCCCACGCGATCCGCACCGATCCGCGCCGGCCTTTACGGAAGTATTACGTCGATTTCGTGGGCCGTGAGGCGGGGGCACGGCTGCGTGCCGCTCGCCTCGCCCCAGGCAGTCATCTCACCGTGAGCCGTCCACGGGAAGTCCGGGCCGTGTTCGATCTGCTCCAACAGTGCGGTCTGGCCGCCTCGCCCCACACCGAGTCTCTGTGCACGCAAGTGCTCGGCGTGCTGCTCACGAAGGTCGCGGAGGTCGCGCTTGCCGGCGACGATCACGACCTCCAGGCCCGGGACACGTTCGAGCGGTTCAAGCACCTCCTGCATGCCGAGCGGCGGCGGCTGCTCTCCGTGGAGATGGCCGCCGCGGAATTCGGCATCTCCCCGGCTTACGCCTGCCGCCTGTTTCGCAGGTTCGCCGCGACCAGCCCCTACCGGTTTCTCCTGACGCAACGGATGAACCTCGCGGCCGATCTGCTCACGCACGAGCGGCTGCGCGTCCACCAGGTGGCCGCGCGGCTCGGCTTCCCCGACCCATCCCAATTTTCCCGCGCGTTCAAGCGGGTGTCCGGCATGTCGCCGATCACGTTCCAGCGCCGAGCCTGACAGGCGTCGGAGGACGGGCCCGCGCACGTCCTATTCGCAGTGGGGCTCGAGGGCCGTGATCTTGGCGACCCGACGGGCGTGCCGGCCGCCCTCGAACGTGGTGTCGAGCCAGGTGCGGAGCATCTTGTCCTGCAGCTCGGGGCCGATCAGTTCGGCCGACAGACAGAGCACGTTGAGGTCGTTGTGCCGCCGGCTCATCTCGGCGGTCACCTCGTCGTGGCAGGTGGCGGCACGCACGCCGGGCAACTTGTTGGCTGCGATCGCCATGCCCACGCCCGTGCAGCAGAGCAGGATCCCCCGGTCGACCGTGCCGGCGCTGACGCGGCCGGCGACGTCGGCGGCGATGTCGGGGTAGTCGACCGCCTCGTTGCCATGGCTGCCGCAGTCGATCACCTCGTGCCCCATGTGGTGGAGCAGGCCGATGATCCGCTGGCGGGCTGCGACGCCCCTGTGGTCACTTCCGACGGCAATCCGCATCGATCGCTCCGTGCTTCGGGGAGGTCGTCGCGGCCCGCATCAGTCCAGCGACGCTTTCTTCAATTGGAGTGTATCCAACCGGGCGATCAAGTGCCGTCGGATTTGTTCGGCGCACGCGCGGTAGGTGGCCATCGGACCGCCGATCGGGTCGAGCACGTCGCTGCGGTCGGGTGAGAGCACGGCGGTGCGTCCGCCGGCCTCGGGAAACTGGGCGAGGATGGCGGACCTGTGCGCCGCGGTCATCGTCCAGATGATGTCGGCCTGCCGTACGAGCGGCTCGGTGAGGGGCTGGCTTTCGTGGCCCGAGAGGTCGGCGCCGATGTCGTGCATCGCTTCGATGGCGCCGGCGCTCGCGGACCCTCCTGCCCAGGCGGCGATGCCGGCGCTCGCGACCACCACGCCGTGCTCCTCGAGTTCTTCCGGACGGCATCCGACCCGCTCGGAGGCGAGCTGTTTGAAGATCGTCTCGGCCATGGGGCTGCGGCAGGTATTGCCCGTGCAGACGAACAGCACCATCAGGCTCGAGAGCCGCCGCAGCGTCTCGTAGGACACGATTCCCGGATGCACGACGCGGAAGTCGTCGCTTTCGACCTCGATGGTGGAGGCGGGCTGGGCGTAGCGGGAGCGGCCGTCGTCGATCACCAGCGCGAGGGCCGCCCCGCCGCGGGCGATCACCTCGGCGGCCGTGACGGGGGCTGCTTCACCGGGGCTAACCGGCTCGGCGAGCACCACCGGCCCGGCCAGCATCCGCATGCAGTCGGCGAGCATCGGGTGGCCGGGCACGCGCAGCCGGAGCCGACCCGCTCCGGTGATCGCCGCGCGGGCCGGCTGCGGCAGGCGGTGGACGAGGCTCTCCGGATGGTCGTCGGCGACGATGATCGTCACCGGACCGGGCCAGCAGCGGCGGGCGATCCGGCGACCGATCGGACTCAGGCGCGGCGCCCAGTCGAGCGCCTCGTCCGCGCTTTTGAGTGCGAGCGAGAGCCGCGGTTCGCCCTCGCGGGCGGGGGCGAGCGGAACGATCCGGTCGATCGCTTCGGCAGCGCGCACGCTCGCTGCGATCACGTAGTCGGTCTCGGTCGGAAACGCGACGCTGCGCCCCTGGGCGAGCATCTGGACGGCCTGGTGCACGACGTCCCGGGGATCGTCGGTCTTCCGCAGGTTGATCACCATCGGCCGCATGGGCAACGCCGGGTGCCTGGGGAACGCCCTGCACCAACCCTGGGGGAAACCGGGAAGAATGGGAAAAAGTATCGGGGTTCTGCGGAGGCGGTCAAGCAGCGAGGAGGGTCGGTGCGCGATCCAAGACGCATGCCGCCCGACTGCTGCGGGTCCGCACGATCCCCGCGTCGCCTGCGGAATTCCGGCGGTTTCCCGGGGATAGTTTTCGGCTTGTGGCTGGATGCGGTGCGACGGTATTCCTCCCCGGCTTCGTCCCCGCACGTCCACGGGATCGTCGATGACATTTCGCGCGGTCACTTCGGCCCTTCGCATCTCCCCCCGACAGCTGCTGCCCGCTCTCGCGGTCGCGGTCTCGGTCGCGTGCGGCTCGGGCTTTGCGCAGGTGCCCGGGCAGACGGCGCCCGTCGCAGGCCCCGCCGGCCCCCGGCCGCTGCCGCCCGCCGCGGCCCCTGCAGACGAATCCAATCGCATCGTGGAGGTGCGCATCGAGGGGAATCACGCCACGGAGGTCTCGAAGCTCCCCAAGCTCGTGACCCGGGCCGGGCAGATCTTCGACCCACAGGCGATCGAGGAGGACGTGCGCACGCTCCATCGCTCACGGAAGTTCATCGACGTGCACCCGAAATATGTGCGGGTGAAGGAGGGCGTCGTCGTGATCTTCCAGGTGGTTGAGCGGCCGATGCTCCGCTACGTGAAATTCGTCGGCAACGAGAAGGTGACCACCCGCACACTTCGCAAGAAGTCGGAGATCGACGTGGGCGACTCGATCGACCCCTACGTGGTCGAGGAGGCTCGGCGTCGGATCGAGTCGTTCTATCACGAAAAAGGTTACGACGCGGCCCGCGTCTCGACGGTGGAGGGAAACAAGCCTGGCGACAAGGGGGCCGTGTTCCTGATCGACGAGGGCCGCAGCCGTAAGTCGCTGTGGACGAGCTTCGTGGGCAACACGATCGCGAGTGATGGCCGGCTCCTCACGCAGATCAAGTCGAAGCCCGGCATCTTCTGGCTGCTCGGCGGCGACGTCGACAGGGAGAAGATCGACGCCGACGTCGATGCGATCACCGCCTACTACCGGAGCCTGGGGTTCTTCCAGGCGAAGGTGAGCCGTGAGCTGGAGGTGGTGCACGGTGCCGGCCGCGATTGGACGATGCTCACGTTCGTGATCAACGAGGGCCCTCGCTATTCGGTGCGCAACATCTCGTTCATCGGCAACAGCCGGTTCAAAAGCGAGTTCCTCGCCCGGGATCTCAAGCTCAAGAGTGGTGAGCCGTTCAACCAGACGAAGATGGACCTCGACCTCGGCCTGATCCGCGACATCTACGGTGGCCGTGGATTCGTGTTCGCCGACATTCGGGCCGACCCCCGCTTCCTCGAGGAACCGGGGCAGCTCGATCTCGTGTACAACGTCGCCGAAGGGCAGCGGTATCGCGTCGGCAAGATCAACGTGCGGATCCGTGGTGACCATCCGCACACGAAACACAGCACGGTTCTGAACCGTCTGTCGCTCCGGCCGGGCGACATCCTCGACATTCGCAAGCTCCGCGACGACGAGCGGCGGCTCAAGGCCAGCAGCCTGTTCCTGGCCGACGCGGCCAAGGGGGAGGGGCCGAAGATCGTGTTCAGCAAGCCGGAGAAGGCCGAGGACGCCAACGAGCAGATCGCGCGCGATCCCGGCCAGCCCGGGTTTCGTGGCCAGAGCCCCGATGCCGAGGCGGCGGACGACGCCGTGATCGACCTCGTGCTCGAAGGGGAGGTGCCGCCCCCTGCTCCCACCGCGCAGCCTACGCTCGCTCCCATCGTGTGGCGCGGCCAGAGCCCGCAGCCGTTCGCCCAACGGCAGCCTGCTCCGGTGCAGGCCTGGGGCGGGGCGCCGCTCGCGCCGACGGGCCCCGAGGCGCTCGACTACTCGCGCACGATCGCGCCGCCGCCGGCCGTCCAGCAGCCGGTCTATGTCGCCCAGCAGCCGGCCGCGCCGCCGGGGCTGCCCGGGGCCGTGCCGCCGGGGAGTTTCCAGCCGGGTTTTGCAGCACAACCAGGACTCGCGCCCCAGGCTGGACTCGCGCCCCAGGCTGGACTCGCGCCCCAGGCTGGACTCGCGCCCCAGGCTGGACTCGCGCCCCAGGCTGGCTTCGCACCGCCGCCGGGCGGCCAGCCCTTCGTGGGCCAGCCTTTCGGTCAGCCGGGCGTGGTGCCACAGCCCGGCATGGTGCCCAACTTCGTCGCCGACCAGCCGCTGCAGGTGTTCCCCGGCAACGAGCCCTACGTGATCGTCGACGTCGATGCCGAAGAGACGCAGACGGGACGGCTCATGATCGGTGCCGGCGTCAACTCCAACGCCGGTCTCGTCGGCAACATCGTCGTCGACGAGCAGAACTTCGACCTGTTCCGTCTGCCGCAGAGTTGGGATGACATCAGGAACGGCACGGCCTTCCGTGGTGCCGGCCAGCGGTTCCGCCTCGAAGCCGCTCCGGGCACGCAGCTGCAGCGGTACACGGCCACGTTCCAGGAGCCGTATCTCTTCGACACGCGGATCGGCCTCTCCACGAGCGCCTCCTACTACACGCGGTTCTTTTACGACTGGGCCGAGGCCCGCATGGGTGGCCGGATCGGCCTGGGCTATCAGTTCCAGTTCGCCCCGAACCTCTCGGTGAACACCGCCTTCCGCGGCGAGAGCGTCAACGTCTTCAATCCCCGCCTGCTGACTCCCGCCGTCGAAAACATGCTCGGCCAGAACTCCGTGTACGGCTTCTCCGGCGGCATCATCCACGACACCCGCGACAGCCCGTTCCTGCCCACACAGGGCCACCTGGCCACGTTCGAGTTCGAACAGGTCATCGGCTCGTTCGTCTACCCGCGCGGCATTCTCGAAGGACGGCAATACTTTTTGTTGAGCGAGCGGGCCGACGGCTCGGGCCGCCACGTGCTCTCGATCGGCTCGGTGCTCGGCATGTCGGGCCCCGACACCCCCGCCTACGACAACTTCTACGCCGGCGGCTACAACACCATCCGCGGCTTCACGTTCCGCGGGGCCAGCCCCCGCCAGATGGTCAACGGGCAATCCCCCACGAGTTCGGCCCAAGACGCGGCGATCATCGGCGGCCCGTTCCAGTGGCTCAACACGATCGAATACCTGTTCCCGATCACGGCCGACGACACACTCCGCGGCGTGGTGTTCACCGACTTCGGCACGGTCGAGTCGAACGTATCGATCCAGCAGATGCGCGTGGCGCCCGGCTTCGGTCTGCGGATCACCCTGCCGGCCATGGGCCCCGCTCCGATCGCGCTCGACTTCGCCGTCCCGGTTGCCTACGCCCCCTACGACAACCAGCAACTGTTCAGTTTCTTCGTCGGCTTCGCCCGCTAGGTTCGGTCCATGACTCCAGCGAACAACCCATCGGCCGATCCGCGTCGCATTCTCGTGGTGCGCAATCGCTATGTGGGCGACACCATGCTGGCGATCCCGTTCCTGCGAAACCTGCGGCGGCGGTTTCCGCACGCCGTCATCGACATTCTCTGCGAGTCTGGCGCGGCCGCCCTCCTCGCCGACTGCCCGTATACGGATGCGTTGATCGAATGGAAACGTGGCCCCCGTCGCCGCGGCGTCGTGCGCGGTTCGCTCGCCAACGTGCGGGCGACCGCCCGGTTGATCCGCGGCCGCGGTTACGACCGCGTGTACCTGCTCAAGCGATCCCTCTCGACCGCTTTGCTCGCCTGGCTCTCCGGGATCCCGGTGCGTGTCGGGTTTCGCTCGTTCGGCGCCTGCCTGCTCTCGCAGGCGGTGGCGATCGCACCGCATCGGCATCAGGCCGAGTTGTTCCTCGACCTGTTGCGGGCCGACGGTATCGCCGTCGACGACGGTCGCAACGAATCCTGGACGACGCCCGATTCGGTGGCCCGTGCCGATGCCCTCCTTGCCGGCGTGGCCGGTGATCGTCCGCGCGTGTTCCTCGCGTTGCAGTCCACCGACAAACAGCGGCTCTGGCCACACGAGCGGTTTGCCCGGATCGTAGACTGGCTGGTCTGTAACCGCGGTTGCGAGGTGTTTCTCTGCGGAGCACCCCGAGACGCGGTCGTGCACGCGCGGGTGCAGCGACGGTTGTCCCGCGCCGCCGCCGCGCACGTGCACGACCACTCCGCCCGCCTGTCACTGCGGGATGTCGGAGGCCTGATGGCGAGGATGGACCTCTACCTCGGCGTCGACACGGGGCTGTCGCACATCGCGGCGTCGAACGGCGTGCCCGTCGTGGTGCTCGCGGGCCCGACCGATCCCAACCGCTGGCATCCCTGGCGGAGCACCGGCGTGGTCGTGAAGGGCGAGCCGACGTGGTTCGCCAGGCTGCTCGGGCGCTGGCGCCGGGGCGGCCATGATCTGCCCTGGGCTCCCGAACCGGCGGCCATGGAAACGATCTCCGTCGAGCAGGTGATGGCGGTGGTCGATCAAATGCTGCCGCGCCGCGCCTCGGCAATGCCGCCGCGGCGGGCACCGCTCAGGGTCGTCGACCTGCGTGAGGGCCGGCACCGCTACGAGGTCTGGCAATCTCCGGCCGGCATGCCCGCGGCCGCGGCGGAACCCGCGACGAACCCGCTCGCCCACGCCCACTGAAAGTTGAAGCCGCCGATCCGGCCGTCGACGTCGAGCACCTCGCCGGCGAAGAACAGGCCGGGGCGGATCCGGCTCTCCATCGTCTCGAGCCGCACCTCGGCGAGTGGCACACCGCCGGCCGTCGCCTCGGCCACGGTGAATCCCCGGTCGCCGACGACGTCGAGTGCGCAGGCCGTGACGCACTGCACGAGCCGGCGCCGGGCGTCGCGCGGCAGGTCGCCGGTCGCCGGTGCCGCTGCTGCTTCGCACAGCCCGCGCACGAGCCGCTCGGGGAGCCGTTCGCGGAGCACGGCCACCGGCCCGCGGCCCGCGGCAGCGAGGAGCAGCCGCTCGATGTCGTCGGCCGAGTGGCCCGGCAGCCAGTTGATCACGAGCCGCACCGCGGGATCGCGCGACCGCTCGACGAGCCAGTGACGGCTGATATCGAGCACGCTCGGGCCCGAAAGGCCGGTGTGCGTGCAGAGCGTGCTTCCCGTGAACGCCCGGAGCCGTTTTCCCATGGCCGAGAGGAGCGCGATCTCCGCGGGAAGCGTGAGCCCGGAGAGCCCGCGGATCCAGTGGTCCCCCGGAAGCACGAGCGGCACCAGGGCGGGCACGATCGGGGAAGTGAGCGAGTGACCGAGGGATGCGGCGATGGCGAATCCAGTGCCGTCCGAGCCGGACTTCGGGAGCGACTTTCCACCGGTGCAGAGAATCACCCGCCTGGCCCGAAACGTCCCCGACTCGGTCGTGACCAGAAACCCACCCTCGTGTGCTGTGACTTTCGTCACCCGCGCCGGATGCACGAGCATGGCCCCCGCGGCGATGGCTGCGTTCACGAGCGCGTCGAGCACCGTGCGGGCCGAATCGGTGACGGGAAAGAGTTTTCCCGTGTCCTCGCGCTTGAGCTCGACACCACACTCGGCGAAGAACCTGACCGTGTCGTCCACGGTGAACCGGCCGAGCACCTTGCGGATCGCGGGCGCGGTGCTCCCGGCGTAGTCGGCTTCGGAAACCTTCCAGTGCGTGACGTTACACCGGCCGCCACCCGCCACCAGGATCTTGGCACCGAGTTTTTTCGCAACGTCGACCGCAACGATCGAAATGGGCCTGCCGGACGCCCGAGCCGCTCGCCCGGCCCAGGTTGCCGCGAACAGCCCCGCCGCCCCGGCCCCGACGACAAGAATGTCGCACCGATCAGGCAGCACGGGCGTTTGCATCCGCAAAAACCGAAGATGGCTCGGGGAAGAGAAGGATGCTACACTTTCCAAGTGTAGATGATCCTCCCGCCGACCGACCGAAAGGTCCGCGATCCGGCCCGGCTCCGTGGGGCCGCGGATCGGCGACGCGGGTAACCCCGATTGGAACGATCCATGGGTTGCTCCAGCGCGTGGCGCGGGCGGTGTATCGGCGTGGTGCTCGTTGCGGCGACGGGCGCCGAACAGTTCTGTCTGGCTGCCGAAGCCGCTCTCGACTTCAACCGCGACATTCGGC
>Ga0214917_10008235_pt1 | contig 10289 bp, 9 predicted proteins | sample LL_1208_BB_MetaG_FD_177983 | JGI IMG/M metagenome (GOLD analysis project Ga0214917, IMG submission 177983) | Freshwater microbial communities from Lake Lanier, Atlanta, Georgia, United States - LL_1208_BB | ecosystem: Environmental > Aquatic > Freshwater > Lake | place: USA: Georgia | collected...
GGTGGGGGGGGTTGAAGTGGGGGGTGGGGAGTATTAAAGTCCTTTCATTGGGGGTATAGCTCAGTTGGTAGAGCGTCTCGTTCGCAATGAAATATACTAGAAAATTGGCTGTTTGGACTGGTTTGGACAAATGTGGAATACAGCAGATAAAGCATTGATAATAAGAGTTATAAATATGATAGGATTAAATTAAGTCCAAGTTTGTCTAGGTCTATTTTTCTATATTGGGGGTGACATTTTGGGGGTGACTTTATAGCTATATAAAAAAGGATAATCTGATGGGCAAAAGGCCCTTTGTAATATGCTTTGTAATATACCCCCCCATTTTTGAATTATCTCTTAAGAACGGTATTTTTCTATAAATGGCATGGTGACTGTATTGATATTTCCCCGCTGATTACTGATGAAGCGACCATGCCGCGAATATCCAGTTAGGAGCCATGCACCAGATGGATATGAGCGGATATGGGAGCAAATACAGACAAATGATCGAAACGATTGTGTTTTAGGTTGGAGCATGAAATCCAGCCGCCGGAAAGAGATTGGGAAACGCTAAAAAAACAATTAACGATTGGGCATTGCTAATACAGAAAAGCGATGGGCATTCGATAAAAGGAAATATTAAAGAGCGGGATCAGGATTGCGTGGTGTTACTAAACCAATTACGGGTTTGGTTGCAAATATTGCAGACAGATAGCATCACCGGAACTTCCACGAGAACACCCACTACCGTGGCAAGAGCGGCACCAGAAGAAGGGCCGAAAAGCGTGATGGCTACGGCTACTGCAAGTTCAAAGAAGTTGCTTGCCCCAATGAGAGCTCCGGGAGCGGCGACGTTGTGAGGGACTTTTAGCCAACGCATGAGAATGTAGGTCAAACTGGAATTAAAATAGACCTGAATGATGATGGGCACCGCCAGCAGAAGGACGGCGAACCAACGCTGGGTTAAATTCTGAGCCTGAAACGCGAAAATCAGCACTAGCGTCAACAGTAGAGCGGCGATGGTGATCGGCTGAAACTTCGGAAGGAAAAACTCCTCAAACCACTTTTTGCCCCGAGCTTTTAGTAGCAACGAGCGAGTTAGATAACCCGCAGCCAAAGGAATCACGATAAAAATAACTACAGAAGTAATCAGAACGCTGGACGGCACGACCACATTGGCCACCCCGCAAAGAATCATCACGATGGGGGCAAAAGCCACCAGCATGATGAGGTCGTTTACGGCAACCTGCACCAGCGTGTAGACTGGGTCTCCATCCGTGAGATAAGACCAGACAAAGACCATCGCTGTGCATGGAGCTGCAGCAAGGATGATCAATCCTGCGGTATAATCTTTGGCAGCTTCTGGGGTGATCCATGTCGAGAAAAGGTGTTGGATGAAGCCCCACGCCAAAAAAGCCATGCTGAGGGGTTTGATGATCCAGTTCACAAGTAAAGTGATGAGGAGCCCTTTTGGCTTTCTGGCAACACCCCCGATGGAGCTGAAATCCACTTTCAGCATCATTGGGTAGATCATTGCCCAAATCAGAATGGCGATTGGTACATTGACATGGGAATCACGAGCGAACTCCAGACGGCTGACCATGGAAACCGTCTCCGGAGCAATCGATCCAATCAGAACTCCAACGACCATGCAGAGGAACACCCAAATAGTCAGGTAACGCTCGAAGAATCCAATTTTCTTGCTTGAGGTCATACAAATTACCCTCGACTAAACTTGTGTTTCAATCCAGCGGCGTAGGCTTCAAATACCAATCGGATCTGATCTCTAACACGTCGGAACTCATCTAGAACAGCCTCTTCCGAACCAACGGCATGAGCGGGATCATCAAAGCCCCAGTGGTGGCGGTTCATTTGGCCGGGAAAAGTGGGGCAAGCCTGATCGGCATTGCCACAGACAGTGATGACGGTATCGACGGTGGAGTTTAGGAATTCACTTAGGTGCTTGGATCGGTGGCCAGAGATGTCGATGCCGATCTCTTTCATCACCGCAATGGCTTTGGGATGAACGAAGCCAACTGGTTTGGAGCCAGCGCTTGAAACGTCGATCAAGCCGCCAGAGGCCTGACGAAGAATGCCTTCTGCGAGATGACTACGGCAGGAATTGCCCGTGCAGAGGACGAGTATGAGTGGCTTGGTTGTCATTGCCTGTAAGTTTTTGAAGGTAATATTACATGAAGCAATAAAATATGAATTAGAAGTAGAAAAAGGAGACGGTGCGGTGGGTGAACGATGAATAAATCGCAGTACCCAATCAATCCCCAAAAAAACCCGTATTGCCCTATTCCTGTAGCGTATTGGTTCCGGGAACAACAAAGCTAAAAACGTGGCTGTTTGGGTTTGAGGATGGAAATCGAACGCCGGATTGGAGCGAATCGGCCACGGAGAGAGTGTTGACGGCGATAGCCGACACAACGAACGAGTGGCTGATAAGCGACATCTCGGGAATTCGTGTTGAATATCTTCTGGTTAGGTTGGACCACCACATAGGTTGAACAACGAACGCAAGGGCCGAGCCCCATGGGGCAAGTGAGGACGACGAAGGAGTGACGAACAAAATCCACCCGGCGGGATGGCATGAAGCAAAACCAGCACAACAAAAAGACTCTCTTTGTCAAAGAAGAGCCGCGGCCGTGCTGGTATTGCGAATGCATCATGCGGGTACGAGCGCGGGAAGTGAACAAAGTGAACGACGAAGCGAGCCGCGCATGTCCAAAGCGGTGGAGGAACAAGTGTGACGACCACCTAGCGATGCTTTACGAAGGGCGGTGTAGCGAACGCCAACACGGCCCGACGAACTTCATACACCGAAGCGAGCATGATCCGGAGCGAAAGCGGAGGATGATGCAAGCGAGGGTGTATGGGATGGTGAGTGCAACGCGCGAACGGGTTAGGACGTTGATGAAATGTTAAAGTTAAAAAAAGAGATGAGAGAGAGGTTAGAGCCGCTGCGAGTGATCAACGAGCTTACCGCCACTGGCTGATTGCTGTTGGTTGAAGGCTTATGGCTGTAATTGGCGGGGCGACTGGAAGGAGCAAGCGGCGTGGGTAAAGGGGCGGTTACTGCGTTTGAGGGTGTAACTACTGGATATGAGTCAGTTAAGAATCATCAAAAGATCAATGAAATATGGGTCTTTTTATAAGTTACCTAAGAAGATCATTAAGAGTTTTGAAAGAAATAAAATTAATTTAGCCAGTATTAAGCTTTATTTGTTGTTACAGGAATATGTTTATGAAAATCACACTACAATAATTGATCCAGAGTATTTTGGACTCATGAACAAGGAATATAAATTTGATTTAATAGGCGGAATTGAGCTTTTGAGGGTATTTGGGCTTATTTCTTATCAAAAGAATCATAAAGGCCAGATATTGATTTATTTCGAGGGTTATCCAGAGGGATATGAATTTGAGTATGAGGATGGTTAAAGGGACTGAACGGTCATCAAAATAGGGTCATTTTCTCTTTTGGTATAAATCGTCCAGTAAGCTACCTCGTTCTGAAGGGTGTGTGGTTCTGAAGCTATAACTTCTTGGCGCAACATAGGGTATCCACTGATAGCTATTGCATATCCAGAGATCAGGTAAGGGACTTCCGAAGTAGTTGTTACAATGCGACGAATGTAATCTTTATAGATCTTCTGATCGACCAATCCTGTAAAAGAGTAATGGGTTAAGTGGTTTGCTCGGTCATAAACCAAGTAGACATTACCAAAGAGTGATTCTAGCTCGAGTTTGGCTGATCTAAATTCTGCCGCAGTTTTCATATAAAAGATTACACCTTCAAAAGGTTCGTGTGATTTTTAATCAACCTTTGGTTGATTTTAAGCCTTTGGCTTAAGTTTAAGATTCTTAATAAAATAAGATGTTTGCTTGGATATGAGCCTTAACTTTTTTTAGGAAATATATTAAAATAATGCACCCAAGTCCCGATCAGGTTTTTCCTGATCAGGATCTTGGATGCATGACATAAGCCTACTTTTTTTGAGGGGCTAGGATGTTTAGTCTGAAAAGCCACTTCAGTAAGTTGTACCGGTATTAGCCGGGTCTTCCTTCACGTTCCTGTCTCAAGGAACGGCTGTAACGAATGCTAAAAAACAGAACCGAATTGAGTTCGGCGGAAGTATGCACGAGACAATATGCCGGTGACCACAAACCCCACATATTGACTCCACAGCGGTGCGATCTGCGGGATTTTACACCCGCTTGTTTATTTGATGCCCAACTTGGCATCGGTCTTATTCCCTCCTGGAAAAGCTCTCTGACCTAAAGAACAGCCCTTGAGACCTCAGGATCGGAAACCATACGCTAATTTATCGTTTGGCTGAAAGAGATTGGAACTCTTTTCATTATGATATTGATAAGCACAAAGAATTTCTAAAAAAACTTTGCAATTTATATCCTGTGATATGATTGCAAACCTATGACAGATATGTATTTATACTTATTTCAGTCTTGACCAGAATCAAAAAGATGGGTAATATTGGATTATGGAAAGGAGGAAAAAACATGAAAAACAGAGTATTTAATAAGGATAACGCCGACAAGCCCCAGACGCTGGGAGATGCGGCAATAGCCTTTATGAAGAAAATTAAGCCCTACATACTGGGAGTGAAAGTATCGGTCATCGTCAATGAAGACCACAGTTTTGCCTTCCAATATGCGGAAACCAACTTGGTCAGTGATGCGCTTCTAGGAATGGAAATACGCCCAGTTGATGATGCTGAACAGAACGAGAAAGAGTCCGAAAAGGCTTAAAAAAGGAGATCAGGTGCAGGTGACCATAATACCGTAATTGTCCTATCCAGTTTGATAGGCATGATTACGTAACTATGGCCCTGCACTTTGATTTACAGGCAAAGTCCACCATCCGTTGATCTGGTAATTTTTCATGCTTTCCTCTGAAACGAAGCGGCGAATTGATTCCTGCAGGGATATCCTTGTTGGCCAGCTTCCACTGCCCACCGATCAGGTGGAGCTAATCACTTTAGCCCTGATCTATAAGTTTATGGACGATCTGGACGAGCAGAGTGTCCAGCTAGGAGGCAAACGCTCTTTCTTCATCAAGGAACTGGCTGATTTCCGCTGGCGATCCCTCATGCCGCAAACTGTATCTGCTGCTGATCGAGTACGCCTTTTTGCCGATGGGTTGGAAGCTTTGGGTGATCCCGAGACTGGTAAACACCTGCCTGAAATGTTTCGAGACATCTTCCGCAACGCCATGCTGAAGTTTCGGGATGGCCGTATCCTGAGCTTGTTTTTGACTGAGCTGGACGGATTCGCCTATTCCCATAGCGAGGAGTTGGGCAACGCCTTTGAATATCTCCTGCAAAGCATGGGCGCACAGGGCGATAACGGGCAGTTCCGCACACCGCGCCACATCATTGATTTCATTGTGGAAGTGCTGGAACCCAAACCAGAGGACAAGATTCTCGATCCAGCATGTGGCACAGGAGGATTCTTGGTATCTGCCTACAAACATATCCTAGGCAAACACACGTCCAAGGGATCATCTGTTCCCGGCGATCAGCTGTCGCCAGCCAAAAAAGATAAACTGGCCCAGCAACTGAACGGTTACGACATCACGCCGATGATGGTGAAGTTAAGCAAGGTGAACATGTTTCTACACGGGTTCTCTGATCCCCAGATTCACGAGTACGACACACTGAGTAACGATGCACGTTGGAACGAGAAGTATGACCTGATCATGGCCAACCCGCCGTTTATGACACCGAAGGGTGGAGTTGTACCACACACCAAGTTCAGAATCGCCGCCAAGAAAGCGGAAGTGCTGTTTACTGATTACATTGCCGAACATCTGAGCACGAACGGACGCGCCGGGATCATTGTGCCAGAGGGAATCATCTTCCAGAGTGCTACTGCCTACAAAGCCTTGAGGAAGTTTCTGGTGGAGGATTCATTGGTGGCAGTGATCGCGTTACCCTCTGGTGTTTTCAATCCGTACTCCGGCGTAAAGACAAGCATCCTGATCTTAGATAAGGGATTGGCCCGACAGAGTGATTCGATTGCGTTTTTTAAGGTAGAGAATGACGGGTACGATCTCGGCGCACAGAGGCGCCCGATTGATAAAAACGACCTGCCGGGACTGACCAAAGAGATTCAAGAATATCTGGAGAAGCTGCGCACCGGAAAAGAAATCTCCGTCAAGGACGAGGCTCAGATTGTTCAAAAAGAAAAGATCGCCGCGAATGGAGAACACAATCTTGGTGGTGATAGGTACTGCAAAGAAGATAAGCAGCGGAGTTTAGATGTTGAATGGGTGGCAATTGGCGCTCTTTGTGAGCTATTTAATGGAAGGGCATTTAAGCCCGAGGAATGGGAGAAGCCAGAAAATGGAGGAATCCCTATTGTCCGAATCCAAAATCTTAATAATAGAGAAAGTGCTTTTAATTATTATAGCGGCGAGACAAGCGAGAAGAATACAATAGAGAACGGAGAGCTTCTATTTTCTTGGTCGGGATCTCGTGGGACATCATTTGGGGCACATATATGGGGAGGCGGAAGAGCCGTTCTCAACCAACACATCTTTAAGGTAGTTTTTAATCCCACCCGAATTTTAAAAGAATATTTTTATTATGCTCTGAATGAAGCGGTGAGTGAGGTTGAGGACAATCTGCATGGTGGTGTTGGTCTTGTCCATATTACCAAAGGGAATTTAGAAAAGATCGAAATCCCCCTTCCCCCGCTGGAAGTACAGAAAGAGATCGTGGCGGAGATTGAGGGCTATCAGATGGTCATCGATGGCGCCCGGTCAGTTGTCGAAAACTACAAGCCGCAGATACCAATTGATCCGAAGTGGCAATTAGCGGATCTAGAAAGTGTCTGCACATTTCAAGAAGGACCTGGAATACTTGCAAAAGATTTTCGTCAAAGCGGAATTCCCCTTGTTCGACTAGCTGGCCTTACAACTGGAACTGTAACTTTGCAAGGATGTGACTACCTAGAGCCAAATATGGTGGATGACCGATGGAGTCATTTTCGACTTAAACAAGGTGATATACTCGTATCCACAAGCGCATCCTTTGGAAGACCAGCAAGAGTAACAACGGAGGCAGAAGGCGCTGTTTTCTACACAGGTCTAATTCGGTTTTCGCCATTAGTTCCAGCGCTTAAATCGCATTTTATGGAGGCGTTTCTAGGAAGCACTTATTTTTTAAAACAAGCTGAGTCACTAGCAACCGGCTCAAGCATACGCCATTTTGGTCCAAAGCATCTGAGGCAAATGAAAATGCCGCTGCCACCACCCGAAGCTCAGTTAGAAATTATTGCCGATCTTAAAAAGGAGAAGGAAATGGTTGAAGCCAACAAGGAGTTGAGCGCCCGGTTTGAAAAGAAAATCCAAGCGGTGATGGCCAGAGTTTGGGGTAACGGAACAGCCGAGTAGTCATGCCATCGGAAGCACAAGCCCGAATCACGATTAATCGGCTCCTTGAAGAAGCCGGTTGGAGGCTAGACAACAGCACTGGCAATTCCGCCAACGTAGTCTGCGAGCATCGGACATCAGGGCAGAAGTTTAAGCCGACGGATGATCTGGGGAATGACTTTGAATCTGCCCCAAACGGATTTGTGGATTACGTCCTGCAGAACAACGATGGACGGGCTGTGGCTGTGGTGGAGGCAAAGAAGGAGAGCATTGATCCCCTATCCGCCAAGGAACAGGCGCGGGATTACGCCAATAACCTAGGGGTTGCCCATATTTTCTTAAGTAACGGTTTAGTCCACTACTACTGGAATCTCCGACAAGGAAACCCGGTCAAGGTCTCCCGATTTCTACCGCTGGAACAGTTAGGCAAGGCGGCTGAATGGAAACCGGACAGTCAAAAGCTGAAGGCTGTGAAGGTGGATGAGAACTATGTGGCTGTATCCCAAGACAGTGACTGGTTGAAGTACACGGATGCGGAAAAGAGTGTGGCAATGAAGAACAAGAAGATCCGGCTGCTGCGGGATTATCAGGTAGCAGCCATTCATGCCCTGCAGAAGGCGGCAACGCCGGAACAGCATCGCTACTTGTTCGAAATGGCTACAGGCACAGGCAAAACCTTGTTAAGTGCGGCTGTGGCGAAGCTGTACCTGCGAACGGATAACGCCCATCGGATTCTTTTCCTAGTGGATCGATTGGAGCTGGAAAAACAGGCGGAAAAGAACTTCACCGCCTATCTGGCTAAGGACGGGATACAGACGGTGATCTTTAAGCAACGGCGGAGCGACTGGAAACAGGCGCAAGTCGTGGTGACGACGATCCAAAGTCTGAGTAAGAACAATCGGTTCCTAAATGATTTCGCACCCAGCGATTTCCAGTTGATCATCAGTGATGAGGCGCACCGGACGATCAGCGGAAATAACCGAACGATCTTTGAATACTTTATAGGAGCAAAGCTTGGGCTGACGGCCACGCCGAAGGATTATCTGAAGGGTGTGGATAGCGGGAATCGGGAAGTGGATCCGCGGGAGATGGAAAAGCGGATGTTGCTGGATACGTACCGGACATTCGGATGTCCAAACGGGACTCCGACATTCCGGTTCAGCCTGATGGATGCAGTGCAGCATAAGCCGCCGTACTTGGTGAATCCGTACACCTACGACGCCCGGACTGAGATCACGACGCAGTTGTTATCAGACGAAGGTTACTCCGTGGTGGTTCCGGCCTCGGAAGATGGCGAAGAAGTAGAGCTGACCTTCACGGAAAAGAGTTTTGAGCGAAAGTTCTTTTCGGAGGAAACGAATAGGAGCTTCGTAAAATGTTTTCTAGATCATGCCAAGGCGGATCCGATTACTGGCGAAGTCGGCAAATCTATCCTGTTTGCGGTGAATCGGCGTCATGCGACGAAGTTGGTTCAGGTATTAAATGAAGAGGCGACAAAGAGATGGCCGGAGGCGTATGGGTCGGGATCCAACTTTGCCGTGCAGGTTACGTCGGACATTCCGGGCGCCCAGCAGATGACGATGGATTTTGCGAACAACAACATGAATGGGAAATCCAAGTGGCGGAGTCGGGATTTTCCGGACTACAACACAAGTCGGACAAGAGTGTGTGTGACTGTGGGGATGATGACGACGGGGTATGATTGTGAAGATCTGCTGAATGTAGGATTGGTTCGGCCTATTTTCTCCCCTACGGACTTCATACAGATCAAAGGACGTGGAACGAGGCTATACGAGTTTGAGTACGGCGATAAGAAAGCACCCAAGACTGGATTTGGATTGTTTGATTTCTTTGCGAACTGCGAATACTTCGAGGAGGACTTTAATTACGACGAGGAACTGAAGGTACCAAAACCCGGCTCTAGGGGCGACGAGGATGACGAGAACGGCGGTGGTGGGGTTATTGTTCTTCCGCCGATCACAGACACACACACGCATACAGGGGCGGATGCGGTGATGGGAGTGCAGGAGATAGCGGTAGGGCCGGATGGGATGAGGATTGATCGGGAGATGTTCCGAGCCAGAGAACGTTTTGCCCGGCAGACGATGGATTTGCTTCAGCAAGTGCCGGAGTTGAAAGAAGCGATGGAGTTGGAGAACCTTGCTCTGTTGGAAACACAGGTGCAGGAAAGGTTGTTTAACAAGCCCGAGGAGTATTGGAATCTGGAGAAATTGCAGGATCTGTATCGCACGACGGATCGAAAGCCGACATTACGGGAGATCCTATCGTTGGTACTGGACATCATTCATAAGATTCCGAATCGGGATGAACTGGCAACCGAGGCTTTTGAAAAATACCGAGCCACGCAGGAGTTTCTGGCGACCCATGCACGTGAGGTGAGGACGGTGTTTATGTCCTATGTCCTGAATCCAGCAATCCGGGAACTAGTCAAAGCACGGAAATTTGCGGAGTTGGCTGCAAGAGATGCGGGATTACACAGCTCGCTAGTGAAATTGGAAAAAGATGAGCGAGAAAACCTCTTGAACTATCTGCAGAACAGCATGAATATGGGCGGGATTGAAGGCACTGCGAATTAAGAAGAAAACAGGCCTAATACCGGCCTAAAAAGCAGCGGACTCTAATAAATATATCCTTAAATGGATATATATGCTGATTTATAATGACTTATAACAGGCATTATTGTGCATTATGTTGATTATAAATGAATTATATATTATATTTGATTTTATAAGCTAACGCTATCATGAATTTATTAAAAGTCAAGGCAAATATAGCTCTAAACATATGATAGTTAATAATTTATATAAGCAAAAATCTTGTAAAAAAAGTAAATTCTTTGTAATATGAAACTATGCAAAATACTAAATATAACAAAATACAGCCC
>Ga0214917_10008236_pt1 | contig 10286 bp, 9 predicted proteins | sample LL_1208_BB_MetaG_FD_177983 | JGI IMG/M metagenome (GOLD analysis project Ga0214917, IMG submission 177983) | Freshwater microbial communities from Lake Lanier, Atlanta, Georgia, United States - LL_1208_BB | ecosystem: Environmental > Aquatic > Freshwater > Lake | place: USA: Georgia | collected...
CCGCGTGCGGGCCAGCAGATCGATGATGAAGCCATCGCCCCGGCCGGCCGGCTGGCTGCCATCCACCAGCAGCAGCACCTGGTCGACCTCGCCGATGGCGCCGCGGGCGCTCTGCACCAGCCGTTCACCCAGCAGATGGTGGGGCTTGTGGATGCCGGGGGTGTCCACCAGCACCAGCTGGGCTGTGGGGGTGGTGAGGATCGCCCGCAGCCGGTTGCGGGTGGTCTGGGCGATCGGGGAGGTGATCGCCACCTTCTCCCCCACCAGCTGGTTCAGCAGTGTCGACTTGCCCACGTTGGGGCGGCCCACCAGGGCCACAAAGCCGGAACGGAAGCCCTCCGGGCTATCGCCCAGCCGAAACCCATCCGCCATCGCCTCCGCCGGCAGGTTGCTCAGGTCGGGGAAGGGCGGCAGAGAATCGCTCGGGGGGCTTGGCTCCATAACCTCACCTTGGCAGCCCGCCGTTCGCGCTGATGACCGACGCCTCTCCCGCCCCCGCCGCCCCGCTCACCCCCAGCTTTCAGCAGGCGATGGAGATCACCGCCCAGTGGCTGCAGCTGTGGGAGCACGGCGAGCTCAGCGATGAGGTGCTGGCCGATCGGGTGGCGGAGCTGGTGGCCAGCCGCGATGGGGCCCGGGGCTTCTTTGTGGTGTCCCTGGCGGGCGATAGCCCGCTGATGGATCGCCTGCCAGACCCCGTGGTGCTGGCCCTGCGGGGTGCCGGTGACGGGGTGGTGGACCTCAGCGCCCGCAACCTGGCCATGAGCACCGCGATGGTGCTGCACCACCAACGCAGTGGCGACGGCGGCCAACGGGCCGGATCCGAGCGCGTGCAACAGCGCTGCACCGAATTGCTGCGGCTGCTGGACCCTGCCCTGGTGAAGGACCGGCTGGAGATCCTGCTGGCGGCCACGGGCGGCAGCGGTGACGATGTGGCCTTCCTGGAGCGTTGGGGATACGACGCCGAGCAGCGGGCCTCGATCGCCGAGGCGGTGCTGGCGGTGGCGGAAGGCTGAACCGGCCTGGCTGCCCGGCACGGTCCTGGTTCTGGAGACGCTCCAACAAAAAAGCACCCCCAGCAGGGGGTGCTCAACGCTGTCAGTGGCGAGAGCTGCGCCGTGGTTCAGTCGCGGCGGCCGCCGCCGTTGAGGGCAATGATCAGCCGCAGGATGAAGATGAACAGGTTGATGTAGGTGAGATACATCCCCAGGGCGCCGGCCAGGTATTGGTCGTCGCTGTAGGTGCGGGGCATCGTGTAGAAGTCCACGAAGGCCGCACCCACGAACAGCACGGTGCCGAAGCCGGCGATCATCAGCTCGAAGCCGCCGGTGCCGAAACCCGGCACGAAGATGCCGCCCACGATCTGCACCAGCATGGCGATCACCAGGCCGAGGATGCCCAGGCCCACCACGCCGCTCAGGGCCTGGCCGACGCTGTCGCTCATGCGGCGACCCATCACCGAGGCGGCCACGAAGGTGATGCCGGTGGCCAGGGCGGCGGTGCCGATGGCCCCGATGCCCGCGGTGCCGATGGCCATGGCCACGATGCCGCTCAGGGTGAAGCCGGTGATCAGGCTGTAGGCGGTGAGCAGCGGCAGGGCGGTGCTGTTGTTGCCCTTCATGGCCACGTTCTGGGCCACGAAGAACAGGATGAAGTTGCCGATCAGGGCCACCCAGAACAGCGGCATGAAGCCGGTGGGGTTGCTGGCCATCAGGGCCAGGCCACCCATCACGCCACCGGCGGTGAGCACCATGCCGCCGCCCACGTAGGGCAGGGCCTTGTTCACCACGTTGGGGCCGACGAGGGCGCCGCTCTGCGCCTCGCGGATGGCCTCCTGGAAATTGCTGCTGGCCGGCATGGCTCAGGGGGGATGACTGCCCACATCCTGCCAGCGCTTTTGGGCTTGCGGGAGCCACTGCGGGCTGGCGGCGGTGTGGATCCCCCTATCTCACCCGGGTGGCGTCGCGGCTGGCGTAGGCGTTCACCAGCCGCTGCACCAGCGGATGGCGCACCACATCGGCGGCGGTGAGCCGGCAGATCGCCACCCCTTCCACCCCCTCCAGCACCTGGGCGGCTTCGATCAGGCCGCTGAGCTGGTTGCTCGGCAGGTCGATCTGGGTGGGGTCACCCGTGACCACCATCCGGGATCCCTCCCCCAGGCGGGTGAGCACCATGCGCATCTGCGCGGGGGTGGTGTTCTGGGCCTCATCGAGGATCACAAACGCCTCGGCCAGGGTGCGCCCGCGCATGTAGGCCAGCGGCGCCACCTCGATCACGTTCTTCTCGATCAGGGCGGCGGTGCGCTCCTGGCCCAGCAGCGTGTGCAGGGCGTCGTAGAGGGGGCGCAGGTAGGGATCCACCTTCTGCTGCAGGTCGCCCGGCAGAAAACCGAGCCGTTCACCGGCTTCCACGGCCGGCCGGGTGAGGATCAACCGCTCCACGCGGCGCTCCTGCAGGGCCCGCACCGCCTGCACGGCCGCCAGGAAGGTCTTGCCGGTGCCCGCCGGCCCCAGGGCGAGGGTCAGGTCGTGGCGCTCGATCGCCTCCACATAGGCCTTCTGCTTGAGCGTGCGCGGCCGCAGCAGCTTGCCGCTCTGGCTGCGGGCCAGCACCTGTTGCCCGAGCTGGCGGTGCTCCTCGCCGCGGCCGGTGTCGAGGGCGCTGAGGGCCGTCTGAACATCCACCTGGGTGATCGGCTGGCCCCCCTGCCAGAGCGGGCGCAGCAGCTCCACCAGTCCGGCGGCCCGCTCCAACTGGTTGGGGCGACCGCGCAGCTGCAAGCACAAACCCCGCAGCACCAACGAAGCTCCGGTGAGGGCTTCGAGGCGATGCAGGGTCGACTCGGCTTCGCCGGCCAGGGCCAGGGCGGCATCCTGATCCGGCAGATCGATCTGAAATGTGCTGAGGGTGTCAGCCCCGGCCATGGGGCGGTGCCTCAGGCTTCGGCGGCGTCAGCGGGTGCGTCTTCAGCGGTGGCTGCCTCGGCGGCGGCCGCCTCTGCAGCGGCTTTGGCCTCAGCGGCGGCGGCGGCTTCAGCGGCCTTGGCTTCGGCAGCTTCCTTGGCGGCCTGCTTGGCGGCGGCGTCGCGGATGGCGGCCTGCTTCTTCTGGCCCACCACCACGGAGGGGCGCACGCTCTTCTCCACCAGGCCGCCGCGCTCGAGCAGGGTCAGCACGCTGTCGGTGGGCTGGGCACCCTGGGCCAGGCGGGCGCGGATGGCCTCGGTGTTGAGGCGGGTTTCCTTGGTGCGGGGGTTGTAGAAGCCCAGCTCCTCAAGGGGCCGGCCATCGCGGCGGGTCGTGCTGTTGCAGGCCACCAGGCGGAAGCTCGCTTCCCGCTTCTTACCGAACCGCTTCAGGCGGAGCTTGATCATTGTGGCCTTGCCTTGCTGACTGGATGGGACTGGCGTGATCCGTACGGATGAGCGCGCCAAACGACCACCATACTCTGCGGGGTGACGCCCCTCACAGCTCCCCGAACCCTTTGCGCTTCTTGGCGGGTTTGGGGGGTTTGGGCAGGCCGCCACCGCCGGCCCGGCCGCCCGGTCGCCCGCCCGGCATGCCGCCGGGGCCACCCATTCCCGGAAATCCCCCCATGCCGGGCATGCCGGGGAAGCCACCGCCCATGCCGGGCATGCCGCCGCCGCGGGTCATCTGTTGCATGAAGCCGCGCATCTGCTGGAAGTTCTGCAGCACCTTGTCCACATCGGCGGGGGTGTGGCCGCTGCCGCTGGCGATCCGCCGCCGCCGGGAGGGCTGGGCCGCCAGCAGGTCGGGGTCGCGCCGCTCGGCTTCGGTCATCGAGCCGATCATCGCCTCGATCTTCTTGAGCTGCTCTTCCCCCTGCTTGAGCATGCCGTCATCGATCTTGTTCATCCCCGGAATCAGCTTCATCAGGCCCCCGAGCGAGCCCATGCGCTTGATCAGGCGCATCTGCTGCACGAAATCGGAAAAGTCGAAGGTGGCTTCCTGCAGCTTCTGCTGCATGCGTTCCACATCCGCCAGCTCCACCTCCTTCTGGGCCTTCTCCACCAGGGTGAGCACATCCCCCATGCCGAGGATGCGGCTGGCCATCCGCTCAGGGTGGAAGGGCTGCAGCGCCTCCACCTTCTCGCCGGTGCCGATGAACTTGATCGGCGCACCGCTCACCTTGCGGATCGAGAGGGCCGCACCGCCGCGGGAGTCGCCATCGAGCTTGGTGAGCACCGAGCCGGTGATGCCCACCTGTTCGTGGAAGGCGCGGGTGAGTTCGGCGGCCTCCTGGCCGATCATCGAATCCACCACCAGCAGCACCTCATCGGGCTGCACGGCCTCGCGGATCCGCACCATCTCCTCCATCATCGCCGTGTCGATCTGGAGGCGGCCGGCGGTGTCCACCAGCACGGTGTCGAAACCCTCCTCACGGGCCTTGGCGATGCCCGCGGCGGCGATGTCCTCGGGTTTGGCGTCCGTGCCGAGGCTGAACACCTCCACCCCGATCTGGCCCCCAAGGGTGCGCAGCTGATCGATGGCGGCGGGCCGGTACACATCAGCCCCCACCAGCAGCGCCCTGCGCCCCTGCTCCTTGAGGTGTAGCCCCAGCTTGGCGGTGGCGGTGGTTTTGCCGGCCCCCTGCAGGCCCGCCATCAGCACCACGGAGGGTTCGCCGGCCTTGCCGCCGGCGGCAAGGGGGGCGTTCTCGCCACCCATGGTTTCCACCAGCTGCTCGTGCACCACCTGGATGAACTTCTGATCCGGGCTGATGCCGCGCACCACTTCGGCGCCGAGGGCTTTCTTGCGCACCTCGTCCACGAATTCCCGGATCACCGGCAGGCTCACATCGGCCTCCAGCAGCGCCCGCCGCACCTCCTTCAGGGCCCCGTCGATGTTGGTTTCGCTGATGGCGCCCTGGCCCCGCAGGTTCTTGACGGCGTCTTCAAACCGCTGGGAAAGCTCGTCGAACATGGCGGGGGGCGAGGGGGCTCACGGGCGGGGCCAGGCCCAGCATGAAGCGATCGTAAAAAGTCGCCTCAGCGGCTCGGCTGGTAGGCCGCCAGCAGCCAACGCTCCCCGTCGCGGGCGAACACGTAGGTGTTGTTCAGGCTGGTGGGGGGGGTCTGGCTCAGCAGCTGGCCGCTGGCGCCGCGGCGCTGATCGCTGTAGGTGAGGGTCACCTCGGCGGCGATGCGGCGTGGGCTGCGCTCGCTGATCCGCAGGCTGGCCACCGTGGCGTTCACGGTTTCGCTGGCTCCGGCCTGGCGGTTGGCCTGCAGCTGTTGCTGCAGCCTCTCCACCTGCTGGGGCCTGGCCAGTTGCTCGAGCGGTTGGGGGGCGCTGCCGCCCGCCAACAGCGTTGCTTTGGCAGTGAGCCAGGCCTGCAGCAGCTGCTGCAGCTGCGCCTCGTTGGGTTCGGCGGCGGTCAGCGGCAGGGTGGCTTCGCTGGCCGCTGGCGGGGCCGGGGCCGGTTGCTTGGGCTTGGGTTTGGCCGGTTGTGTGGCGATCGGCCGCACGGGGATGGCCGCCGGCCGCTCGGCCCGGGGCCGCAGCGCCAGCCAGCCGCCCAGGGCCAGCACCACCGCCGCCACGGCGGCGCCGGCGGGCAGGCTCCAGCGGGGGAGATCCGCCAGGCTTGGCCAGCCCGGCAGGCTGAGCTGCGGCAGGCGCAGCTCCGGCAGCGACCACTGCGGCAGCCCCCAGCCGGGACCATCCCAGAGGTCGTCGTCCTCCCCCTGCTCCTCCTCCGCGTCATCGGCACTGAGGGGGGGCAGATTGGCTTCGGAGCTGTCGGGCCTCAGCCCGCCGGCCGCGTTGGCAGGGTCTGCGGCGGAAGGGTCTGGGGCGGCGATGGTGAACGGCGGCCAGGCGGCTGAGAACGCCTCGCTTTCCGGGCTGGTGCGCTGGCGTCCGCGGATGCGGTCCTGCTGGTCCACGTAGGCCTGCACGTCGCGGTCGGCAAACCAGGCCTCCAAGTCGGCCTCGGCTTCGATGTCGCGGAAGCCCGGCAGCACTTCGGTGCTCAGCCAATCGCGGCAGGTGGCGCAGAGGCGGGCCAGGGGGTCGTCGCCCTGCTCGCTGGCCCATTGCTGCAGGTCGCTGTCGGCGCCGCTGTCGAACAGGGCCTGGGCTTCCTCCACTTGCCCCAGCAGCAGTTGCTGGCAGGCCATGAACACCTCCAGGCCGGATTGCCCGCTGGCCTTGAGCCGTTCGAAGGCGGCCTGGATGCGCTCGGGCTTGCGTTGCACGAAGCCGGCGGCGGTGAGCGCGAAGCTGGCCAGGAAGTCGGCGGTGGCCGAACCCGCCTGGGCCCAGCGGCTGAACAGATCCACCTGTTCCTGCACCGTGAGGAACTGGCGGATCTGCTTGAAGAACGGCTGGAACTCGCTGCCGGGGAAGCTGGGGTCGTTTTCCCCCTCCAGGCCGCCGCGCTGCTGCACCAGCTGCTCCAGCAGGGCGATGCCTTCCTGGCGTGGGGTCAGGGCTGAGAGGTCGCGGCTGATCAGGTCGAGCACCCGGTAGGGCAGCAGCGCCTGCAGGTCGTGCTCCAGGCGGCGCCGTTGCTCCGGCTGCTGCCCCATGCGCTGCAGCAGTTGCAGGCCCTGCTGCAGGATGCGGGCTGCGGCCTCGTAGCGGCGCTGGCCCTGGAATTCGGCGGCGGCGGCCTGGCAGGCCAGGCCCGCCAGCAGGCTGAGGTCGGCTTCACGGCTGCTGCCCAGGGCCGGTGCCTGGGGGGGCTGCAGGCCCCGGCTTGCGGCCTCGAATGCCTCCTGGGCCTGGCCGGCCTCCATCAGCAGCAGCAGGCCCGCCACTTCTTTGGAGGGGGGAATTTCCAGGGCGGCGATGGCGCCGCTGGCCGTATCGGCGATGGCGGTGAGCTCCCGTTCGTAGGCCTGGCGGCGCTCCCCATCGCTGAGCAGGTCGGCGGAGGCCTGCAGCAGATCGGCGCGGGTCTGCAGGGTGTCGTGGGTGAAGCCCTGGTCGGGGGCGCGATCCAGGCGTTGCTGCAGGGTGCGCAGCACGGTCTCACCATCGGTGGTGGGGCTCACCCCCAGCAGGCGAAAGTGATCGATCGGCAGTTCCAAGCCGCAGAGTTCACCAAGGGCGTGACTGTAGGCAGGGTCTGCGGTTTTGGCTGCGATCACGACACTGTTCGGTGATGGACCCCGTACAGTCACGGCAGCATCAGAGTCCCCGGATAGCCGGAGCGCGCGCATGACACAGGCAGATCTGGGCCAGGCTGGACTCGGTCAGGGTGTTGCCGACAGCGGTGCTCCCGCCTGCTCCGCCGATCAGAACGCCGTCGGCCTGCACGCTGAGCGCCTGCTCAATCTTTATCCCTCCAAACCCGCTGCTGTGACGCGGGATGAGGGGCTGATGCTCTACCGCGACATGGTTCTGGGCCGGCGCTTCGAAGACAAGTGCGCCGAGATGTATTACCGGGGCAAGATGTTCGGCTTCGTTCACCTCTACAACGGCCAGGAGGCCGTGAGCACCGGGGTGATTAAGGCGATGAAGATGCAGCACGACTGGTTCTGCAGCACCTATCGCGACCACGTGCATGCCCTCAGCTGCGGTGTGCCGGCCCGGGAGGTGATGAGTGAGCTGTTCGGCAAGGAAACCGGCTGCAGCAAGGGCCGCGGCGGCTCCATGCACCTGTTTTCCAAGGAGCACCATCTGCTGGGCGGCTACGCCTTCATCGGCGAGGGCATTCCGGTGGCCCTGGGGGCCGCCTTCACCAGCCGCTACAAGCGCGATGCCCTCGGCGATGCCTCCAGCGATGCGGTAACCGCCGCCTTCTTCGGGGATGGCACCTGCAACATCGGGCAGTTCTATGAGTGCCTGAACATGGCGGCGCTCTGGAAGCTGCCGATCCTGTTTGTGGTGGAGAACAACAAGTGGGCCATTGGCATGGACCACAACCGCGCCACCAGCGATCCGGAGATCTGGCGCAAAGCCGCTGCCTTCGGCATGGCCGGTGAAGAGGTGGATGGGATGGATGTGCTGGCGGTGCGCGGTGCCGCCCAGCGCGCCATCGAGCGCGCCCGCGCCGGTGAGGGCCCCACCCTGCTGGAGTGCCTCACCTACCGCTTCCGGGGTCACTCCCTGGCGGATCCCGATGAGCTGCGGGCCGAGGCGGAGAAGGAGTTCTGGGCCCAGCGTGATCCGATCAAGCGCCTGGCGGCCCATCTGATCGAGCACAACCTGGCCAACGCCGATGAGCTCAAGGCGATCGACAAGGAGATCGACGCCGAGGTGGCCGACTGCGTCGAGTTCGCCCTGGCCGCTCCGGAGCCCAAGCCCGAAGAGCTCACCCGTTACATCTGGGCTGAAGACTGAGCCCTAGAGCCCATGCAGTCGCGCCTGCTCCTGGGCGGCGCGGAACACCAGGCTGTGACGCGCCACCAGGGGGGCCAGATCGTCGTAGCCACCACCGATCACCGTGGCCACGGCGATGCTGCGCCGCAGGCAGGCATCCAGCACCAGCCGGTCGCGGTTGAGCAGGCCATCGCTGCTCAGATTGAGCCGTCCCAGTCGGTCGTTGCGGTGGGGATCCACTCCGGCGTTGTAGAGCACCAGATCGGGCTGCACCTGATCCAGCAGCTCGGGGATCCGGTCACCAACGGCGAGCAGATAGTCGTCGTCGCCGAGCCCATCGTCGAGCGGAAGGTCGACGTCGCTGGTCTGCTTGTGCAGGGGGAAGTTGCTGGCGCAGTGGGCGGAGAAGGTGAACACCCGTGGATCGCCCGCAAAGATTGCGGCGGTGGCGTCCCCCTGGTGCACGTCGAGATCAATCACCATGAGCTGGCGCACGGCCCCCTCCGCCAACAGCACCCGCGCGGCCACGGCGCAGTCGTTGAAGATGCAGAAGCCGCTGCCATGGCTGGGGTAGGCATGGTGGGTGCCGCCGGCCAGATGGCAGGCCAGGCCATGCTCCAGGGCCAGCCGGGCGGTGAGCACCGTGCCCCCCACCGCCAGCCAGCTGCGCCGCACCAGAGGGGCTGTGGCCGGCAGGCCGATGCGGCGCTGCTCATTGGCGCTGAGGGTGTTGCGGGCGAAGGCCTGGTGATACCGCCGCTCGTGCACCAGCTCCAGCCAGCGCCGCGGTGCCGGCAACGGGGCATGGAACTGATGGGCCTGGGCCAGCCCCTGATCCAGCAACAGCTGATGCAGCAAGCGGAATTTGGCCATCGGAAAGCGATGGCTGCTGGGCAGCGGTGCCGAGTAGGCCGGGTGGTAGACGAGCGGAGGCCGCACGCAGGGGGGTGTCAAACCCCTGTCCTAGGTGAGCGCCCTCAGTTGTGGATGCTCCAGGGTCAGGGTGCGGATCTGCCGCTCCAGGCTGTGCAGCAGTTCGTGAATGGCCGGTTGTTCACTGGTGTCGCGGCGGATCACAACGGCAATGCAGTCGTTGATGTTGAGCTTGAAGTCGAGCGGGATCAACGGCGACTCGGCGGCGGTGGAGAGCACGTTGATCGGGATGGTGAACTGTTCCTCGAGGGCCCGCCCTTCCCATTGCTCGTAGCAGTAGCTGCGCATGGCCTGAGGCGCATTCCATAGGCCATGGGCCTGCATCTCCAGCGCGAACTTGGGGTAGTGATGGCTCTCCACCCCGAGGGACGGAAACTGCTGCAGATCACCCACGGACAATTCCTTGGCCTTGGTGAGCGGGTGGTCGGGGGCACAGGCGATGGCCACGGGCATGGTGGCCAGTTCGTGCACCTGGTAGGTGGGGTCATCCTGGGCGGGAAGATCCGCCTTGCTGCAGGAGATCCAGGCGTCGATGATCCGTTCACGCAGCAGTTGCATGGGCCGCTCAATGCCGATGCGGCCAACGCGGCCATGCACCCAGGGGGACGGCAGGGCCTTGAGCACTTGGCGGCCGGCCCAGTGGTCAGATTCCAGGCGCAACCGATGCTTGCTGGAGAAGCGAAACAGTTGATGCACCTGCCGCTCGAGGGTTAGCAGGTTGTTCGAGGCCAGGGTGTTCCATTCGCCATTGCATTTATACATCTGCACCTCAAAGACACTGGCTGCCTGTTTGGCGCGGCGGCTGATCGTGCTTTGGTTGCAATTGGCCATGGCGGCCGCCTGGGTTTCTGCCCCCAGCCAGATCAGATAATCCAGGGCTTCAAGACAGTCCTGTGAAAGCATCCAAAGCCGTTGGCTGTTTCCTCCTGTAGATGTAATCTACAGGTGCGATGCTCGGTTCTGGACGTCACGGCGAGAGAGATCGTCGAATGCCCATGGGTGTGCGTTGGGCCGATGCTCACATCGCCGTGGGAATGCGGCGGGTGAGATGGCGCAGTTTGC
>Ga0214917_10008237_pt1 | contig 10286 bp, 13 predicted proteins | sample LL_1208_BB_MetaG_FD_177983 | JGI IMG/M metagenome (GOLD analysis project Ga0214917, IMG submission 177983) | Freshwater microbial communities from Lake Lanier, Atlanta, Georgia, United States - LL_1208_BB | ecosystem: Environmental > Aquatic > Freshwater > Lake | place: USA: Georgia | collected...
TTCTGCCAATCGTTTACTGGAAGGTGAAAATATCAATAAGCACCAGCAGGTTTAAAACCAGCGCCAGCTGGCAGGAAAGATCCTCCTCGGGCGAACGCAGGAGTATTCCGCAGATTCTCTTTTTTGTTAAAAACGGGCGTGATAGCTGGGTGTACAGGTGTTGATTTTGCGATCGCACCACGAGAAATGACTTTTCCGAAATAAATCTGGGCAAGCGGATCGTTCTGTATGATGGTGGGCTGCGAAGCAGGATGTGTTCCGGAAATAAAATTGGAGTTGTTATTCATGAGCACATGATCGGGAGTCCGATTATGAATTCCAAACAGCTTTTCGTCGGTAAAATCTTTAAGTGAATCCCCAGGGTTTTTCTTCAGGTTCGTCAAGCCCTGCTTGACATTCCCTCCCATCAGGTACATAGCAGCTGCTTTTCCAGCCGCAGGTGCTGCAGCTTTGGCGGCACTCCCAATCGCTTGCCCAATTCCTGGGGTAGCATTCGACGCAATTGTATCAAGGTGATGGCCAACACGTTTCGCAACTTTCCAACCAGTGCGAGCTGCACCTTTAAGCCACTTGACAAAATCCTTGAATCCTTCCCCTTCCATAGTCGCAGAAAACTCGTCCGGAGACAAAGCAATCTCACAACCCTTATTCTTACCGCAAGCAGACTGCAGTTTACGCGCTTTGACACTGGAACTAAGATGAAGGACATGGGGTCCACCCTGTACTTGTGTTTTGTTGAGACGGATTTTTCCGCCTTTCATCAGAGTTTTAAACTGGCCGTGTGTTACAGTTACCGGCACCTGGTGAAACGTTGGTTTTTTAGGCATCTCTATATATTTACGTCAGCGAAAAAACGCTGACATGCATGGAAAATCACCCTAGAAGCATACCAGAATCCAGAGCAACGTCACAGCTCTTCTCCATCTCAAGGAAGCAGAAGACAGTGATTTTTACCTGGGAGGCGTTGGTACCCGAAACCTGGATGGATTTGGGGACAGCATCTTCCGCCTTAATACGACGTGACAGATCAGTGACGTAGTAGCGCATATTGGTCTGGAAATTCTCGAGACCAATAAGACCGGACATAAGACCGTCAACGACGCCGCCGTTAATACCGTTGATGCGAGCAAGTTCGTTACGGAACGCCTCGAAATCGTACAGAGTATTCGAAGTGTAAATGTTAACACCCGCCAGCTGTACGTTGTAATCACGAATACCGACGTAGGGTGAAGTAGTTCCAGGTTCGGAAGCAAACGGTGACTGGTAAGGAGGAAGATAATTACCAAGAGTGCCAGTGGCGGCGGTAATCGCACTAAATGATGTAGGATTTTTGGTGCTGTGAATGTACGGAATGAGAATAAGTGCCTTCGGGTTTGCTACACCGTTGGTGAGAAGCTGGCTGAAAGTAGCCCCGCCTTCAACATCAAACTGGTACTGGAAAATGTCGCGGTAGACAATGTGTTTGGTGGGCTGAAGAGTCAGATACCGTTTCACTTCCTCATTGGTCATGGTGTACAGTGGCACGTACAGCCTACAGTTTGGAATAGGGTGCTGTGTTACCACTCCGGTAGTACTAGTATCTTTGACGATGCTCATCCTTACAGAAAATTGAACCTCCGCCTTTGAACCGTTGGTGAGACCCATTGTACCTGTATTACCGAAAACGGTAAAGGCACCCCCTTGAAACTGAGTCACATTATCTTCTGCGGAAGCGATAATGAGAGGACTAGACCCCCCAGTGATAGTTGTGGAATAATTACTAATCTGATTGCGGTTGGGAGCACTGGAAGTTCCTGTGAGATTGTAACTGATTTTGTGCTCGACGGTGTTGGTGTTGATCAGGAGACGCATGTAAGCCCCTCTTGTCAATGGGATCTTATCGAAGAAATCGCAAATGTCCTTCAGACGGATTTGTGCGAGAACGAAAAAGGTGTCCAGAGGTTGACTGTTTTCCGCTGCACTCTTGTAGTAATTGCGTGCAAGATTTTTCAGGTCATTTTCCGACACAATGTTGGTTTTCGTATACTTTTGAGGAGCCTGAGCCGTGCAGTTGAATGTGCGTTTCCGGAGACCCTCGTTAGTACCAAAATAATCGTTAGCAGTAAACCCATCACCGTCGATGTTATTGTACTGCGAAAATCCGAGATTGCGGTTGTTCAAAGATCCTTTTCCTGCGGCGTTGAAAGTAGTTCCATCAGCATCGTAATCGTGACTCATCCACGTATCAGGGAAGAAGCCGATAGCGGTACCAAACTTCTCTACATCTTGTTCACTCAAGCTTGTCAGAAGCTTGTAGTTAACATAATGATTGAGATAAGGAGTTAGTTGTACGACTGAGGTATTGTTGTATTCCACACTCAAGGAATGAATGAGCTGGTAGTAACCATTTTTCAAACCTACTGCAAAACATTTACGTAGGCTATTCATGTTGGTGCTGTTTGCAGCGACTACTGCAGGCGTATTTCCGGCAGCTGCCGAAGTGGCGCTGAGTGCTTCCATGGTGACAACAAGAGGGATTTGGAGAACACCCTCCGAATAAGAAGCCCATCGCCCACTGTTTGACAACGTGGAAGTGTCGATTTGAATCTGTCCATTGTAAGCACCGTTGTTGGAATCGATTACGTACACGCTCTGCCGACTTACGAAAGGCTCGTCGACAATCTGCGACTCGAGACTTTGTTCTAACACAGTTTGGTCTGCCAGTTTTCCTTATTATACTTCTACCCTAGACATTTTTTTGAGAGTGGCAACAAAACTGTTGTGTCTACCGCTACGCCAATGCTGTCGACGATTTGCCATCGTAAACCTCCCTCCACAGTGACATCCAAATTTTTGGTTCTGTCTTGCTCGTTTTTCCTCCCGGTGCGCATCATCATATTTCTTTTTAGTCTGCTTACGAGCTGATTTTTTCCCTTCCGGAGTGTGTAAAGGAACATGACGATTCACGACATTTGGAGTGTTTACTATCCAGTGGGTCTCTCTCAGGTGAAGCTCTCGTTCGTCCTTGCAAGGGTACCGCTCTAGAATTTTGGCGTGCCATTGTTTGGAGTTCGTCATCACATCGTAGGCTCTAATATGCCTATAGCCTTTTGTACCTTTCTGAAAACACTGTAGCGATTTGATGTGAATTTCTAGACGTTTTTCTAGAGGTTCGTCAAGCCCTGCTTGACATTCCCTCATACTCGCCAACGCTGTCGTATAGTAAGTAAATCAAAGCTTGGGAATAATCTTTCATATGCTGACTAACATCGACATGTCTTTAAATGTCTGCCATTCTTTCTTAGAAGCGGATATTTTTTACTTTCTCTGTAATACGTTTGAGTCGTTCCGCACCAATGGTACCTCCTACCACGTTATTGTCGAATGCTACATCATCCGATCCATTCTGGCTTAATGTGGCTGTCCCACTTCCTAACTCTTTGCTTAGCAAAAGAGGAACATAGCCCCCACGTTTCAATACACGTCGTCCTTTGCAGCTGCAATGCAGACCGCGGCCTGTTTTTTTGGGATATACAATCTTCATCTAACTAAATACCCACATTCCTTTTGAGCCTATCGGCAAATACCACAGTTTACCTTTTTGGAGGTAATAACAACACAGTTTGGCAATCAAGCGTTTTCTTGTCACCTTTCTAGAGGTTTTATGCTTTAACGAAAGAGCAAACCTCTCGAAATCTTTCTTGTCGTAACCTCGTAAACATTTTACATTATGAATCACAAAAACAATATCGTGTTCAAACAATTCTTTTAACTCCAAATTCACCAACAATTCACGCAACACACTTCTATAGATTTCGTGGTAAGTACTGTCAAAAGAGTAAATATGTGCCAATAGATAGTTATCGAAACGTTTCATCGTTGTGCGCGATGGTCAACAGGATAACAATATTATTGTCTTTGATTTTTAACTTGTTAAATTTTTGGTCCAAGAACGTGATTGAAAATTCTGAGACCTTGCCTCCCTGCAAATCCACAAAGGTTTTGGAAGGTGGAGCAATTTGAATTTGGGAACCGTATGTCGTATTGGGAGCAAAGCTATATAGCAAATTGTTAGGGATGCTGTACTTGTTGTTCAACAACGAGCAGGTCACAACAACACTCGATACGGGCGTAACCTGAGGTGTGAAATCGCTGGTATACGAATACGTTACCGAAGTACTTGTTCCAGAAGGTGGGTAAGTTCCAGGACTAAACCCAATAATTTTCGAGATGCTTTGTGTCGTTGGAATGGTGATGGATGGAAGAGTTGCTGTGCTAGGGATTGTCCATCCTGCTCCGGAAGGCAAAGACCAGCTGTTGGCGCTTGCAGTTGCCGTGGAAATTGGCGTCACGTCCAATTGGACTGCATAAAGTGTGGAATTGGTGCTCAAATTGAGGAAATACACATAATCGCCTGTGGATGTCGTCAGGTAGTGCTTATTGGCGATCATCTTATACTGTAAATACGCGTTCAGATCCTCAATCGTATAAAACCCATCAGGAACTGTAATTGCGTATGTAGTACCGAGCCAAGTGTACGAAAAGCTATTGTTCCCGTTTGTTAAAGTAATATTAGGCCACGAATAGTACATACTCAAACTGTCCAATGCAATCTTGTCACCCTTTTCAAAAAGTGGTTGACTGCCTAGAGGAAACCTATACGTGTATGTCGAATTGTCTTCCGACACGAAAGTGTTGTTAATGATAATCTCGCGCATATGTCTTACAAAAGAGATATTTCTATCAGTAAATCGTGAGCACTGCGTTTGGGTATTTTGCCCTCAGTCACTAATTTCAACGTTAAAAGCTTCAGTTCTTTTATCAATTGCGGAGCGTCGTTCCCACTCAGAATCTCGCCTCTCACAATTTGAAATCTTCGTAAATCTTCGTCGTTTTTTGGTGAAGGAGCAATACCCAATTTGCCATCAATCTTGCACATGTGCGCCAATGAATCGAAATACTTCTTGTCTCCGGTCGAAAGCGCGGCGTAGAGAGGAGCATTCATTTGTCCCGTTTCCAGAATTTTTGTTATCAGCGCAGCCAGCTCGTCCGATACAATGCGCTGTGGGATCTTGGGATGACTGGCCAACGAAGGGAATTTGATGTTGATGCGGTTTTTTTCCAGCGAAGGTTTGTGTAACAAATAACACCCAAATTGATCGTAGCGAGGTTCGTTGGGAGCAGAAATACCTCCTCCAAATTTGATGTTCCTCCCTCTTCGCGCGGCGCGAGGTGCGCGAGTTTCAGATCTTGTCCTTGGTGACAAGGGTCGACCCTCTCCCGTGTTTTCACGTAGCTGATTAATAATTCCTAGTAATACATCACGCGAACGATTAGGACGACGTTGATAACCCAAATCCGTCAACGCTTGATTTATCTGTTGAGCAGAATACGTGTTAATGGCGGCGTTTAATTCACCCATATTAATGTAACGTTGATAGTCACGGTTCAAATCTACCATGGGTTGAGTTCTAGCAATTTGTTCGATTGTGTACCGACGTTGACGCTGAGGGTTTGTGGGAGTGGGTGGTTGCAAACGAGGTCTACGTCGAGGTCTCTCGCTCGAACCCGGTGGCGTGCGTTCTGCTTGTACACGACTAGTGGTGCCTACGGGCATCAATTGGCTACGTCTTCGTCCTTGAGTCGCGCGAGCCCTTGCTTCACCGCCTGATGCGGAAGAGCGTGAACTACGACTCAGTGGGTTACTGGAAGTACGAGAGCTTGAGGGGGGAGCATCATTGCTGCTACTGCTACTGCTACTGCTAGGAACAACACGCGCAATAGGTGTGCTGCTACTTGCACGAGAGCGTCTGCTGCTACTGCTACTACTGCTACTGCTGCTAGGAGGAGGCGTATTGCTGCTGCTACTACTACTAGGAATAACACGAGCTCGATTGCTGCTACTACTACTACTGCTACTGCTGCTAGGAGGAGGCGTATTGCTGCTGCTACTACTACTAGGAATAACACGAGCTCGATTGCTGCTACTACTACTACTACTACTGGGAGGTCGAGGTACAACAAAAGGTGGTGTGCTTAACGAAGAACTAGGAGAGTCGAAAAATCGACGCCTGGGGGGCGAGACTCTTTCAGGGTCAAAAATTGGATCAACAAGCTCTGCATCGTAAAGCGAGTACGCTTCTGGTATAGACAACTCAGCGACGCTGTAAGCGACTGGAGTACTAAATGGTGAGTTTGGCGGAATATCAATACGTAGCTGTGGATTGGGGTTCAGACTACCAACAGGTGTAAAATTGGATTCCGGTGTACTGGCCTCGTTCGCGCTAAAAAATAGTTGACTGCCTCCTGAAGACCTCGACGATGAAAAATCGTCTGTAAGTGATGAAATGGTAGAACCAGGTGTAGAAGGATCTATTCGACGGTATTCATCCAGCGTACTATCGTCTTTTGCCTCTTCATAGTTAGCAGGATCAAAACCAGGATATTGTGGTGGCAATGATAAAGAGCTTGCAGCACTACCGACGCTGCGATACTGACTGCTCGACGGAGTCTGCGGAGCAGACAACCCGGGGAACGGTCTACCATCTCCGCCGTAACCATCATCATCGTCATCATCACCACCAGGTCCGTCGAAAGGGCCTGTTTCTCCCGAGGGTCGGCCTCGTACTCCCCCGGGTCCTCCGAAAAAATCTTCTGCGTCGGTCCGTTGCAAGGGAATAAACTGCCCTGTATTATTTGTGGCTTGCAAGACTTGACGGAATCGATTCCAATAATTATAAAAATATTGAGGAGAAAGGTCATTTACACCAGAAACGAATTTCTGGAAGGCTGGCCAGTTCCTATTGAACTCTTGCAGCTGCTCCAAATCGTCAAAACGTTCCCGAAGAACCGTTTGTGCATCATTGCCTGTCAAAATGCTTTTCAAATGTCCAAAAGCAATGTTAAACTGTTTCGTTTTATCTTCGCGTGAAGCAGCTAGCAAGTCCTGGTTAGGCATCATTGGCAAAATGTTATTACGGAGTTGTTCGGCCGCTATCTTTGCAGAAGTATCTGCCTCGTTATCCACTTTCACACCTGTTTTCAGAGCCTGTTTCAATCGTAGTTGTTTTTTCCTGTAATCGGCGACAGTGCGCAGATTACGGATTTGCGGCAAAAGTACAGAATCGCCCATATCTATATATAATTACGAAGATTTTACGATACAGTTTGCATCCACGCAAATAACAGGATCGAAATTGTACCGGAACCGCCGTTCTTCCGGTGCACTTAAATCTACCATTAAAAAATCCCGTTGGTGGGAATCCACACAGTGTTTGTACAGCGCATGCAACTGTTCCCGGGTACAGTCCAGCGAGAAATCTTTAAGTATCATATTCAAATCGCGCGTACTCATAAGCTTTTTAACAAGGACAAACGTGCATTGTAATCGTATCACTTTGGGACAGCCAAAATACGATTGTGTCAAATAAAGACAAGACACGCCTTTGCCTATCTTGCGGCCTCTGATAAAATACTGGGCAATCTTGTCCTGATTTTTTTCAAGCACCAGATCATCAAATACCACGAGATGTTGTACTTCCTTATCCAGAGATTCAGGTGGTAAAATTGCCGCGTATCCTTCTTGAATGGTTAGTTGTTCTTTTTTTAATTTGCTCTCCAAATACTTGTACAGAGGTTCTTCGGCGTTCATCGTATATATCGTAATATGCCCAAACGTGTCGTACATCCTATGTAAAATTTCTAGGACCAACGTTGTTTTACCGGAGCCGGATCCGCCTACAATTAAACCTCGAAACGGTATCCCGATTTTATGATCGTCAAAACAAGGATTATGATATTTGGGAATCATATCCTTGGGCAATGCGCCATACCAGTTTTTCAACTTCATTATAGTATACTTTGAAAATATGATGACCAATGTGGATTTAGAAGAAAAAGCTTCCCGCATAAATATCCCGTTGGTAGGTGTGTTTAGTAAAGATCAACTGCCTCCCATCAAAAAGGACGGTGGGTACATTATTAATTTGCAAAATGCCGGGGACGGTCCTGGTACGCATTGGACCGCGTTTTACGTTGAATCTGACAAAAATGTTTACTTTGATTCGTTCGGTGTAATACCGCCGCTCAGCGTGCAACGCTTTCTGCGAAACAAGTACTACTTCTCGGAAAAACATATTCAGAACATCCAGTCCGAGATATGTGGGTATTATGTTCTGTACTTCATTTGGTTCATGTGGACACACAGATATCGTATCAAGGATTTGAGGAAACGTTTCTGTGCTTTTTTAAAGCTATTTAGCTCGGACGTCACCAAAAACAAGAAACTGTTGATAAAGTATATAGCACCTTTGTAATATGTCAGTATACCCTCCGCCTACTCGTACGACCGCAATTTTCAACCCGGTAGATTTTATAGGCGCGTCGTCAGCCAGTGAATACGTTACACAAAGTTACGTCGACGATAACTACCTAAAAAAATCTGGGGGACAGTCTGTATTAGCCTTGGAAACGTTCCAAGGTGGGATTGCTACGAATGAGATTGAGCCATATACAGGAACAGATATTAATTTTGCAGGCAATATCACCCAAGATTCTGGTAAAACAACTTCGCTAAACACAACTACCGTTAATGGAACTGTCACTTGCTCCCGATTAATTTGTAGTGGCAATATCCAGAGTTTTACTACCCTGCCGACGTTTGCAACCACCAATATTGGTTATTCTGCTATTTTCCCACTAACTACAACCACCACCGTTGCTGCTGGTTATAACAAACTCAACACGACCGGTGCAACTATCCCGACAGGAGTATGGCTTGTCAATGCAGTAGCAGCATTATCAGCGACAACTTCCAATTACACCTTAACAGGGTTTTATATCGGGGTTTCTGATAGTGCAACTGCCCTTGCTACTTACAGTACAGCAGTAGGAGGTTTACGGTATGACAAATATTCGTCTTCACATACAGTCGTGTTTAATGATGTGCGCTTTCAACCAATTTTTGAATACTCCCAAACAATTACATTATCAGCGTCAACAACGCTATATGGCTTCTTCTATCTTAATGGAGGGTCTGGCGGAACGTTGCAATTGAGTACAAATAGCTATCTGCAAGTTACCAGAATTGCTTAGCGATACAATCGCCGTCTGTGCGAAATACTAGAGCCTTGAGGATTCTCATTTTCTTTACCAGGGGCTTGGCCTCGCCAGCCTCGTAATCTACGAGAATGTGCAAGCCAACGTATAAAGGTATTCATTGTTCTGGATAAATCAGCCGTATACTTCTGAATCTGAATTTCAGTCAGCGACGCTAGTAGTTCGCGTACACGTTCATGTAAAACCAAAAACGGGGCTTGCTGGATAATCGTGCCGTCTCTGGAATAAACGTTCGACGGGACGTTCCCAAAAAAGCGTGTAAATCCGAACGGTTGCTGTCTTCGGAAATCTTGCAACTCGCTGTATAGCTCTAAATATCTCTGCATATTAATTACGTCAAAGATATCTCGTGTAGATGGAACCATAAAATGAATACCAGTAATCTGGCTTTCGTAATACGTTTATGGATAGGCAAATTGTAGGTTTTGGTGTATTGCAACAAATCCTTTTTCGTGAATCTCTGTAAAATCTGCCATCTCATCCACGGATTCAGAATTAAGTCAGGTAAATTGTTTTTGAACGTGTTACGTAGAAAAAACATATTCTTCAATTCTATCTGTACTTGTTGGTGTTGATAAGTGTGATAGGTCGGATCGTATTCGTATATCCGTAATACGATTTCAGCCGGAAGAGTCGTCCATTGCAACTCTTGTAACTTCTCGAGCCCAGAGCAATGTATCATTGATATGCAATACTAGTGCGCGCAATAGTTCAATATCAGTAAAGGTATCAATCTTTGGAAAGACTTCAACACACGTATAGTACTTATGTATGATATCTCCATTCATGTTATTTCGCCATTCGACGGGAAACATCAATCGGAATTTCTCCAACGCATCGAAAGACTGCTTAAAGAAATCTTTCAACTCTTGCTCGGTCATCGTGTTAATATCCATGTCTATAGTCTATAAATGGAAGAATTTCATGCTGGCTATGCGGCATTAGGAGTCTATCTGATTCTGGTATTGTTGATAAGTACCTCGCTGTGGTTTGGCAGGGATTACTTAGGATTTTCGGATTAGCGGAATGGCTAGTCCTCTGCCATTGCGAATCCGACTTCCTTTTGGGTCGTTGTAACAACCTGGCAATACATTCGAAGACAAATCACGACTGCCTTCTGTCAGAAATCGTAATGCTTTTTTACCAGAAGCAGAACCGCAAGCTGTATGCCTCTGACGACGTAAATCAGA
>Ga0214917_10008238_pt1 | contig 10286 bp, 11 predicted proteins | sample LL_1208_BB_MetaG_FD_177983 | JGI IMG/M metagenome (GOLD analysis project Ga0214917, IMG submission 177983) | Freshwater microbial communities from Lake Lanier, Atlanta, Georgia, United States - LL_1208_BB | ecosystem: Environmental > Aquatic > Freshwater > Lake | place: USA: Georgia | collected...
AGGAATGTCTAGCGCTGATTATCAGCATGGACCAATTGCCACCCTTAGTAGTGATAGCCAAGTAATTGTGCTCTCTCCTTCGGGAATGCCTAAGAAAGCTCTCGAAGATTCAATGCTTCGTATTCGCAAGAGTGAACCAGAAATAATTTGGCTGGGAAGTAATGAACTTGCGCTTACTAAAGAGCGAGTAATAAGAGGTTCTAATCAAGAAAAAGAAGAAGAGTCAACGATAATTGATGCTGCGCTAATTCAGTACCTAACTTTAGGATTTGCAGTCAAGAATGGCTTTAATCCAGATTCACCACGAGGGCTTAGTAAGGTAACGCTGACAAGTTAGCTTTACCAATTTAACAAACCAATAATCTCTTCGCTATTAATTTTATCTGGGTCAACAAATCGAGCCTGCGAATACCAATGCTTCTGCTCAACTGTGTATGACTGAAGCCTTTGCAGAGTCTCCAGAACTTCTTCGCGCTTGACTCCTAGATCTTCTAGACGATGCCTAGTTTTTGCTAGCGATATCGTCTCTTTAGCGCGCTGGAAATCGTTACCCTGAAGGTATGACATTATTAAAACGCCCATACTCACTAACTCGCCGTGCAGTATTGTTCTTCCAGTAACTTCCTCGAAAGTATAGGCAAAGAAATGCTCGGACCCCTCTTCAAATCGGGCATGACCCATTTCATGACAACGCCAGCCAATGTCGCGGTGGAGTTCCATCAATCGCTTCAAACCATCATCGGTTAAATCTGCTATTCCAGGAGCACATAGGTAGAGCTCATCTAGATACATTTTTGAAATCTTGGGCATCTCTGTTGTCCAACCAAATTCATCTTGGCCTGCTTCATGAGCCAATTTCCAATCAAACCACGCAGTGTGACAGGAAAGAACATCACCAATCCCGCTGGTCACCATGGACTTTGGCGCAGAACGAAATAGCTCGAAATCTACATAGACCATGTCAGGAACTGCGTCACCTTCATAGCGCACACCCCCTTGATCTCGCAGTGCTGACATGCGAGTAAAGCACGCATCAACACTTGGCAAAGATGGGAATTGAAGTAATGGCAGTTGTCTTCTCCAATGAATCCATTTGGCAGTATCCATCGCCCCGCCACCTCCAAGACCAATCACTGTCACCTCGGGTGCCTCTGCCGCAAGTTTGTCTAAATGCTGTGGAGAGAGATCCCCGGATTGAATTATCTCTAGTGGTCGATTCTCTATCGAATTATCAAGTAGAGCCCAAGGTTCGGGTTGTGTTACGAGTATGTAATCCCCAGCTTTATTTATGGCATCCGCTGCGATGTTATTTCCATATGTTGCGTTAAACCCCTGAGCCTTAAATTTCATATCTCTACCCCAAACTCCTTTATTAATTGATTAATTCGCTCTGGACCCACGATTCTATATTTCTCGGATTCACGGCTGCGCACCAGTAATTCCGCATAAATCTTTGGATTCTCCAGAAGTTGCTTTAGAGAGTAGCCTAAAAATTCCGCCTGCAAGTTGGACTGCGCGACCATGTTGTGGATCATAGTTTTATGAAGTGATACTAGTTCGATTAAGCGATTATGATAATCGCTTAGATCAAGAAAATGAGTTTCTTCTACAACCATCCGTCCAAAGTACCATTTCTCTATTGGTAGGTGAGGTGCTAGCTGGTCTACTTTTCCATCTGGATGTTTATCAAACCCTGCAGTCCAACAAGCCTCAGCCACAGCTTTACCAACCAAAATATGGTCTTGGTTATCTTCGAATTTATTTGAATCGGGGTCAAAACTCATAACCAAATATGGCCTTATCTCCCTTATTACCTTCACTATTTGATTACGAAGCAGAACTTCACTTTTATCCCCTAAGGTATCTGTTGGATATTCAAATTCAGATAAAGAATCAATACCAAGGGCTGCTAAGACTTCATCAAACTCGGACTTATTCCGCCTTATGGTCTCTAATTCATCGAATCCCCAGCTGTCCCAACGATCGTCAGTAACTCTTACGACGTGGATTTTCCAACCATCATCCAAGAGCGCCAAGGTTGCCGCCCCACAAAATAAGAGCAAGTCGTCGGCATGGGGGATAACTATCAGACCAGTTTTTTGGTTGGTGAGTGGAATCTGAAGTTTTTTAGGCAATTTACCTCCAAGAATAGACCAGGCCAGAGAAAGTCTTGTTATGAGATTGTTGTGGTAAACCCTTAATAAATCAAGTGTTGATGGGTACTTTTAGACCGCTAGGGGGCGCGCCCCTCGATGAAAGGAAAACACTTGTTTAAGGGAAGAAATTTCAAAGTAGTCGCAGTATTTGCGGCCGCGGTATTATCTTTGAGCGCATGTAGCAGTGACTCAGAATCTGGTAGTGAAGTCGGCGGAGAAATTAATGTTTTTTTAATTCCTAGCCCATCTTCAACATCAATTCAGAGCTTTATTCCAGAGTTTGAAGCAGAGACTGGGATCAAAGTGAATGTATCGGAGACACCATATGGTGAAGCACATCAAAAACAACTCCTTAGCTACAATCAAAAAGCGGGAGCATATGACATTGCACAATTCGACAACACATACTTAGCCCCATTCTGCCAAGCTAAAGCAATGTTGCCTCTTGATTCATACATCTCTGGATCTGATGAGTACGACATAAATGACTTTGGAAAAGGTCAGCAAGATTATGGTAAGTGCAAGGGCGAGACCTTAGGCCTAACCCTAAGCACTGAGCCAATGATTCAATGGTACAGAACTGATCTCTACGAGAAGCTTGGATTAACTCCAGCAAAGACATGGGATGAGTACTACGAAAATGCTAAGAAAGTGCAGGCTGCCGGATACGGTGGACAAATTATGGGCTTTGGTCCAAATGTATCTTGGTGGTGGATGACTTTAGTTTGGTCATTTGGGGGAGCTCTCTACGACGAGAACCTCAATCCTGTGGTTAATTCAAAGGAGGCAGTTGCTGCTACTGATTATCTAAAGAAGTTACTTGAAGTCTCGCCAAAGGGAGCAATTACGGCAACCGGCGATGACACCACAAGTAAATTCCTTGGTGAAGATATTGGAGCAATGCTCAACTACTCTGGGTATTATGGAATGGCGCTTGATCCAAGTATCAATAAGAATGCTGGAAAGATTGGCACAGCTCCAGCGCCTATGGGCAGCGTAGATACAACCCATCTTGCAGGATGGAATATTGGAATCCCTGCCGATGCAAAGAATCCTGATGCTGCTTGGAAGTTCCTCGAATTCGTTCTAGGAAAGACCAATTCAGTGAAGTATCTAGAGTCGGGTGCTGCAGCTATTGGTCGTCAGTCAATTATCAACAATGCGGATTTAGTGGCAAAAAATCCATATCTGCCACAATTAGAGATTCCATCTAGTTCACGCATTGAGAGATATCCACAGATTGCCGTCTGGCCAGAATTTGAGGTAGCAGCAATTGATGCTGTAACTCAAGTTCTCACGGGTAAGCAGAAGACTCAGGCAGCATTGGATGCGCTCAACGAGAAGCTCAAGCCGATACTTGCAAAAGAACCTAAGAGCTAATCAACTCAAGGACTAAGAGTTGGGCCTGGCACAATAGTGATAAAACATAATCGCTAAAGTGTCCAGGCTCAATTTGTCGCGTAGGAAGAATCTGCGCCCTGTTGCACAATTAACTATTCCAACATGGATATTTCTTGCATTGGTTGTGTTGATTCCTTTCTTCTACGGAGTTTACATATCGTTTCTAAATATTAATCTTGCCTCTTTTCTTCCCCCAAGCTTTGTGGGCTTTGATAATTATCAGAATGTATTAGCTGCTTCTGAGACCTGGTCAACACTACGGATTACCTTGATAATTACATTTATTGGATTACTGACACAGATACCAATAGGGGTACTTCTAGCCTTGGTGCTCCATGAAAACTTGCGTGGCACGCGAATATTTCGTTCAATCTTAATCACACCGATGCTTCTTACGCCGGTTGCAGTTGGGCTGACTTATAGATTTATGTTTGACACTGATCTTGGTGTTATTAACTGGGCTTTAGGAAACATTGGCTTAGAGAAAATCAATTGGCTAGGTTCGCAAACGAGTGCATTTTTCGCCATAATAATTGTGGACTCCTGGCAATCAATCCCTTTTGTTATGCTTTTGGTTTTAGCGGCCCTAACGGCTATTTCACCGTCTCTATATGAGGCAGCTAGAGTTGATGGGGCATCAACGAGTCAGATATTGCGAAGGATTACGCTGCCACTAATCACACCTACGCTTTTGGTCATAACCATGATTAAAATTATGGATTTTCTAAAACTATTTGATACGTTATTTATTCTTACCCGAGGGGGACCAGGCAATGCAACTACAACCCTTGGACTTTGGACCTATAAAACCGGCTTTGTTTTCCTTGAGTTGTCTAGAGCAGCAGCGCTTGGAGTAATAATCACTATCATCACGCTTCCGGTCTATTTCCTTTGGCGTCGAGCTTCCAGGGGCGTGCGATGATTCTCAAGCGAGGCTTATCCTATACTCTCCTGTTCGTTGCCTCGTTTCTCTCATTATTTCCTCTCTTTTGGACTATAAGCACTTCAATAAAGGATCGAGTAGACACCTATAGCTTGCCGCCAAAGTTTTTTAGCTTTGCTCCCACCCTAAAGAATTACACATCTCTTTTTTCTTTGGAAAAGTTTTGGCAAATCTATTCCAATAGCATCATCGTTACCTTGGGAAGTACGCTTATTTGTTTGGTAATAGGAATTCTTGCAGCCTATGCCTTGGCAAGAAAACCACGATTCAGAGGAAGAACTTCTCTAGAGGGATTAATGATTGCGGTGAGAGCTCTTCCAGCAATCGTGCTACTTTTGCCAATATACAAGCTGAGTTCTTACTTAGGTCTCTATGATTCTAAGTTGGGCTTAATACTAATTTTTGCAGGATTCAATATTCCATTTGCGATTTGGCTATTGATGAGTTTTATCGAACAGATTCCCGTTGAAATTGAAGAATCTGCCAGGGTTGATGGAGCTTCAACATTAAAAATGTTCACTCGAATCATCTTGCCATTAGCAGCCCCGGGACTGGTGGCAACTGGGATATTTGTCTCACTCCTTTCTTGGAATGAGTTTCTGATTCCCGTGATTATGGCAGGAGAGAACGCGAAAACTCTTCCAGTGTTGGTTGCCAGTTTTATAAGTAATCGCACCCTTGACTGGGGCCCTATGGCAGCTGCCGCCACAGTGGCCCTGATACCGATAGTGCTATTAACAGTGGTGATTCAACGCTGGCTGGTGGCTGGACTTTCAAGTGGGGCCGTTAAGGAGTAGTTGCCGGTAGAAGAAAGCGCTCTTTTTAGGGGTTCTTGTTTGAGTCTTGTAATCGACATAAATGAGCCCAAATCTCTTCTCATATCCATAAGCCCATTCAAAATTATCCATGAAGCTCCAAGCAAAGTACCCCAGAATTGGCGCACCTTGGTCTCTTGCAGATTGCATAGCATCTAGATGTTGAACCAGGTAATCAATACGCTCGTCATCAATCACCTCTCCATCAACAATTTCATCATTCCAAGCTGAGCCATTCTCGGTGATGTATATCGCTTTTGGTGAATATTCTTTTGAGATTCTAATCAGAATATGCTCAAAGGCCTTTGGATGCACTTCCCAATCCATCGCAGTCCTCTTGACATTTTCAAGATTGACGCTTCTTATTGGTAGTGGCGTTGAGTTTTGATCTGCAGCAACTATCTGTCTGAAGTAGAAGTTAACTCCAAGAAAGTCCAAATCCTGAGCAATCAATTTCATATCTCCATTATGAATTTCAGCAGATACTCCCAAGGCATCCACTACATCTTGGGGATAGGTTCTGCCAAATACAGGATCAAGAAACCATCTATTATCAAAACCATCGGCTAATTTGGCGGCGTCGATATCCTCTTGACTGTCAGTTGCTGGTACTGCTGGAGTAACATTAATAACAATTCCAACACGTGCATCGGATACGTTGCTTCTTATTACTTGGCACGCAAATCCATGGGACATAAGCAGATGGTGAGAAACATTTAAGGCTGTTTGAAGATCTTTTATGCCAGGAGCCATATCGCCATATAGATGGCCTAGCCAAGCACTACATAGCGGTTCATTCAAAGTCATCCAATTTTTGACTCGATCTCCAAATCTAGTGGTGAGCAATTCGGCGTACTCGCCAAACCACTCCACAACTTTGCGGTTATTCCAACCACCAAGTAACTGCAATGCCTCTGGCAGATCCCAGTGGTACATGGTCAACCATGGGGCTATGTCACGCTCCAACAATGAGTCAATTAATCGATCGTAAAAATCAAGCCCCACTTCATTTATCTTTCCCACCCCACCGGGGATGACTCTCGGCCAGGCGACAGAGAATCGATAAGCCTTAACTCCCATCCACTTCATCAAATCTAGATCTTCCTTATAGCGATGGTAGTGATCGCAGGCAATATCTCCACTGTCAAAGTTGGCCACTTTGCCGGGAACTTTGCAGAAGGTATCCCAAATAGATGGACCTCTACCATCTTCATTAGCGGCACCCTCAATTTGATACGAAGATGTGGCAACTCCCCAGATAAATTTGCTCATCACGATAAACGCTTCCCAACAATAACTTCATCTCCGCGCCTTAAGAGCTCGGTATATCCAAGAGCTGCATAAAATTTTAATCCTCGCTCGTTGTAAGCCGAAACTCTTAGATGAAAGCCAGGAGATCCATGTGCCTTTAACTGATTCTCCATATGCACCATCATTTTTCTACCCCAACCTTTCCCTTGAACCTGAGGCAGCAAATCTATATGTCCATGAGACGGGAATTCCTTAATTACCTCAGATGGCGACGGAGTAGGAGAAAATATTTCACGGACTAACCATTCATCTTCACTACAATGTTCTAGTTCGGCATACTTGATTTGTAATCGTGGCCACCAATGCTTCATGCAGAGACTTTGAAAATGATCGGTATCAAGAACGCAAAGCCCATATCCAACAGTTTTTCCTGACTCAGAAAGCAGGTTACTGGTCTCACTTGCAAGAGTCACATAAGGACCAACAAAAACTTCACCAAGCATTTGGTCGTTTCTAAATAGTGCTGTCGCATCATTTCCAGAGTCGCCTGTCTTTAGCGCCACAAAATATAAATCATCTAAATCCCTAAGCGTTGCCGGCTTAATCTCTATTTCTATCATGCGACAATATTCCTCCAATTGCTGTGGCTTTGGCGAGGGTCATCTGGTCTATGGCCCATAAGGCAATAAACCACAATTATGCGGAAAAAAGTCGAATCAAGTTCAAACTGGTCTGATATCTTTTCCCGCTCGGCTCTAGATTTATGCAGCCTCACACAATACCCTCGGTCGCATGAGCGCCGATAAAGCTGTAATTAGGGCCAAAGTTCAGTTATTCGATTTGCTTTCTCGGCTTCCTCAAGGGACGCGTCTGCCCGGGGAGAGAACACTTTCAGAGGAATTTGGAGTTTGTCGAGTCACCTTAAGGCGAGCGCTGGAAGATTTAATCTCAGACGGAAGACTTGAGCGACGTGCCCGCTCAGGAACCTATATCAAAATACCCATGATCTCGTCAGAGATGCGCTTGAAATCTTTTAGTGAGGAAATCAGAGCAAGAGGGCAACAACCCTCTTCGAGCATAATATCGTTTAAGAAGTCTAAAGCCAGTCTAAATGTTTCGAAATCATTAAGAATCAACAAAGGAGATGAGATTTTCCTAGTCAAAAGACTGCGCTTGGCGGATGATATGCCAGTCGCCTTAGAAACACTACGTATTCCGTGCAACTTAGCGCCCACGCTAACTACTGATGATTTCAAAGGTTCTATTTACGATGTTTTTTTTGCAAAATTTGGAATTAGAATCATGAGTGCCAAAGCTGGAATCACAGCTCAAAACCCAAGTCAAGGAGATAGGAATTTTCTCAATGCCTTGCCCGATACCCCCTGCCTATTTATTAACATGTTAGATTTCGATCAATTCGGTAGACCTGTCATGACGGCGGAGTGCCTATATAGAAGTGACTTATTTGAATTACAAATAGATGTTAGTGCCACGATTAAAGCAAAAGAGAGTCAAAGAGTTTCATGAAGTCGCATCAAAGGTACCTAGCAAATTTAATTGAGCTACTCACAGATTTGCAGCAAGACTGTGAACAAGTCGAAAATGCCGCTGGTTTAATCGCCCAATCACTTCAAAACGATGGGCTAATTCATGTTTTTGGCACAGGTCATTCTCACATGTTGGCCGAGGAGATGTTTTATAGAGCAGGGGGGTTAGGCGCTGTAAATCCAATTCTCGAGGAAAATCTAATGCTTCACATAAATGCGAGTAAGAGCACTGAGCTGGAGCGAAATCCAGAGCTAGCCATAAATATTTTAACTAAACATAAACTTCGTAAAGGCGATATTTTCATAATTGCGTCAAATTCCGGTGGCAATGCCTTAGTTGAAGCCATTGGAAATCAAGTTAGGGATCAGGGTTTAACGTTGATTGCTATAACAAGTCTTAAGCATGCAACATCTCCGGCTGCCAGGGTCCACGGCAGAAAAATTCATGAGATTGCAGATATAACGATAGACAACCTGGGTGAAGTAGGAGATGCAACAATTTCCTACCCAGGACTTGAAGAAAAAACTGGTCCAACATCAACGGTTCTAGGCGCAGCTATAGTCAATGCCCTTGTAGTTCGAGCGGTAGAAATAATGATTGAAAATGGCCACAAACCAGAAATTTTCAGCAGCAGTAATACTTCATTCGGTGACTCAAGAAACTCGGAGTTACTATCTATACTCAAAGAGCGGGTCTCGATACTGTGATAGATACAAAAGACTTTATAACTACATATTGTCTAAAGACCGGTCAGAGTGTTTATGAAGAAATAGAGCAAGATTCTGGATTGTCACCTGAGAGTTTCGTAATTGATAAAAATAAGCTTCGATTTAGCGATTTTCATGGACTGAGAAATGGCATCAACGTTGTCAATCGTTGCTCTCGCGAAAGGAGTTCTAGACCTGAGGGCGCAGGTAGTAGCGGGATTAACTGAAGGTTCACTAAAGTAGCAATGTGTTTAGACTTGATTCCCTCAAAGTTCTCGTAACCGGAGCAGGCGATGCTTCAGGAATAGGTTTTGCAGCAGCTAAAGCCCTCAAAGAACTTGGAGCAGAAGTTTTTATAACTTCAACTTCAGACCGCATCTACACACGAGCTGAGGAGCTTGGAGTAACAGGATTCATTGCCGACCTGACCAATGAATCAGATGTACAGGCTCTTGAAAAGGAGATAGCAAACCTAGATATCTTGGTTAATAACGCTGGGATGACAAGCGTAACTTCACCTGCAGGGGAAGATGAAGCAACTGATATCTCTCAACTTTCCTTAGAGGCCCTTCGAATTGGCATGTCACGAAACCTTGAGACAGCTTTTCTTGCAACCAAGTACTTTCTACCAAAAATTCGCCAATCAAAGAGCGGCAGAATTATCATGATAAGTAGCCTCACTGGCCATGTAATGGCAATGAAAAATCAGCCTGTTTATGCAACAGCTAAGGCAGCCCTTGTTGGATTGACTAAATCAATAGCTCTTGATGAAGCAAAGTATGGAATTACTTGCAATGCGATACTTCCAGGATGGATTGCTACAGATTCCATTAGTGAGAGTGAAAAATCTCAAGGCGCATCTGTTCCCCTTGGACGAGGAGGAAGCGCGGATGAGATTGCATCAGCTATTACTTGGCTTGCAACTCCAGGGGCTTCATATATAACAGGTCAGGCAATTATTGTTGATGGCGGTAATTCCATTAAGGAGGAGCGAGCTTGAAGATTCGTCCAGCAAAGAGAGAGGAAGTTGGTGAGGTATTACAACTAATCCAAGACCTTGCTACATATGAAAAAGCCCCTGAGCAAGTTGAGGCGAGCAAAAATGACCTCTTAAATACAATCTTTGCAAAAGACCCAAGAGTCTTCTGTGATTTAGTTGAGGTTGATGGCCAGATAGCGGGTATGGCAATTTGGTTTCTCAATTACTCAACCTGGCAGGCAAAACATGGAATCTACCTAGAAGATCTTTATATCAAGCCGGAGTTTCGATCAAGGGGTTATGGCAAAGCGTTACTAAAACACTTAGCTCAAATCTGCGATAAAGAAGGTTATGGTCGCTTGCAATGGTGGGTCCTTGATTGGAATTCACCAGCGATAGAGTTTTATAAAAGCCTTGGAGCTCAAGCTATGGATGAATGGACTGTCTATCGAACCTCAGGCCAGGCTCTTAAAGATTTAGGAAACT
>Ga0214917_10008239_pt1 | contig 10285 bp, 5 predicted proteins | sample LL_1208_BB_MetaG_FD_177983 | JGI IMG/M metagenome (GOLD analysis project Ga0214917, IMG submission 177983) | Freshwater microbial communities from Lake Lanier, Atlanta, Georgia, United States - LL_1208_BB | ecosystem: Environmental > Aquatic > Freshwater > Lake | place: USA: Georgia | collected...
TTGGTGTAGGCGCAGGGCGGGATTCCACAACCTGTTGGGGAGGTAAAATTGGCACCAAACATCGGTCCGGTTGCGCTCAAGGTAACCGTTTGCGGTGCTCCGTTTTGTAGAAAACCATTGTCCGAAGCGGATAAGTTGAAATTCACCAAACTTCCTGCATCCACCGTGGTCGAAAAACTACCGGCGAAAGGAGGCGCGAAGGTTGGAGCATTGTTAGGTTGGCAAGGCACCACGCTCAATTGCATTTCCCGTTCTACCCGTGCAATCAAGATGCCTTGTCGGTAGGAGGAAACTTGAATTTTAACCACAAAATTTCCTGCAAGGGTAGAAGTAAAAGACAGTTCGCCGCTTTGTGGGTTGAGCTGCGCCGGAATACTCCCCGGACTTAAGGAAGCACTCGGAGTGGGGGAAAGGTAGGTGAAGCCCGGATCAAATGGAACGGGCGCCGGATTGGTGGGTGGGTTGAAGGTTCCTTGGGGAAAATTATTTAAGGGTGAAGCGAATTCAATGAACAAGGAATCCTGATCGGGATCCACAGCATTCATGTTGTAAACGAAGGGATCACCCACGCAACTCACAAAATATGGGGCTTGCTGAAACTGCGGAGAATTGTCATGACAACCGCCATTTCCGCCGACAGCGAACATCGTCGCCGAGAGGGTCATGCCGTAGCTTGATGGATTGTTCAAGTTGGTGATCGCGTTGGAGCGTGCAAAGTTTTCGTACGTAAATATCCATCCCTGACTGGGTGGACTTCCAGCAATCATGATTTCATTCGATCGGTACAAAATGCGTTCGTTGGCCCCAATGCCGTTGCCTCCGTTTGATCCTACGCCGCAATCCAAGGGTTGTGGTCCCCCAGAAACCTGGGTGCAGGATGGAGAAATGTCGGTGCGAGAAATGAAGTTGACCGTAATATTCGTAAGGGTCGGATGGTTCCACACACGCAGGTTTTCCGATATAACGTTCACTTCTGCGCCATTGCAATCACGGTAAAATACCAGTTCGAAAATATACCCGCCATTGCCGCCGCAACGCCAGGTGATTTCACCGCCCATAACGTGGGAGGCACAAACCCGAGCCATTGAGCCAAACACGAAGAGAAAAAGAATGAGGCGTTTTTTCATGCGCGCGGGAGAAACGTTGATGTTAACAAAAAATTGTACGTAGAAACAAGAATGAAGTTGCTATCCCGCCGTTACGACAATCATTTCTTCAGGATTCAAGTGCTGGTAAGCCGTTTCCTGAATTTCCTCCTGGGTGATTTTCAATAACGTTTCCAAGGCAATTTTGTAAAAACCAAAATCCAATCCCTTGAGTTCAGCCACGGAAAACAGTTCCATCATCGCAAACGGTCCATCTGCGCCTCGAAGGAATTGACCCAAAAGGTAATTCCTCACCAAATCAAGCTCTTCTTGCGGTACTTGCTCCTTCCGCAAGCGTTCCAATTCGTGCTTAATTTGCACCAAAGCGTCTGCTAAAAATGCTTTTCCGACCTCCGTAGCAATCACAAAATAACCATCCGATTGATTTTCCCCAAGATAGCTTCCTATTCCATACGTATAGCCTTTGTCTTCCCGCAAGTTGGACATCAAGCGGCTTCCAAAGTATTCGCCTAACAAGGTGTTTACCACCGTCATTTTATGGTAATCGGGATGCGAACGGTTGAACAACAATTTTCCCATGCGAATTCCAGTTTGTACGGCGTCCGTTTTCTCCACCTTGAAATCACCTGAGGAAGCATGAAATGTAGCCGTTTCGCGCTCCTTATGGAGACGACCCCAGCGCGAAAAGATCTTCAAAATATATGCGATGTCTTGTTCGGTGGGATTGCCAACCCAATTGATTTTACGAAGCCCACCACGAATATGTTGTTGATGAAAGGCCATAAGTTGATCACGGGTGATGCCGTCGAAATCGTCGGGTTCGTTCATTCTTCCGTAGGGCGTTCCCGCAAACAACTGCTTTTGAAATTCACGCTGTGCAAGTGTGCTCACCTTTTCGAGGTTGATCTTGAGTTGTTCCTTACGCTCCCCTTTCATGCGCAGAAGTTCGTGCTCCGGGAAAGCTGCATCGTGCATCACATGTTCCAACAGTTCGATCAACGAAGTCATGCATTCGTTGAGGCCGTAAATGCTCAAATACACGTGGTCGGCACTTACACTTGAATTGAAATAGCCTCCAAAATCGTCCACAAGGTCGTTGATTTCGGCAAGGGTTTTATCTTCTGTTCCTGCCAACAGCATGCCCGTAGTAAGCCCAGCTATTGGTTTTTCGTCGTATTTCGATCCGGCATCGAAGATCAAGTCAAATTTAACAGCCTCGCTGTGCGCGTTGCGCATTACATAGAGTGGTACACCCGCCTGGGTTTCGTAGCGTTCTGGTTGGATGTAAGCAATGTGTTGGGGCAGCGTAACGGCTGGCGCTTCGCTGCGGTCGAATTTAGGATGCATGGGGAGAGGATTCAGCAGTTATGTATAATCGAGAACAATTCGTAGGGACAAACATTTCCTTGGCGCATCCTTGAAGATCTTCCGCCTGAATGCTGTTGTAAATGGCTTCTTCCTGATTGATCCCCTCCGCGTCGCCAAGCAATTCAAACAGGCTTAAGTTCATGGCACGGTTCAACAAGCCTTGCTCTTGGAACGCGCGGGCAGTTTTGGCCTTTCGCCGCAAACGAAGCAAGTCATGCGATGAAATCGGCGTATCTTTAAAGTATTCGAGCACCTTCCAAAGGGCTTCGTCCAAGGCTTCAAAGGTCTTCCCAGGAACCAATTTCCCCGATATGACGAACAAACCATCGTCCATTGAACCGAGGATATAGGCATTGATTTCCAGCACCAATCTTGCTTGCTGCTTGAGGATGAGGTCGAGCTGGCCTGATTTTTCTTTTCCAATTTCATCGGATAAAAGGTCTGCTAAATAATAGCCTGCCGATTTGCGTTCTGCCATTTTGAAAGCGTAGTAAAATGCCGAGGCCGGTACTTTGCGCGTTAGGTTCAAGGTGCGGTACTCGTTTTGTTTCGGCTCGCAGGGTAGCATGCGCGGCGGTTTGTTTTTTCCGGGAATATCGCCGTACCATTTTTGGACTAAATCTTCCACATAGTGGGGTTCAAAATTCCCCGCCACGGTTAAAATAGCGTTGGATGGATGGTAATATTGGTTAAAAAAGGCTTTTACTTGGTCCATGGTGGCGTTTTCGATGTGCGAAATTTCCTTTCCAATCGTGGCCCATTGGTACGGATGCACCTGATAAGCCAAGGGACGCAGTTCCAACCAGACGTCGCCGTAGGGCTGGTTCAAATACCGTTGTTTGAATTCTTCAATCACCACGCTTCGTTGAACTTCAAGGCTTTTTTCGGAGAAGGCGAGCGTGAGCATGCGATCGCTTTCCAGCCAAAGGGCTGTTTCAATATTTTGAGCGGGAAGTACATCGTAGTAATTGGTAATATCGTTGCTGGTGAAGGCATTGCTTTCGCCTCCTGCACGTTGCAACGGACCGTCAAAATCAGGAATATTCCCGGAACCACCGAACATCAGGTGCTCGAAGAGGTGCGCAAAGCCTGTTTTTTGGGGATCTTCATCGCGTGCACCCACATCGTACAGGGTGTTTACCACCGCCATCGGCGTAGTGGTATCTTGATGGAAAATAACGGTTAACCCGTTGGAAAGCTTGAAGCGGTGAAAAGAAAGCATATTAAAGGGCTAAGTGTTGCAGTGTATTTAGTTCTTGGCGATATTCGGTCATGATTTCATGCACCACTTCCGCGGCGGGTTTGATGGAACGAATCATGGCCGACACCTGGCCGACTTCCAATTCACCTTCAATTAAATTTCCTTCGAACATGCCTTTTTTCGCGCGACCTCGTCCCAAATGTTCTGCCAAGGTAGCCACGTCCGCTTTGGCGGCATAAAGGGCTAAGATTTCTTGATAAAATGGGTTGTTCAACAGCCGAACTGGGGTCAGTTCCTTGAGCGTAAGGTGGGTGTCGCCTTCTTCGGCAGCCAGAATCTTTTCCTTGAAATGTGGGTGGGCGCTCGATTCGGGGGTGGCAATAAAACGGCTGCCAATTTGAACACCATGCGCCCCAAGGACCATCGCGGCCAACATGGCTTTTCCTGAACTGATTCCTCCGGCGGCAATTACGGGGATATCCACGGCTTGACGGACGGAGGGAACGAGACAAAGGGTAGTGGTTTCCTCTCTACCGTTATGCCCACCCGCTTCAAATCCTTCCGCGACAACGGCATCTACTCCGGCCTCTTGGGCTTTCAGGGCAAATTTTCGTGAAGACACCACGTGCACCACCTTGATTCCTGCTTCCTTGAGCCGGGATGTGTAGGTTTTAGGATTCCCTGCAGAAGTGAAAACCACGGGAACGTTGAATTCAATTACCGAGGCGATATGCTCCTCAATGTTGGGATACAACAAAGGGATGTTTACCCCGAAGGGTTTTTCGGTTGCGGCTTTGCATTTGATTAGCTGTTCCCGTAGGATTTCTGGGTACATCGATCCAGACCCTAGAAGCCCTAAACCGCCAGCGTTCGACACCGCAGAAGCCAATTCCCAACCAGAACACCAAATCATGCCGCCTTGAATGATTGGAAGGTCAATGTTAAATAAGGAACAAACTGGATTCATCGGATGCTTTTCGTTGGCATGTACAAAAGTAAGAATTTCGCGCACGTCAAGGAAAGTCTTGGTTCATCATGTTTTAATGCGTATTTTTAGCACGATGAAGCGTTTTTTCATTTTATGCTTGTTGTTGACTCCCTTGGCGCTGCTTTCGCAACGAAAATCCGGGGACTTTCAAGTGCTGCGATCGGAGCAAGCGGAGGCGCTTTACGAGAACAAGGGTCAGTGGCCTGATGAGGTGCTGTTCAAAGCGGAAAAAGAAGGGGGTAAGTGGTGGATTATGAAGGATCGTATGTGGTACCATTTGCAAGATTTAAGTGCAATGCATCATGGAGCAGGGCCGCTGCCTACCGAGAAAGAGGCGACGATTAAGCAGCATATTGTGGAAGTTAAATTCCTGGGGGCATTGCCCTTCACGCGTTTGGAATCACAAGGAAAAACAAGCCATTATCAAAATTATTTTATTGGTAAGGACAGCACGCGGTGGGCAAGCGACGTACACGGGTATTCCCGGATTGTGCGCAAGTCCCTGTATGAGGGAATTGACTTAACCTTCAGCATCGAGGGAGGAACGCACGAATATGGTTATGTGGTTCAACCCGGGGCAAATCCGGAGGTAATTCAACTGGCCTATCGCGGGCATGCTGGACTTTCCGTCAACCGTAAGGGTGCTTTATTGATTAAAACGCCGTTGGGCAATGTGACTGAAGAACACCTGGTGGCATATCAAGAACGGGATGGGCAACGAATGGTTGTGGCATGCAGTTTTAGTGTTAAAGGGGATGAAGTGCGCTTGAACCTGGGGAATTACGACCGAAATCTTCCGTTAATCATCGATCCGGTGCTGGTTTTTGCCACGTATAACGGGGCTTTTTCGGATAACTTTGGCATGACAGCCACGTACGGTCAAAACGGGGAAGCTTTTTCGGGAGGAATGGTGTATGGAAACATGTTCCCAATGCCGAATCCCAATTCGTACGATCCTGTAGGGAATTTTTCCAGTATTGCGGGAAATTACGGCGTTACAGATGTATTTATTACCAAATATAACCCCACCGGAACGGCTATGCTTTGGTCCACTTTCTTGGGTGGAGGCGACATGGTGCAAGGAACGGAAACCGCCCACAGTATGATTTGTGACTCCCTGAACAATTTACTTATTTTTGGAGCGACCTCCAGCGTTGATTTTCCTACCACCGCTGGCGCTGTTCAACCCAATCATGCAGGAGGCGTTGCCAATGCCAATTTTTTGTTCAACGGCGTGTATTTTCTTGGGCAGGGCACCGACATTTACGTTTCCAAAATCAGCGCAAACGGTCAGAACTTATTGGCATCCACCTACATGGGTGGCTCAGCTAACGATGGGGTAAATTATAAAATCAGCTCGTTGCCTTACAACAGCGCGGCATTGTATGATTCCTTAACCACGAATTATGGCGACCAATTTCGAGGGGAAATCAGCTTGGATCAAGGAGGGAATGTCTTGGTAGCGAGCTGTTCTCGGTCGTCCAATTTCCCGACCCATACTCCGTTTCAGCCCAATTTAGCTGGGGGGCAAGACGGCGTGATTTTTCGGCTTAACCCTAGCTTCACCGCCGTGCAATTTGCTTCGTACTTAGGAGGGTCACAGAACGACGCCTGTTATTCCGTAAAAGTAGATACGCTCAACAATATCCTTGTATGCGGAGGAACATCCTCTACCAACTTTCCAGGCACCGGGGGTGGATTGTGGGCTAATTATCAAGGAGGAAAAACCGATGGGTTTGTGACACGGTTGAATCCTTCGGGAACCGCCATTACTGCCGGAACCTTTTTAGGTAGAACGCAATACGATCAGGCCTTTTTTGTCGAAGTAGACCGAAATAATAACGTGTTTGTTCTCGGTCAATCCGTTGGAGGCACTTTTCCAACCTGGAATGCACCCTATACCAATTCCAATTCCAGCCAATTCGTGATAAAATTGGCGAACAACCTCGCTACTAACTTAGCTTCAACAACAATTGGGAACGGCAGCAGCCAAATCAACATTTCGCCGGCGGCCTTTCTGGTGGATATTTGTGGTAACATTTACATATCCGGATGGGGGGCGAATATTTTACAAAATGTGCCTATTTCGGGCATGCCGATATCAGGAAATGCCTATCAATCGGCCACTACTGGCTATGATTTTTACCTGATGGTTATGGAGCATGACTTCCTTAGCTTGCTCTACGCTACCTACATGGGGGGACCGGTTTCCCATGAACACGTGGATGGAGGAACCAGCCGCTTTGATAAGAATGGGGTAGTTTATCAATCGGTTTGCGGCGGTTGCGGTGGACATAGCGATTTTCCTACAACACCGGGCGCCTATTCTAATGTGAACCACAGTTCCAATTGCAATAACCTCCTCTTTAAATTTGATTTTCAATTGATCCCGTCTGCTCAATTCATCGCGAATCAAACCGTGGGCTGCGAAGATTTTCAAGTTACATTTAATAATTTTTCGTCCATGAACGACGACTACCTGTGGGATTTTGGAAACAATAACACTTCTTCTACGGTTTTCAATCCTACCATTACCTACACCAACCCGGGGACGTATCAAGTGTATTTATACGTGACCGATAGTGTTTGTGCGCTGACAGATACCGCCATGACCACCATCACGGTGTTGGATTCCATGAATTTCACCTTGTTGGATACGGCTTCGCTCTGTTCCAATAACCCTTACTTGCTTACCATCAATACAAACGGAGCTCCGGCTCAATTTGTTTGGGCTACGAATAATAGCCTCACCCCTCCCATAAATTCAGGACCTAATAATCCGAATTATTTGGTGACAAGCAATAATCCGGGTTGGTATTATGCGCAAGCCACGAACGGGTACTGTTCAAAAACCGACAGCATTTTTGTAGAATTTGGCGTTCCCATTGTTTCGTCCTTTCAGCCCAGTCCGCAAAGTGGCTGCAGTCCAGTCAGTATTCAATTCAATAATTCTTCCACAGCGACCACCAATTTTTATTGGGATTTTGGAAACGGTTCGGTGGATTCGTTGAATTTTGAACCTCAAGTGACCTATGTACAACCGGGACAATATACCACCCAACTGATTGTGCTGGATACGGTTTGCAATGCTTCCGATACCAGTTCCGTACTCATCACGGTATTTGCGAACGTGAGTTTCAATCTACCCAATTCCCTATACCTGTGCACGGATAGTTCCTTAACATTGGTTCCCACCAACATCACGGGAGGTGCCAATAATTTTGTTTGGTCGAGCAATAGTGCCTTCAGCGACACCTTAAATGCCTCGGTGGCTGATTCTTCCTTGGAAATCTTAGTTCCAGGTAACGCCACGTATTATTTAACCATGGACAATGGAAACTGCAACGCCCTTGATTCCATACAGCTTCAAGTTTTCTCAGAATCAATTGCGATTAACGGACCGGATACGGTCTGTTTGAATAACCCGGCGGTGTTCAATGCTGTGAATAATTCCCAAGAAACCTTCAGTTATGTTTGGAGTCCATCGGGCATTATCCAAGGGCAGAACAATCAACCGTCTGTTTCTGTAATTCCCGCCACGGCGCAATACCTGTACCTTCAAGCCACAAGTGCCAACGGCTGCATTGTGAACGATTCCGCTTATGTATTCATTTCGTACATCAACCCGAGCTCAGTCCAGGCATCGGTAAGCCCGCCTTTGGTAAATCCAGGAAGCACGGTGACGTTAACAGGAAGTCCTTCCGGTTATTCCTTTTATCATTGGACGCCATCAACAGGTGTGGTGAATCCCAATGCCCAGAATACCGAAGCCACAGTCGATCAAACCACCGTATTCACGTTAACAGTGTCCGACGGTATATGCGTTGTGAGCGACACTGCTGAAGTCAAAGTGTACAAGATCATTTGCGATTTACCCTACGTTTATGTGCCCAATGCTTTTTCACCCAACCATGATGGAAACAACGATGTGCTGTATGTACGCGGATTATTTGTAGAAAAAATGATCTTCAGGGTGTTCGACCGGTGGGGCGAGTTGGTGTTTGAATCTACCGATGTAAATAGTGGCTGGGATGGCATGTATCAGGGACGCAAACTGGACCCCGATGTTTACGACTATTACCTTCAAGTGACGTGCTACGGCGGTTTGGAAAAAATTACGAAAGGAAACGTAACTTTGATGAAATAAAACTTATGAAAAAAATCATTACCTCAAAATCCGAAAAGTTTTTAGAGCAGTATCTTAACAACGCCAGCCCAACGGGATTTGAATCGCCCGGACAAAAGCTTTGGATGGATTATATGAGGCCTTATGCCGATGAATTCATCATCGATAACTACGGTTCCGTGGCTGCAGTTATTAATCCAGGTCAATCATACAAAGTGGTCATTGAAGCCCATGCGGATGAAATTTCTTGGTTTGTGCACTACATTACCAAGGAAGGATTTATTTACTTGCGACGAAATGGCGGTTCCGACCACATGATTGCGCCATCGAAGCGTGTGAACATTCATACCGACAAAGGCATCGTGCGTGCGGTTTTTGGGTGGCCAGCCATTCATATGCGTCAAACGAAAGACGATCCGCCGACAATGAAGAATATCTTTTTGGATTGCGGTTGTTCTTCCAAAGAAGAGGTGGAGAAGTTGGGCGTGCATGTGGGCTGCGTAGCCACGTTTGAGGACGAATTCATGATCTTAAATAAAAACCGGTATGTGGGGCGTGCCCTAGATAATCGCGTTGGGGGATTCATGATTGCTGAGGTAGCGCGAATGCTCAAAGAAAAAAAGGTGAGCCTCCCGTTTAGTTTGTATGTCGTAAATGCCGTACAGGAAGAAATTGGCTTGCGCGGAGCAGAAATGATTGCCCATCGCATTAAACCGGATGTAGCCTTAATTACCGACGTTTGCCATGATACAGGAACTCCCATGGTGAGCAAAATTGAAAACGGCGACCAAGTATCCGGCGAGGGTCCCGTGTTGACGTATGGCCCTGCAGTGCAAAACAACTTTTTGCGCCAAATTATTAAGGTAGCCGAGAAAAATAAAATTCCGTTTCAGCGTGCCGCCGTTTCAAGATCCACAGGTACGGATACCGACGCCTTTGCCTATTCGAACGAAGGAGTAACCAGTGCGTTGATTTCTTTGCCGCTCAGATATATGCACACCACGGTAGAGATGGTGCGAAAAGAAGACGTGGAATCGTGCATTGCCCTTATTTTTGAAACCGTAAAATCCATCAAGGCCGGTCAGGATTTTCGGTACTTAAAGTAATGGTAATAAGTTTAGTTTTAGTTTTTTAATAAAAAGTGATTTGATTATGAAAAAGTTTCTACCTATTATGTTTTTTTGCCTGAGTATCCAAGGGCTGTCCTTCGCACAATGCAACCTCACTTTGGTGGCTACAGGGCACAACGCGTACGGTGGAGGTGCTAATGGCGCCGTTACCACCTCCGTGTCGAACGGAACTTCGCCTTATACCTATCTTTGGGCATCTGGACAGTCCACTTCTTCGATTACCAGTTTATCACCTGGTACGTATTCCGTAGTGGTTATGGACGCACAGGGGTGCACTGCAACAGCCACCGTTACCATCATTAACCTCGCAGGGCCTACGGTGCTTTCCAATTCGAACGTGGTGAGTTCCAATCAAACCGTGAACGG
>Ga0214917_10008240_pt1 | contig 10284 bp, 10 predicted proteins | sample LL_1208_BB_MetaG_FD_177983 | JGI IMG/M metagenome (GOLD analysis project Ga0214917, IMG submission 177983) | Freshwater microbial communities from Lake Lanier, Atlanta, Georgia, United States - LL_1208_BB | ecosystem: Environmental > Aquatic > Freshwater > Lake | place: USA: Georgia | collected...
TCCACCGGTGAAAATCTGTGGCGTCATTCTGCAGACCACATCACGTAACACTCCACCGCCAACCGCAGTAATAACGCCAAGCAAAATTGCAACAAGGTCTGAAGTTAAATTAATAGTTGCTTTATATGTTCCGGCTACAGCAAAGAGCGCCATCGCAACAGAATCAAGAAATACAACTGTGTTGACCGCAGATTTAAACCAACGTCCAATAATCAAGGCGGTGATAACTGCAGCAAGAGCGGTAAGGATATAACGATCTTGCATTGCAGCTGGACGACCAACTGCAAGTAGTAAATCGCGGAGAATCCCGCCGCCTAAACCGGTAAGAATTGCAAGCGCAATTACTCCGACCAAATCAAAACGCTTATAGAAAATTGCGAAGAGCGCACCTTGGAGCGCTCCGATTCCTACTGTTAACAAATCAAGCCATAGTGGTATTGCGACGCCTGTTGTCATGCTGGTAGCTCCAATAATTTCTCTATCTCTTTTGCGACGCCATCTTCTTGGTGTGGATCAGCAACAAACTTGGCATATTTTGGACCATCTGGATGGCCATCTGCCATCGCCCACGAACGACCAGCCCATGACAGCATCGTGAAATCATTGGGATTATCGCCAAAAGCAACGGTTTGTTCCGCAGTAATGCCGTGACGCTCAGCAATCTTTGCCAACGTCGCACCTTTCGAAATACCTACTGCATTTATTTCTAAAAGAGAATCATGAGAATTTGAATGGGTCACTGTCGCTACTCCTTCTAACTCCTTCACAGCAATCGCCAGCATCTCATCAGATGTTAGTTCTTGGTCTGAACAGCGCGCCAGGATTTTCAGCGCTGGACCTTCCATAATTTCGGTAATGTCGTGTACGCCAATATTGTCGAGCCCAACATCCCAGCGCGGAACATAGGCCTTTTCACGGTGAAAATAATTATGTGACTCAACCGCAAAAGAGATTGTGGGAATCGCCATCCTTAATCGATTAACAGTTTCAATCTGGTTAGTTACTGGCATCAACCACTCTTCAAGAACTTTCTGATTATGTATGTCGTAGAAAAGTGCCCCGTTACCAAGAATTGCTTTCCCGAATGAGAAAGTCTCGGCAATATCTGGCATCCATCGTGGTGGTCGCCCAGTGACATAGAAAATTTCAATTCCTACATTGTGCGCCGCGGTGAATGCTGTACGAGTACGCTCTGAGATCTTTCCGTAATGCGGAACGATGGTGCCATCTAAATCAGTTGCAATTAATTTTGGGCGTTTAAGTAAATCGCTCAATTAGCCCACCGGAACAAATCGATCCATACCCAAATAAGGTTGGAGCGCTTGCGGAACCAATACTGAGCCATCAGATTGTTGGTGATTCTCGAGAATCGAAACAATCATTCGCGGAATTGCAACAAGAGTTCCGTTGAGCGTTGCAACGGGTGAAGTTCCATTGTCGCCACGGACGCGAACATTGAGGCGGCGCGCTTGAAATTCGCTGCAATTGGAGGTGCTGGTGACTTCGCGATATGCGTTCTGGGTTGGAATCCATGCTTCGCAATCAAATTTACGGTTAGCACTTGATCCAAGGTCTCCGGTTGCGACATCAATAACTCGATATGGAATCTCCATGGCGTTCAGAAAATCTTTCTCCCACGCCAACAATCGTTTATGTTCTTCAGCTGCATCTTCTGGGGAACAGAATGAGAACATTTCTACTTTCTCAAATTGGTGAACGCGAATAATGCCGCGAGTATCTTTTCCATAAGACCCAGCTTCACGGCGAAAACATGGTGAATATCCCGCATAACGTAGCGGAAGAGATTTCGCATCAAGGATTTCATCCATGTGATAGGCCGCAAGAGGAACTTCGCTCGTGCCTACCAAATAAAAATCATCATCTTTGAGATGAAAAATGTTTTCGGCTGCCTGGCCAAGAAATCCAGTTCCCTCCATAGCGGCTGGCTTCACAAGTACAGGAGGAATGACCGGGGTAAATCCTGCTTTTGTCGCCATGTTGATTGCGTAATTCACAAGCGCAAGTTCGAGTAGTGCGCCAACACCGGTGAGGTAATAGAAACGCGCACCAGAAACTTTTGCACCACGTTCGGTATCAATTGCTCCCAGAATTTTGCCGAGCTCAACATGATCTTTCGGTTGAAAATCAAAGTTGCGTGGAGCACCGATCTCCTCAATTACTGTGAAGTCTGATTCGCCCCCAATTGGTGCAGCGGTATCAACAAGGTTGGAGATCTCCATCGCAATCTTTTTAAAATCAGCTTCTGTTGAGTTCTTTTTTGTTTCAGCTTCTTTCACTGAAGCAGAGAGATTTTTCGCTTTTTCTAAGAGGGCAGTTTTCTCATCGCCTTTAGCTGCGCCGACTGATTTAGAGAGTGTGTTCTGTTCTGCGCGTAGCGCTTCAAACTCCACAATTGCACTGCGCCGTAATTCATCGGCTGCTAAAGCTTTATCAACGAGTGATGGGTCTTCGCCGCGCGCTTTTTGAGAGGAGCGAACTATGTCGGGGTTCTCTCGAAGTACTTTTACATCAATCATTTAAATCTTCTTTCCAGCGCGCACATCAGCAAGCCAGGTATCTGCCTCTTTAAAAGATGCATCTGCTGTTGCTGGTGTTGTTGTGGGAGCAACTTTATCTGCTCTCGGATACGAACCAAGATACCTAACATCTTCACAGATTCGTCGCAGCCCCATCAAAGCATCACCAACACGCGCTTCATTGATATGGCCTTCAGCATCGATAATGAAGTGATAGTGGCCAAGTTCCCGCCCCGTTGGACGTGATTGGATAAAAGTTAAGTTCACGCCACGTACTGAAAATTCAGTAAGTACTTCAAGGAGCGCACCAGCATGATCTGCGCCGATAAATGCTGCAAGTGAAGTTCGGTCATGTCCAGTGGCAGCTGGAACTTTTCCTGGTTTTCCAACCAGAACAAATCGCGTAACAGCGCCATCGTTATCACCAATATTTGTGGCAACAGTTGCAAGACTATATGTTTCTGCCGCAATCGGGGCTGCGATTGCCGCATCGAATTCATTCTTGGCAAGAGATTGCGCAGCTGCAGCAGTTGAAGAAGCCACAATAATTTCGGCATCTGGATAATTTTTTGCAATAAATGAGCGGCATTGCGCTTCAGCATGTGGATGGGTAGCAATCTTCTTTATCTCTGATTTTTCATTACCCTTACTTACCAATAAAGAAAAAGTAACCGGAAGAGTAACTTCACCATAAATCACAAGTGGTTCACCGATAGCTAATTCATCCAGGGTTCGAGCGACAACACCCTCAACAGAATTCTCAATGGGAACAAGTGCGCGATCGGCTGTGCCATGACGTACTGCATCTAGCGCGGCAGTTACATTGGAGCAAGGAAGTAATTCGTCACCATTATGCGAGATGGTGCGTAGCGCGGCCTCGGTAAAAGTGCCGGCTGGACCTAGGTATGCGTATCTCGTCACTGCGTAAGGATACTCGGGGCTTTGATATAGGTGCGCGCACTTTATTAAGCAGCGCCATGCGCGTTAGGCTTCGATAATTATGGCGACAAATCTTCACTTCTCGAATATCGCTTGGCGATCAGAAGTAGGTCTGCAACGCGAAGGAAATGAAGATTCAGGTTTCGTCTCGCCCAATGTTCTCGCAGTCGCTGATGGAATGGGTGGTTATATTGGTGGTGAAATCGCATCAAGCGCAGTAATCAAGAAACTTGCTGAATTACTGCCAATTCTCAATAACCCAGAGATTGATAATGATTCTCGTGAAGATTTATTACGTTCTTCTATTGTCGAGATGGATAGCGCTATTGCAGAAATTGGTGCGCAACGACCTGAGTTAGTTGGTATGGGCACAACACTTACCTCAATCTCTCTTTTTAATGACTATGTATTACTCCTTCATGTTGGTGATTCGCGGGCATATCGGATTCGTGGCAAGAAAATTGAGCAGATAAGCCATGACCACACAGTTGTCCAAGAATTAGTAGATCAAGGTCGCTTAACTTTGGAAGAAATTGCAGATCATCCACAACGATCTTTCTTAACTCAAGCCATTATGGGTAAAGAGAACCTCACTCCAATTCTTATTGCATATCCCGCGGTAAAAGGAGATAAGTACATTCTCTGTAGCGACGGACTTACAGCTGTCGTAGATGAAGGAAAGATTCTTCAAGCGCTCCAAGAAGACTTACAAAGCGCTGTGAATTCTCTTGTTGACCTTACATATAAGAATGGTGCGCCTGATAATGTCACTGTGATTGCAACAGAAGTTGGCGAATCTGCGAGCGCTATCTCACCAACCTCATTCGGGGCTGCATCATGAAAAGAATTCTTGGAGATCGTTACCAACTCGGTGCAATGATCGGCACTGGCGGTATGGCTGATGTCTATGCCGCCGAAGATCAAAGACTCCACCGTGAGGTTGCGGTAAAGATCCTTCGGAGTGATTTAGCTCGTGATCCTTCCTTTGTGACGAGATTTAATAAAGAAGCCCTTGCTGTTGCTGCTCTAAATCACCCAGGAATTGTCTCTGTTTATGACTCTGGAAAAGAAGACACCCCAAGCGGTGCCATGCCTTACATTGTTATGGAGTACGTAGAAGGTAAAACTTTGCGCGAAATAATGCATAAAGGCGAGCGTTTTTCTCTACAGCGCGCAGTTGAAATTGTGGAAGGTATTTTGAGTGCGCTTCAGTACTCTCACAAGAACGGGATTGTCCACCGCGATGTTAAGCCTGGAAACATCATGATCACCGATTCTGGCGATGTGAAGGTGATGGACTTTGGAATTGCTCGAGCGTTATCCGATGGTGGCGCCACTATGACGAGTACTTGGAACATAGTTGGAACTGCCCAATATCTCTCACCAGAACAGGCGACTGGTACCCAAGCTGATGCTCGCAGCGATCTTTATTCTGTGGGATGTCTCTTCTATGAATTAATTTCTGGAAAGCCACCGTTTACTGGAGATACGCCAGTTGCAATTGCTTACCAACATGTCTCAGCGCAACTTGTTCCTGTCACAGAGATTGAGCCCACTCTTGATCCTGCTCTCAATAATTTCTTTAGCGTTGCGTTGGCGAAAGATCCAAGCGATCGCTACCAAAGCGCAAATGCCATGTTAAAAGATTTGAAAAAACTTTCTAAGGGTGAGGGAATCACCACTCAGATTCCACGACAGAAAAAGCCTACTAACCGACGTAATCGAATCGCTGCATTAGCTCTATCGCTAATTGTTTTAGTGGGTGGAGTTAGTTTCTTTATCTTTAACCCTTCTTCAACATCATCTCAAGTTCTACCCAATGTTGTTGGTCTAACTGAGACTGAGGCTCGCGCCCAACTTAACGGTTTCACAATCACCATCCAACGTGCTCCAGATCCCCGCATCCCGCGGGACCGAGTTTCCAATCAATTACCGCTTGCAACAACGAGAGTTTCAAATGGTTCAGCTGTAACACTTACGCTCTCCGATGGACCTGGTGACACAACCGTTCCAACGGGATTAGTTGGTAAGCCTTTGGAAGAAGTCCGCACCGCCCTCGTTGCGGCTGGGCTTCGTGTAAGCCGCACTATTGCAGTTGATTCAGAACAAGAACCAGGAATTGTTTTAAAAGTCACCCCTGAACCTGGAACAACGATTGAAGCGGGAAGCGGAGTTGTTCTTGAGATCGCAAGCGGAAATGTACAAGTACCTTCACTTATCGGCATTTCTGAGATTGAAGCAAAAACGCTTTTAACTCAAGCTGGTTTCTTAGTGAAAATTGTTGAGGCTTACGATGCGAATCAACCTGTTGGAACTGTTTTAGCTCAAGCTCCTAGCGCTGGTGAGACAAAGATTATTGGATCCTCAGTAACGATAACTATAAATAAAGCGCCGAACTAACGATTCATAACTGGAGAAAGACCTTCGGACTTCTTTCTTCCATCTTTATCGCCGCATTCCACTAACCAGTTTCCTAACATTTGATAACCATGTTCGGTGAGTACTGATTCTGGATGGAATTGCACTCCATGAATGGGAAGTGATGTGTGACGAATCGACATCACCACACCACTTTCACTCCGTCCCGTAACTTCAATTTCTTCTGGCAGAGTCTGTTCTTCAATTGCAAGTGAGTGATAGCGAGTAGCGGTAAATGGCGTTGGTATTTCATTTAAAACGCCAGAGTTATTATGTGAAACCACGGAAGTCTTGCCATGAAGTAATTCATGTGCTCGACTCACGGTTGCACCATATGCAACACCGATTGCTTGGTGGCCTAAACAAACTCCGAGCAGCGGTTTCTTAATATCTGCGCAGTGTTTGATCATTGCGATTGAAACACCTGCCGCTTCAGGAGTCCCAGGTCCTGGTGATATTAAAACCCCGTCGTACTTATCTGCTGCGGTAGCTTCAACCTCGTCATTGCGAACTACTGTGCATTCTGCGCCAAGTTGTTGGAGGTATTGAACGAGGTTAAAGACAAAGGAGTCGTAGTTATCTACGACCAATATCTTCCTACTCATCTGCCCATCCTTTACTACTCCCGAACTTTTCTTGAGTGGTGTAACCTGCCGCCATGCCAAAATCTCGACTCCGTAAGAAGAAGAAAGATAACCGTCCCGCCCCTGTTGTGGCGGAGAAAAATCCTCTCGAGCTCGAGAGCCCTAGTTGGCTCGCGCCGACGATGATTGCAGCCTTTCTTATCGGTCTCTTCTGGATCGTCATCTTCTATATCTCCCAGACTCGCTACCCGATCCCCAATATCGGAGCCTGGAATATGGTCGTTGGTTTTGCTTTTATCGGCGTTGGTTTCTCTCTCGCCACACGCTGGCGCTAACTCAACCCCGTATACCTCTTTATTAATTACATCGATGTAATTCTCCACAGGGTTATCCACCCCTGTGAATAGACCCCTTCCGCAGGAACTGAGCGCTCCCCGCCTACCCTTGGGCGCATGATCGAAGGCGTTCTCGGAGGCCTGGCTTACCTCGTCACCATCGTTGCCCTCGTCGCAATCTCCATCCGAAGCGTTGAGCTCTATCGTCGTATCAAAGCTGGGCAACCCGATCCAACTCGTAGCAATGAGAAAGCTCGACGTTTTGGATTAATGGTCCGCGAAGTTCTCACTCACGCGAAGATGTTGAACTTCACGGGATCTGGAATTGCGCATTGGTTTGTGATGATTGGTTTTGTTTCACTCTTTGGAACTCTCGTTACTGCATACGGTCAAATCCTTGATCCACATTTCGTACTACCGCTCATCGGACACTGGGTTCCATACAACTTCCTTGTTGAGTTAATAACGTGGCTTACTGGAATTTCAATTGTTGCACTCATTGCCATTCGTCAAATTACGCGAATCACTAAGAAGGGTCGTACTTCGCGATTCTTTGGTTCTGGTTCTTGGAAAGCATATTTTGTTGAAGCCACAATTCTCGCCATTGTTTTCTGTGTCATTGCATTGCGTGGACTTGAGGGCGCTCTGCTCGGAGATAAGGCAAAAGATTTTGAATTTGCACTATCGAGCCCCGCAGTTAATGCTTTTAATAATCTCGACGACACAACATTAGAACGTTGGATTGTGATTGTTGCGGCACTGAAGATCATCATCTCTATGACCTGGTTTATTGTGATTGCCGCAAATCTCACGATGGGTGTTGCCTGGCACCGCTTCTTAGCGCCATTTAATATCTTTTTTAAGCGGAATATTTCTTCAACCCCAACTCTTGGCGCGCTGCCTGAAATGCTCTCACATGGCAAAGCTATTGATTTCGAAGATCCTAATGAAGATGATGTCTTTGGAATTGGTAAGGCTGCCGATATCTCATGGAAGGGCTTGCTTGATATGGCCAGCTGCACCGAATGTGGTCGCTGCCAATCACAATGCCCCGCCTGGCATACAGAGAAACCGCTTTCACCAAAGTTGCTTGTAATGGCGATGCGCGATCATGCTCTCGCCAAAGTCCCCTCTGATAAACCGATTGTTGGCGAAACCATTAGCCCTGACGTTTTATGGTCATGCACGACATGTGGAGCATGCGTTAATGAATGCCCTGTTGATATCGAACATATTGATCACATCGTAAATATGCGTCGCTTCCAAGTGTTAGTGGAATCAGAATTCCCAACAGAACTCGGTGGCACATTTAGAAATCTCGAGAAAGCTGGAAATCCATGGGGCGCCAATCGGATGGATCGCAACGCCTGGATTGCGGAATGTGATTTCCCTGTTGATGTCATTGATGGTGCGCTCTCTGATGATGTTGAGTATTTATTCTGGGTTGGTTGCGCTGGCGCATATGAAGAGCGCGCCAAGAAGACCACTAAGGCTGTCGCTGAACTTCTTTACATGTCTGGTGTGAAATTTGGAGTGTTGGGTGCTCGAGAAACATGTACTGGCGATCCTGCTCGAAGAGCGGGAAATGAATTCCTCTACCAAATTCTCTCCCGAGAAAATATTGAAACTTTCAAAGAAGTTTATGTGAACTACAAAGGCAAGAAGAAAGTTGTTGTGACTTGTCCGCATTGCTTCACCACAATTGGCCGCGACTATAAACAACAGGGCTTTGAGTTAGAGATGGTTCACCACACCCAACTTCTTAATACTTTAGTGAAAGAAGGGCGTTTAAACCCAATATCTCCAAGTACGAAGAAGTTGACTTACCACGATCCATGTTATTTGGGCCGCCATAATCAAATTTATGAACCACCTCGTGAACTTCTTGAATCTACTGGCGTTGATCTCGTTGAAATGCCCCGAAATAAAGAGCGTTCTTTCTGTTGTGGCGCTGGTGGTGGCCGCATGTGGATGGAAGAGAAATTGGGAACACGGATAAATATGAATCGCGTTGATGAAGCGATTGCTACCGGAGCTCAAGAAGTTGCTGTTGGGTGTCCATTCTGCAGGGTTATGGTCAGCGATGGAGTCAAAGGTCGTGAATCAAGCGTTGAGGTTATTGATGTTGCACAAGCTCTACTTAGATCGGTTAAGAACGGTGGCAATCAAAGTGCCGCCAATCAATCCGCCTAAGTGACCTCTCCAATCCACTCCACCTAATACAAAACCGATTGCAAAGTTAATGCCCACAATCACAAGTATTGAGCGCCATTCAATTCCCGCGCGTTGACCAATTAAAGCTAACGCTCCAAATAGACCGAAGATCATTCCTGAAGCACCAATCGAATAAACATAAGCTGGATTGAAGAGGATTGAGAGGGTTGAACCAGAGAGTAGCGAAACTATAAGTATTAAGGAGTACTTCTTCTTACCAAAATAGGCTTCAACCGGCGTACCCAAAGCGTGGAGCGCATAAAGATTAAAAGTTAAATGCCATAAACCGCCATGCAAAAGCGCCACAGTAATAAGTCGGTAATACTGGCCATTTTCAACATATAAGCGGTTGAGTAATAACTTATCTTCGTAACCAGTAACAGTTATTTGTAGAAGGTATGAAACTGCAATAAGAAAAACTAAAGAGCCTGTAAGGGTGCGGCGCATTAATTTAGGATAGTGAAACTGAAGTGATCTTGACAGCTTGAACCGGACGATCGGCTCCACCAGTCTTAACTTCAGAGATTGCTTGCACAACTTTTTGGCTCGCTTCATCTTTTACTTCACCAAAAATTGTGTGTTTGCGATTTAACCATGCAGTCTCAGCAACTGTGATAAAAAATTGTGAACCATTTGTGCCTGGTCCAGCATTTGCCATGGCAAGTAGATATGGCTTACTAAAGGTTAGTTCTGGGTGGAACTCATCTGCAAAACGATATCCGGGGCCACCTTTACCAGTTCCAAGTGGATCTCCACCTTGAATCATGAAACCTTTGATGACGCGATGAAAAACTGTTCCATTATAAAGTGGTTGATTTGTTTTCTCGCCAGTATTTGGATTTACCCATTCGCGCATTCCAGCAGCGAGTTCAACAAAGTTCGCTACAGTTTTTGGCGCATGATTTGGAAATAGTTCGATAACAATGTCGCCCATTGAGGTATGAAGTGTGGCGCGTGAGATTGGTGGCATTTCTGAATTCACGTGGAGACTAGGGGAATCGAACCCCTAACCCCCTGCTTGCAAAGCAGGTGCTCTACCAATTGAGCTAAGTCCCCTTATTTATTTTTTATTTTTACTACTGCGGTTTTACTGCCTATTCATTTGTAGCGCTCCTTGTTAAGAAGCGTGGGCCTAAGTGGACTTGAACCACTGACCTCTTCCTTATCAGGGAAGCGCTCTAACCAGGCTGAGCTATAGGCCCGCAAAACGGAAGCGCAAGGCTACCTGACTTGCGGGCGGGCGCAAAAATAGCACTT
>Ga0214917_10008241_pt1 | contig 10284 bp, 9 predicted proteins | sample LL_1208_BB_MetaG_FD_177983 | JGI IMG/M metagenome (GOLD analysis project Ga0214917, IMG submission 177983) | Freshwater microbial communities from Lake Lanier, Atlanta, Georgia, United States - LL_1208_BB | ecosystem: Environmental > Aquatic > Freshwater > Lake | place: USA: Georgia | collected...
GGATCATGGTGTTATCAAATTGGAGTACTTGTTTGGTGGGAGATGGAATACCTTTTGAACTGATAGCTGCTGTATGAACTTGCCAATTGCGAACACCTGACTTATCCAACTCCATGCGCAGCGCCCAGCCAAGGTTGTTCTCAGGCAAACTGAATCCATCAAATACAAAATTTCCTAGGCTATAAAAAATAGGTTTGTTTTTATAACGCTCGGTATCTTGGACTTGGTGGGGATGGCCACCGATAACAGCATCAGCACCAGCATCGATCATCAAACGCGCTAATTGACGTTGCCGCGCATTGGCCACTGGCTCTTCCCAACCCCAATGCATCACAGGAATCACAATATCAGCGCGCCATTCTTTTCTGGCGGCTTGGATATCACGCACCACTTGCTCGTCCTCGCTCCATGCCACGCCAACGCGGTCATGATCGGCTTCAAAATTACGAGGCTGGAATTCGTCGTAGCCCAATATTGCAATACGTATGCCATTTCGCTCAAACAGAACGGGTGTATGCGCCTCTTTAAGGTTGTGACCCGCACCGTAATAGGCGATACCGTTTTTCTTAAGTAATCCCAACATTTCAGAAAACGCCTGTGGACCAAAATCACCTGAGTGGTTATTGGCCAAGCCCACAGCATCAAAATATTTACGCAGGTATTTCAAACTGTACGGGTGGGCTCTGAATGTATTGGGTTTATCGGGCTCTTGAGAGCCCTTTGTCGCGACCACACACTCTAAATTTCCGATACGGATATCACTGGCTTTAAATAACTTAGCAAATCCTGCAAATGGATCAATGCCTTTTTGCATGGCGCGTCCAGGCGCACCGGCGAGCATCATGTCCCCGACGATTAAAAGTGAAACAGTGGAGAATTTAGAGGCGGGTTGTGCTGAAGAAGCAAAAGTGGATAGAGACAGCCAACAGAGAAAAAGCAGTCGTAGCCACATAAAGGAACGCAAAAAATTCATGGTGACACCTCAAATAGACTACACCCGTAAACCAATTCCTTACCCAAGAACGGGGAATACAAGGCGACGCGTCCTGTCAAGCTATTCGCTTCTGAATTTTTCAACAATGTGGGTTTGATAAATTTTGAATGCTGCAAGATCATCGGTTGTCGTCGTGTTTGGTAAGACACGTAAAGATTGACTAAGTCAACTTCGTTGCTGGAGGCAAGGACTACCGCTTTGAATCGAAAGCGTCCTCCAACATCAATGCTTTCAGCCAGATATGGATCCGCGACAGTTTTGAACACATGTGTTTCGCTATTTCCGTTTAACTCAAAATTACATTGCAACTGCGGACTTGCCCATACTTGCGGAGCAAGTAAGCACAACGCAGATATGAAAACTTTCATACATTTACTTTTTGCTTAACTTCTTTTAGACGAACACTTAATATCATATGCACATTACGTAATCAGCGCCTGATCCTAATAGGTATTTATTGGCCACACTAATGTGAAAAGGCTTTTCCTGATCGCCTAATAAAGGATAACCCTATATTTAAGCAATCTATAAATTATCTTGCTACAAAAAACTTAGAGAAATTTCACATCAAACAGGGTTGCACCCCTTGCCCTTTGTATAAATGCTTGTTAATTTACGCACTGGCTTGCCACCACGGCACAGTCGTAAGACATAGGAGATATAGAACCATGTTCAGAAACATCATCAGCGGCTTACTTGTGGCCACTATGGCATTAGCCGGATCAGCCATTGCGCAAGGCAAACAAATAAAAATCGGCGTAATTTTTGATATGTCCGGTGCACTTGCTGCTGGCGGGTCAAACGCAAGCTACCTAGGCACCAAATATGCGATTGACATCATCAATGAGCGTGGCGGAGTTGAAGGTTACAAAATTGTTCCCATCTACGCAGATGCACAAAGTAAAACAGAAGTTGCCATCAATGAAACTGAGCGCCTTGTTAATCAAGAGAAGGTTGATGTCGTCATGGGTGTTTTTTCTTCTGCGCAGTGTGTTCCTATGGCGCAACGCCTTGATCAAGCCAAGAAATTCATGTGGGCCAATGTTTGCGTTTCATCTGCCGTTTTTAAAGATAAGAATTTGAAATATATTTTTAGAGGACAAGTCCATTCTGACCAAATGGGTGAGGCTTCTTGCAAATTCTTGTCGGAAAACGCTAAAACTAAATTTGGTAAAGACGTTAGCGACTTAAAGGTTGCAATCATTTATGAAGACGGCCCCTACGGAGCTGGCGTAGCCATGGGTAATGAGGTGAATTGCAAGCAATTAGGAATGCAAATCACTTTGAAAGAAGGATATGCAGCAACTGCTCCAGATTTGTCTGCACTTGTAACCAAACTTCGCCGCGCGCGACCTGATGCGATTCTTCATACGGGATACAACCCCGACATCACATTATTCTTAAGACAATCTAAAGAGCAAGGCTTGAAATGGGGTGCGCTTATTGGCCATGGTGCAGGATATGGCCAATTTGACAAACTATTTGCAACATTCAAAGAAGATGCAAATTACATCTACAACGTTGACCCCGTAGCCGCACAATTGATAGATCCCAAAGTTCTAAAACCAGGTTTGGGTGCTGTTACGTCGGAAATGATCAAGCGTTACAAAGCAGATGTCAAAGCGGATGAAATTCCTCCCCATGTTTCTATGGGCTTTAACCAAACTTGGATTTTCCTAACTGATGTTCTTCCTCGCGCAATCAAAAAGTATGGCGGCATTGACTCGGAGTCTCTAAGAAAGTCTGCGCTTGATACTGACATCCCAGAGGGAGGAACAATTCAAGGCTATGGAGTTAAGTTTGTTCCACCAGGCCAGTCTATGTCCGGACAGAACGAGAGATCTACACCCGTTGTTCATCAGTACATCAATAACGATACCTTTGTTGTATGGCCTAGTGCCATCAAATCAAAAGATCCCGTTCTGCCTCTACCAAAGGGCCATGCCTACTCCAACTGATGTTGGTCGTTGAAGCTCTGACCAAAAAGTTTGGTGGTTTTACCGCCGTAAATGGCATCTCTTTTGAGGTCAAACGCGGTGAAATCGTCGGGCTAATTGGTCCTAATGGTTCTGGCAAAAGCACCACCTTCAATGTGCTTGCAGGACTTTTTGCGCCAACTTCTGGGACGGTGTCTTTTGATGGCCAATCCGTAGGAGGTTTGCCTCCTTATCAAATTTGTCAGCGTGGATTAGCCAGAACTTTTCAAATTCCCCGTCCATTTCGCAAATTATCGATTCTTGAAAATGCAACCCTAGCTGCCTATTACGGCGCAAGCCAACCCATCACGCGTGGTGAAGCGCTAAGACGCGCAGAAGATGCGCTCACGCTTATTGACTTGCCCCGCGATCCTTCTGCCAAGGTCGATGGACTTGGTGCTGCTGGGTTGAAGAAGCTGGAAATGGCAAGAGCACTTGCCACACAACCCAAATTGTTACTTGCGGATGAAAGCTTAGGTGGCCTAGACGAAGCGGAGATGGAGCAAGCTGCACAAATGTTGAAACGGATCCGCGATGAACGAGGCATCACCATCGTATGGGTAGAGCACATCATGGGCGTTCTGATGAAAGTCATAGACCGATGTCTCGTTCTTGACCATGGAGAATTAATTGCCCAAGGAACTCCATCTGAAGTAGCGCATAACCCACGCGTTGTAGAGGTTTATCTTGGCACCGACGCACTCAGTTTGCAACAACAAGTTGGGCGCGAAGCCGCCATTGAGATAACTTAATGCTTGAGTTAAAAAATATCAATGCTGGATATGGCACGTTTCAGGCTTTGTTTGACGTTTCTTTGAGCATACAAGCCGGTGAAGCCGTTGCTGTCATTGGACCTAACGGCGCTGGAAAAACCACACTACTGCGCGTTATCTCGCGGCTCATAGAGGCCTCTGCAGGCGATATGCATATGGAAGGTCTGTCCTATCGCGACCTACCCTCTCACGAAGTTGTTGGACTTGGCATTGCACAAGTTCCTGAGGGACGTAGGCTTTTTCCTCGCCTTAGCGTGGAAGACAACTTAAAAATGGGTGCCTACACTCCATTAGCCAGAGCCAAACGCTTCGAGAAACTTGACTATGTGTATTCATTATTTCCAAAAATGGCTGAAAGGCGACACCAATTAGCAGGCACCATGTCAGGTGGTGAGCAGCAAATGTGCGCAATTGGCAGGGCACTCATGAGTGGCCCTAAATTATTGTTACTCGACGAGCCATCTGCTGGCCTAGCGCCTGTGATTGTTCAGTCTATTTTCGAACTCATGCGACGTATTCGCAATGAAGGTTATACCGTTTTGATTGTTGAACAAAATATTCAGCAAGTTTTGAAGGTGGTTGATCGCGGCTATCTTATCGAGACTGGAAAAATTCGAGCAAGCGGGACTGCATCTGAGCTACTGAACAGCGAAGAAGTTCAAAAAGCATATCTTGGAGTGTGATGGAATTCTTTGACATATTTCTCGTCGAAGCCATACTCAATGGCATCTTGCTTGGGGGCTTGCTTGCCCTACTCTCTTTAGGCCTGAATCTGATCTTTGGTGTGATCGATGTGGTGTGGATTTCCTACGCTGAGCTCATGATGATTGGTATGTACAGTATTTACTGGACACACACGATGCTTGGGTGGTCTCTGTATTTGGCATTTCCTTTCGGCATTGCAGGCGTTGCACTGCTTGGCACAGCAATGCATTGGTTCATCATTCGTCCCGTTCTTGCCGCTGAACCCATTAACCAATTGCTAGTAACGGGTGGCGTTTTGTTTTTTTTACAAGCCGTCGCAACAGTCATTTTTGGTGTCGACTTCAGAAATATTGGCGTACGCATGCCTAGTTTTTTGGTGGGTGATATCAGCCTGTCAATGGCCCGTTTAATCGCTTTTTCAGTCGCTATGGTTGCTATTGCAGCAACCTATCTCTTCCTCAACAAAACCTATGCTGGGACTGCAATTAGAGCGATCAGCCAAGACCGAGGCATCATGCCGTTGATGGGTGTTGATCCTGGTCGAATCTATCTATTAACTTCTGCAGTAGGTGGCGCCTTAGCGGGATTGGCGGCCTGCTTACTGGTGTTGCAGTACGACATCCACCCTGCCATTGGTTTAACGTTTGGCCCGATCACTTTTTTGGTATGCGTGATGGGCGGCTTGGGTAATCTCGTGGGTGGTTTTGTCGCTGCCTTTATCTTTGCGCAATTCATCTCAGTAGGCGGTTATGTCATCGCAATTGAGTGGGGCTATGTGCTGGCATTTGTTTTTTTCATCGCCATGATGTTTATTCGTCCTGAAGGCATCTTGACACAAAGGCGGTAATCCGTATGTCGCAATCCATATCGACCAACCTATTTCGCGTATTTCTTGTGTTGCTGTTAGCCGCGCCTTGGTTAGGCTTGGGCTCCTACCCCATGCATCTCATCATCATGTCTTTGTTGCTCGGCTTTATCTATACCAGCTGGGCTTTGATGGGCCGGCTTGGGTTGGTCAGTTTGGGGCATGGTGCTTTTTTAGGCATTGGTGCTTATTCAGTCGTTTTATTGTGGAACCAATACGGGCTATCACCTTTCGTTGGAACTTTTGTTGCCGTCGCAGTCACAGTCGTGGTGGCTATTGTTATTGGCTACCCCTGTTTTCGCTTCAAAATTGTGGGGCATTATTTTGCGTTGGTCACCCTTGCTCTTGCAGAAGTAGTGCGTCTAGTGATCGTTGCTGAGCGTGACCTTACTGGCGGATCTTTAGGGCTTACGCCCAAGCCAGGTATCGCAGAAGGATCAACCTTTTCAATATGGGCTATGCAGTCATCTACTCGCATAGTTTGGTTTTATTTGATACTCGCTTGCTGGCTTTTTGCTTTATGGGTATGGCGTCGTGTTGACCAAAGTATGCAACGCGATGCGCTACAAGCCATTAGCGAAGAGGAAGACGCAGCAGCCTCGATTGGTATTAATGTGACGCGGACGAAATTGCAGATTACGGTGTTGTCCGCTGTGATGACTTGTTTGGGTGGTGTTTTATATGCGCAATACCAACTCTATATCAACCCGGAGACTGTATCTGGCGTGGGCATTTCACTACAAATAGTGTTTGGCGTCATAGCTGGAGGTATGTTCGTGATGCTAGGCCCTACTTTTGGTGCTGTATTTCTTTTGGCCTTACAAGAAATTCTTCGTATCCTCATCGGTAACCAAATACATGGGCTAGATCTATTGATCTATGGCGCATTACTGATATTTTTTATTATCAAAATGCCCAATGGCATATTAGGAACGCTACTCAAACCTCGCGGATAGCTAAACGTGAATAACGCTTTCCTTACGAACGCTGCGCACATCCATTTCAAAGGCCAACTCCTCAATCGGCGGCCTGCACACATGCCAGCTCAGCGCCGGCTCAAGCATTCCTCTCGATGCAAACTCAGATGCAATGAGATGCGAAAAGTCATGCACGGTGTATATCTGGGCAGAAGTCAAACGAGACCAATCCGCCTGTAAACCGCGAGCGCGGGCTTGCATAGTGTCTAGCACGTAGTGCGCCTTGGCGGCAATTCCGCTAGGACTTAGATCACCTCTGGCAATGATCCCCTCAGGGAATGGCTGGTCCTCCGGCCACTCACCACTTCCTGCAATAACCCAGTCCCTAGGCTCTTCAGATTGCTCAGGTAAGGTATATGTGAAAGCGTAAAAACCCGGTTCAGCGGGCGGGTTGAACTGCGGCGCTAAGTTACTGCGCCCCACTGGATTGAGTTGATGTCGAAATAGCCCCCATTCAATAAGAACATCGACATACCCCTTGTTGAAGTCTTTGAATCCCTGCATGGTGAAAGCTGCTGGAGAGCGCAATTCGCAGGCTGCCAGCGCAGTTAGTGGTCTTTTTTGTTCATTAAGATGGTTGCGTATCCATGTAAACCCTTGCCTCATAGGAAGCGGCTTAGAGAAACGAATTCGATGAAAAGAATAGCCTGGGGCAGCAATTACGCCTTGTGAATACGGAAATCCACCTTCTAGAAAGAAATACCCGCCATCCTCGAAGAAATGTAATTTAGACATTGAATCTCCTTAAAAACGTAGTGCAATCTGGCTATGCATTTCTTCATAATAATTCAACTGTCTCACATGTATCTATTAATTATTTTCCAGCCTAGATTACTGCTGTAGTATTTGGAATACTTTGTAAAAGGCAAAGTCAGTTTTTATAAATTAATGTCCATCCTTAAGGGGTACCGCCATGTCCATTCCATCCACCATGCATTTTGTTGACCACGGTAAAGGTGGCGGACCGGACATTCTTGTTCCTAGCGAATGTGCGGTTCCAAGCCCGCAGCAAGGCGAAGTGTTGGTCCGCGTTGCCTATGCAGGCGTCAACCGACCTGACTGCTTACAACGCAGTGGCCGTTATCCACCGCCTCCAGGGGCATCTCCTATCGTTGGCTTAGAAGTCTCGGGTGAAGTTGTTGCCTTGGGCGAAGGGGTCACGCAATGGAAATTAGGCGACAAGTTGTGCGCGCTCACCAACGGAGGCGCATATGCGCAATACGTCACAGTTCCTGAAGGACAGGCCTTACCTATTCCAAAGGGCTATTCCATGCTGCAGGCTGCAGCCTTACCTGAAAACTTTTTCACTGTTTGGACCAATGTGTTTCAGCGTGGCAAGTTGCAAAAAGGTGAAACGTTTATGGTGCACGGTGGCTCATCGGGCATTGGCTTAACAGCGATTCAACTCGCCCACGCATTTGGCGCCAAAGTGTTTTGTACGGTCGGCAATGAAGCAAAAGCCAAAGCCTGTCGCGAGGTGGGTGCAGATATCGCCATCAACTACAACACGCAAGACTTTGTTGAGGTGGTGATGGAGCACACCAACAAACAAGGTGTCAACATCTTGTTAGACATGGTGGGAGGCAGCTACATTCAGCGCAACTTGCAATCGCTAGCACCAGATGGCCGATTGGTACAAATCGCCTTTTTGCAACCTTCCAAAGTAGAAGTAGATTGGGTGTCCCTGATGGCCAAACGCTTGACCTTTACTGGCTCAACCCTAAGGCCACGCACGGCCGCAGACAAAGCGCAAATGGCGAGAGAGTTGAAACAACACGTGTGGCCGCTTATTGAAGCTGGCACTGTCAAGCCCGTTATCCACCAGGTTTTTGATTTAGCTCAGGCTAATCTCGCACACGCATTGATGGAGTCATCGGTGCATATTGGAAAGATCATGTTGAAGGTGGGTGGCTAAAAAACCCTAAACTTTAAATTTCCTGATCGCCAAATAAATAACTTGAATAGCTATAAGCATTTAAAAATTTAGCGTTCAGGAATTTTTTACAGAAGTATTTCAGAAAAATACGCCGACAACTCTTCATACCCATCTATAGGCAATACATTCGCCACATACTGGTCTGGGCGAACTACGATCATGCAACCTTTCTCGCGGTTGATTCCTCGCATGTCAAAAATATCTCCAAGGCCTTTGTGGTCTACACAGAATACTTTTTCGTAATCTTGCAAACCGAGCTTGCCGGTTTTTGGTTTGAGTAATGAAGGCATGTGCTCAAAGGCAAGTTGGTCAAAGGTCTGCTGAAACACCGCACGAAAGTCAATGACCGCATCGATATCTTCACCCTTTCGTGTGTGCTTAACGATGGGTGATTTGGAATTGGTTTCTAACCAATTAGCAAGTTTGTGAATCGCTGATCCTACATTTGAGCTATCTGCGCTGCCAGCAAACGCATAAATCCGCCAACGCGCATCCGCTTCAGCCACATGTCCTAATTGCATTTGCTTAGCATCTGACAAACGGACTACGGGTGCAGAGTGAAAGCGCCGACCTATCTCTTCGCCTTTGGCCAGATCTTGGTACTTGCTGGGAGCGAATAAATATGATGTGTCGTACTTCACAGCCGTGCCACCTGTGAACTCTAGGTTTTCTTTGAACTGGCGAATGATGCGCGGCTCTTCTGTGCCATCGCGTTCGGCCTGCGTTGTAGGGGCAGACATGATGCGCGACCACGCGTGGTCGGTTTCTACCAATCGCTTGGCTTCCGTTAAACGCTCTTTGGAATAACTGCGCAACAAGGCTGGATCGGAGCGACCTTGCAAGACATGCACGAGTTTCCATCCGAGGTTGAACGTGTCTTGCATAGACACATTCATCCCTTGACCTGCCTTGGGTGAATGGGTGTGACAAGCGTCGCCTGCGGTAAATACGCGTGGATTACGGTCTGCTCCTTCGGGGACGTCATCAAAGCGGTCGGTAATGCTGTGACCAATATCGTAGATCGACCACCAGACTACTTCTTTGACGTCTAATGAATAAGGCTTGATGATGCGGTTTGCCGCAGCAATCATGTCGTCTTGGGTAAATTTGCGATGGGCGGCTTTTTCATCGGGGCGAAGTTTGTCTAGTTCGACATACATGCGAAACACATAGCCACCCTCTCGCGGCAAGATCAACACATTGCCTTCGTTGGCGGAGGAGATCAAACATTTTTGGCGCACATCGGGGAAATCAGTGTTTGCCAAAATATCCATCACGCCCCAAGCTTGGTGCGCTGCATCGCCATGCAACTCGCCACCTATGGCTTTACGCACAGATGAATGGGCGCCGTCGCAGCCCACGACATACTTGGCTCGCACAGTGCGTGTAGCGCCCCAGTTCACGCCGCTTGAATCTTTTAACGTGACAGTGACTGGGTGGTCATCGGTTGTGTGGTCAATCGTTAACCCTAGCACTTCCCAGCTGTAGTCGGGCTCGAGCCGTGAAGGAGAGTTTTTCATCACCTCCAAAAAGAGTTCATGTAATCTTGCTTGGTTAATCAAGATATGTGGCATTTCAGAACTGTCATCCGCCACATCTTGCACACGGCCAACACGTTTGATGTGTTCTGGCTTGTCAGGGTCTGGCATCCAAAACGCCGTTTGATTGACCCAGTAGGTTTCGCGCTTGACCTTGTCGGCAAAACCAAAGGCTTGGAACATTTCCATACTGCGCGTGTTAATGCCATCCGCTTTGCCCTTGATGATGTTGCTGGGCATGCGCTCGATGATCATCGTGGTGATCTCTGGAAATTGTGATAGCTGTGCAGCCAGACACAAACCTGCAGGGCCAGTTCCAGAAATTAGCACATCTACTTTTTCAGGCAAAGGTTCGTTGATACCGCGATTACGGCGGTTTTGGGCCGCCTCCTTGATATCGGGGTCACCGCCTCTAAAGCCATTTTTATAAAACTGCATCACGTTTCTCCAATAAATTAAGGTTGCGTCTGAAGCGCAATAAAACAAATGATAACTATACTTACCAATTTCTGTCAAGATA
>Ga0214917_10008242_pt1 | contig 10281 bp, 10 predicted proteins | sample LL_1208_BB_MetaG_FD_177983 | JGI IMG/M metagenome (GOLD analysis project Ga0214917, IMG submission 177983) | Freshwater microbial communities from Lake Lanier, Atlanta, Georgia, United States - LL_1208_BB | ecosystem: Environmental > Aquatic > Freshwater > Lake | place: USA: Georgia | collected...
CTGGCCTCCCCCTTGGCCATGGCTGATACGGGTTCCAAGGGAAGCAACGGCGATGCCGTGGCTGATCCGGCTCTTGCCGTGCCCGATCTTTTGTTTGCCCGCCCGGCCGGCTTGGCGGGAACCACTTTGGGCTTCTGCGCCTTTGTGGTGGTCTCGCCCTTTGTGGCGATGGCGGAATGTGTTGATGAAGCCTGGGATACCCTTGTGATCACCCCCGGCGAATGGACCTTCACCCGCAGCCTCGGGGATTTCGGCGACAGCAAATAACCCGATAGCTTTTGAGGAAAAGGGCGGCCGGAAACGGCCGCCCTTTTTATTTTCTATTCGGCCTGCCGGGACATCGGACCCTACCTTTTGAAATGCTCGGTTACTACATTCATGACCTCAATCCGTTTCTGATCGAGTTCGGGAGCGGATGGGGGATCCGGTATTACGGACTGGCGTATGTGACGGGCTTCTTGGCCTGGTATTATGGGTTGCGGTGGTTTCGGACGAAGGGATGGTCCGTGCTTTCCGATGAACAGATTTCCGAGCTCCTGCTCTATACGGTCCTGGGTGTGTTGGTTGGAGGTCGGCTCGGCTACTGCGTTCTCTATGACTGGGCGGAAACCGCTCGAAATCCGATCAACGTGATTGCCTTTTGGCATGGGGGGCTTCGCGGCATGGCCAGCCACGGAGGAATCGCCGGAGCCTTGGTGGGATTCTTGCTTTGGGCGCGTAAAGCCCGGTGCGACGGCTGGGCGGTGGCGGACAACGCGGCGGTCTTGGCTCCGGTGGGAATTTTCCTTGGGCGGGTGGCCAATTTTATCAATGGAGAGCTCTGGGGGCGCGCCAGCGAGATGCCCTGGGCGGTGATCTTTCCGGATTCGGGCACGCACGCCCCCCGGCATCCCTCGCAGATCTACGAGGCTTTCGGGGAAGGGGTCCTTCTGGGATGGTTGATGGTTTGGCTGCGATCCAGAAATCCAAAACCCAGTGGCCAAGTGGCGGCTGCTTTTTTCATGGTCTACGGCTTGATCCGGCTCGGCCTTGAAATGTTCCGTGAGCCGGATCCCGGCGATCCACTGTGGGCGGGCTTCAGCCGGGGACAGTGGTTTTCGGTCGGGCTTTGCGTATGTGGAGCGGCCCTGTGGCGGTGGCGAGGCTCGGGGAGCAAGGGGGTCAGGGATTAAGGGGTCTTCGATTTTTGGGGGATCCGCAGGACTTGGCCGGGGACAAGGAAATCGGGGTCATCCATCGGGTTGATCAGAAGGATATCCTCGACGCCGACGCGGTAGCGCCTGGCGATCCCAGTCAGGGAATCGCCTTTGCGGATGGTGTAACTGACCGGTTCCGGCTGGATGATGACGTCCTTGTTCGTGGTTTGGGTGGGGCTGGGTTCGGCCGCGGCCGGCGAGGCGGCGAGAAGTTTTGAGGCCACGGTGGGAGTCAGGGCCGGCGGCAGGTTGGCGAAGCCGTAGTCAAAGAGCAGGCGGGTGTCTTTCCATTTGTTGGCGCTTTTGAGAAGGGTTAGTCGAAGTTCCCGGCCATTGCGGCTGGCGGCGGCGGCGAAAGTGTGGCGGGCCTCGTAGGTCCAACCGGTTTTGGCCGGCCCCATGCCGGGATACACGCCGAGGAGCTTGTTGTGATTTCTCATGCGCTGCAGCCCGATGGCGGTGCGCAGGAAATACACCGGGGTCTGGGCAATTTGGCGCAGCTCGGGTTTGGAAAGGACCGCATCGAAAAGAACCATCAGGTCGCGGGCGGTCGTGCGTTGGCCCGGGCCGGGCAGCCCGTGGGGGTTGGAGAAGCGGGTACGGGTCATCCCCATGCGCATGGCCTCCTGGTTCATCTCATCGATAAATCTGTCCTCCGAGCCGGCCACGGTCCGTGCCAAGGCCATGGCACTGTCGTTGTCGGAGCCGATCAGGATGGAGTGGAGCAGTTCCGAGATCGGCACCCGTTCACCGGGCCGGAGGGGGACACTGCTCGGCTCCACGTGGGTGTCTTCATCGCGGATGGTGACCGTGCCTTGCCCTCCGGTTTTCTGATAGACCAGCCAGGCGGTCATCAGCTTGACGGTGCTGGCCGGGGGAAAGGTGTCGTCGATATTGCGGGCGTAAAGAACCTGACCGGTCAGGGGATCCACCAGCAGGGCCCCCTTGGCGAGAAGCTCCTCGTTGACCTGTTCCAAGGTGGGAGGTTTTTCCTTGGGGGGAGGTTGGGCCCCTTGCACGGCGAAAAAGGGGAGAAGAAAAAGAAAAGTCAGCCGGATCATCGGATCTGCCAAACGTCAGGGAAACGGGTGAGAAGGCGATGGCTACGACCCGAGAGATGAACCACATCCTCGATGCGGACGCCCCCGATCCCCGGCACATACAGCCCGGGTTCCACCGTGAGAACGCAACCAGCCGGCAATTTGGGGACGGCGAAGCGGGGAGCCTCGTGAATTTCCAGGCCGAGCCCGTGACCAACGCCGTGAAAGAAGCCCGACCATCGTCCTTTCCGGATTTCCGTGGGATAACCCTGCCCGCGGAACCACTCCCGCAGGTCGTCCTGAGCTTTTTCGCCGTTGAGGCCCGGCCGGAGATGGCTGAGGACCCGCTTTTGCCCCTTGGACACGGTGCTACGCAGATGGTGTAAGGCCTCCGTAGGCCGACCTTTGACCACCGTACGGGTGATGTCGCCAAAATATCCCGTGCGCGGATCGCGGGGAAAAATATCGAGGATGATGGACTGGTGGGCGCGCAGGGGACCCGAGCCGCGCTCGTGGGGATCGCAGGCCTGGATTCCCCCGGCGACGATCGTGTCCTTGGCAAGGGCGCCGGCGCGAAGGCACGCCGACTCCATCTCGATCCGAAGTCGTTCCGAAGTAAGGGTCGAACCACCCCAGCAGAGGATCTGTTTGGGGCCGATCTTGGCGGAGCGCAGGACTTCGATGCCGCGCTGCAGGCCGGCCTCGGCGGCGCGGAGGGCTTGGGCAATCGAGCGGAGTTCCCACCGGTTTTTGCGGAGGCGCTCCGGAAAGAGGGGTTCGGGTACGGTCCGGAGTCGGATGCCGGCGCGGCGGAGTTGCTCCCAAAGGCCGACCGGAAAAGAGAAGGGAACCTCGGCAGAGCGGATTCCGCTCCGGCGCAAAATGGTTCCAAGCAGACGTCCATAGGGAGATTGAGGGAGACCCAGGCGTTTTTTTTCCTCCTCCAAGTCGAGGCAGGTGTCCACCCGGGCGGTGCGGCGGGCGCGGTCGATTTCCAGGGGCCCGAGCAGGACAAAGGTTTTGCCGCGGGGGGAGCGGAACCAGGCGAAGTCGTCGGGAACGAAGAGGCCGGTCGCGTAGGTGAGGTCGGGAACGCGGTCGGTGTTGCCGAAGAGGAGACAGGCGGACCGGGCCACGATCAGGAAGATTTAAGGAGGGCGCCGGCGAGGAAGCCGGCCAATAAAAAGGCGAGGAGGACGAGCGGCAGGCGAAAGTCGAAGCCGAAAAGGTAGAAATCGATGTGGACGAGGCCGGACTGGCGGGCGAGGAGGGTCACGCCGCCGGCGAGGACGGCCAGGGAAACGAGTCTTTGGCGGTTCATGGAAGTACTTGGAAGCTAGCATCCCTCGGGTAAGGCTGAGAAATGTCAATTTCCACAAAGACGGGGGATGGGGGATCCACCGCCCTGATGTACGGACGGAGGGTGTCCAAGGATCATCCCCGGGTGGAGGCGTACGGTTCGGTGGATGAGCTGAATGCGGCGCTAGGACTGGCCCGATCCCTGGCCCCAAAGAAGCAGAAAGACTGCCTAGAGAAGATCCAAAAAGCTCTGGTGGGTTTAATGGGGGAGCTGGCAGTGGCCCCGGAGGATTTGCACCGGTATGAATCGGACGGTTTCGCACGGTTGAAGGAGGAGGAGCTGGCTTTTTTGGACCAGCAAATTGAAAAAATGGAAAAAGCGGCACCCAAGGCCAGCGGGTGGTCGACGCCCGGGGGATCCACCGCCGGGGCGGCGATGGATTTGGCGCGGACGGTATGCCGCCGGGCTGAGCGGGAGGTTTGGAAACTCGAAATGGCCCATGGAAACATCCGAAGCCTGATCCCAAGATACCTGAACCGCCTCTCGGATTTTTTGTGGCTGATGGAAAGGGCGAATGAGATCCAGGTCCACAAGAAGAGAAAAAAGTAATTTAGGATGCGGTGGGAGAATCGGAATTAGGCCAGGCGGATCAAGAACTTCCAAGAATATCCCACGCGGCGGTGGGGCCGAGATAGACGAGGCCGGTGTACATCTGCACAAGGTCGGCACCGGCTTGGCGCCTTGCCTGATAATTGCCTGAGTTCATCACGCCGCCGACGCCGATGAGAATCTGGTCCGGGGCGAGAAGCGGGCGGATCATTTTGGCAACGGCCTGGGCCCGATGGGTGAGGGGGCGGCCGCTGAGTCCGCCGGACTCGTGGGGATCCTCTTGGGTGCGTTGGGAGGAGGTGTTGGTGGCGATGATTCCGGCCAATTTGAACTCGCGGGTGATCTCCACCAGGTTGGGAAGATAACGGTCTTCCGTGTCCGGGGAGATTTTCAAAAGAAGGGGCTTGGGTCCGGCAACGGATTGGTTGTGATCCTGCAGGGCCGAGACCAGACGGCGGAGTTCCTGGGGTTGCGCTAAATCCCGCAAACCGGCGGTGTTGGGGGAGCTGATGTTGATGACAAAAAAGTCGCCGAGGGCGTGGAGCAGTTTGAATGAGCCGAGATAATCGGCAGGGGCATCCGCCAACGGGGTAACCTTGGATTTTCCGAGGTTGATGCCAATGGGAAAATCCTCGATCGCATGGTGGGTGCGCAACCAGCGGAGGCGGGAGGCAAAGGCCTTGGCTCCGACGTTGGGAAAGCCGAGCCGGTTGACCAAAGCCTGCTGGGCCGGATAGCGGAAGACGCGGGGTCGGGGATTCCCGGGTTGCGGGTGGTAAGTGACGGTGCCCAACTCCGCAAAGCCGAAGCCGAGATCTTTCCAGGCCAAGGGCGTTTCACCGTTCTTGTCGACGCCGGCCGCGATGCCGAGCCGGTTGCGGAAAGTCAGACCCATGAGGTTGACCCTCTCCTCCCGCGGAGGTTTGGAAGGCACGAACAGGCGGGCCAAGCCGGGAACCCGCAAGGCGGCCAAGGTCAGACGGTGGGCGGTCTCCGGCTCGAAGCGGAAGAGAACCGGGCGGAGCAGGGAGGAGTAGAGACTCATTTGCCGATACAAAATTGGGCGAAAAGACGGTCCAACACATCCTCCGATGTGCCGACGCCGAGGATGGATTCCAAGGCCTGGAGGGCGAGACGAAGATCGGAGGCGACCAGTTCCGGGGCGGCGCGGGTGGCGAGAGAGCTGGAGGCGGTGGCAAGGGCCTCGGTGGCTTTCTGAAGGCCTTCGGCATGACGGGCGTTGACGGCGATCTCCTCGGATCCGGGGGCGAGCAGGTTGCCGGCGAGGCGTTGGGCCACGGCTCTTCGCAAGGAATTCAAGCCCTCTCCGGTTTTGGCGGAAACGGGGTGGCCCTCGCCGGAGTAAGCGCCGGGCAGGTCGGCCTTGGTGAGAATTTTGAGAAGTTTTCCGTTGAAGCGCACCCACTCGGATTCGCAGGGATCTTTGGGCTGGGTTCGGTCGACGAGGGCCAGCACGAGATCGGCCTGCTCCGCGGCCGTGCGGGTCCGGTTGATTCCCTCCTGCTCGATCGGTTCAGAGGAAGGCCGGAGTCCGGCCGTGTCGATCAACCGGACAGGAAAGCCTGCGAGCTCGATGGACTCTTCCACGGTGTCGCGGGTGGTGCCGGGAATGGGGCTGACAATCGCGCGGTCGGACCCGAGAAGGGCGTTGAGGAGGCTGGACTTTCCAACGTTGGGCGGCCCCATCAGGACAAGGCGGTAACCGGAACGGAGTCTTTGACCGAGGGGGGCGGTGGAAAGAAGCCCCGAGATGCCCTGGAGCAGGCGGCTGACATCCCTGCGAAACCCTTCGCCGACCTCGGGCTGGATGTCTTCCTCAGGAAAATCGATGTAAGCTTCGATCCGGGCCAGAAGATCGAGAAGTCCGGAGCGGATCTCCATCAGACGGTCCTTGAGTTGGCCGGCGAGGGCCCTTTGGGCGGCGAGGAGAGCTCGTTCCGATCCGGCGTGGAGGACATCGAGCACGGCCTCGGCCTGGGTCAGATCGATCCGACCATTCAGAAAAGCCCTTTCCGTGAATTCACCAGGGCGGGCCATCCGGGCGCCCTGTTTTTGCAGGGCCTGCAGGATGGTTTCCACCACCAGGGGGTTGCCGTGACAGCTGATTTCGACCAGATCCTCGCCGGTGTAGGAGCCCGGGCCGGGCCAGAAGGTTATGACGGCCTCGTCCAAGACCTGCTTTTCGAGGCGAAGTCGCCGGGCCAGCGGTTGGCGAGGAGGGAGGTCTTTCCCGACCAAAGAAGAGACCATCTCGGAGGCCCGGGGTCCGCTGATTCGGATCAGGGCCAGGGCAGAGACACCCGGTGGGGTGGCGCAGGCGGCGATGGTGTCTTTTTCGAAGGCCATGGAAGCTAAATCTTTCCAAAAACCACAGAGGGTCGCGAGACGGAATCTAGGATATCGGATATTGAATATGGAGGGTGGCTAGAAGGAATGCTTGGGTTTAAACTTCTGATTGATGAATGAGGTGATTCTGGTGACGGGGGGGTGTGGATTTATCGGGTCGAACTATGTCCGACACCTGTTGGGGGTGCGACCCCAGGCCAAGACGGTGGTGCTCGACAAGCTGACCTACGCGGGTCACCGTCCCAACTTGGGGAAGGAAGAAAAAGGCGGACGTTGCGAAGTGGTGGTGGGGGATATTGCGGATACCGGATTGGTTAAAAAACTACTGGAGCAGCATCGGCCGGTTTCGATTGTAAACTTTGCGGCGGAGTCGCACGTGGACCGTTCGATCGACGAGCCGGCCCCTTTTCTCCACACCAACGTGACCGGGACCTTCAATCTTTTGGAGGCCACGAGGAACTATCTGCGCGGTGGCTCCGCACCCGAGAAGGGTCTGTTCCGGTTCGTTCATCTTTCCACGGACGAGGTGCACGGGTCGCTGGAACCCTCCGATCCGCCGTTCCGGGAAACCTCCACCTTCGCCCCCAACAGCCCCTATGCCGCGTCCAAAGCGGCGGCGGACCATCTTTGCCGGGCTTATTTTCGCACCTACGGGGTGCCGACGGTGGTCCTGCGTCCCTCCAACAACTACGGACCCTGCCAGTTTCCGGAAAAACTGATTCCTTTGGCGATTTTGAGAGCCGTGGCTGGGGAAAAAATCCCGGTCTATGGCGACGGGCGGCAGGTGCGGGACTGGATGTATGTGGAGGATACGGCCCGGGCGGTGGAGGCGGCCCGGCGGGCAGGTGGAGTGGGTGAGGCTTATCAAGTGGGTGCGGATGAGGAGAAGGAGAACGTGGCGGTTTTGGGGGCTTTATGCGATCTGCTGGATCGACTCAAGCCGAGGGCCGGGGGCAAGTCCCATCGCGAGTTGATGGAGACAGTGACCGACCGGCCGGGACACGACCGGAGATACGCAACCGACGCATCCAAGTTCCGGACCGGACTTTCCTGGCAACCGAAGGTTTCCTTTTTGGAAGGGCTGGAGAAGACGGTCCGGTGGTATCTGGAGAACCCGGCCTGGTGTGAGTCGGTCCGGGCCAAGGGGTATGCCGGACAACGACTGGGACTCGGCCGCCCCGGCAGCTAGGCGGCCCCGGTGGCGGAGACGTACGACTACCTGATTGTCGGAGCCGGGTTTGCCGGCAGCGTCCTGGCGGAACGGTTGGCGGAGGGATCGGGAAAAAAATGTCTGGTGGTGGATCGGCGGGATCACATTGCCGGCAACGCCTATGACCGGACCGACCAGGCGGGAATCCTGATCCATGCTTATGGTCCGCACTATTTTCGGACCAACTCGGACAAGGTGGTCGCGTACTTGAGCCGGTTCACGGACTGGCATCCGGTCGAATACCAGGTGTTGGTCTGGACCGACGGGAAGTACTGGCAGTTTCCGATCAACCTGAACACATTCGAACAGTATCTGGGCCGACCGTCGACCACCGAGGAGATGGAGGCGACGCTGGCCAAGTGGCGGGTGCCGGTGGACCACCCCAAAAATTCGGAGGAGGTGGTGATTTCGCAGGTGGGAAAAAAGTTTTACGAAATGTTCTTCCGGAACTACACGAGGAAGCAGTGGCGGCGGGATCCGTCCGAACTGGACGCCTCCGTTTGCGGACGGATTCCGGTGCGGACCAACCGGGACAACCGGTTTGTGACGGAGAAGTTCCAGGCGCTGCCGCGGGACGGCTACACGGCGATGTTTAAAAGGATTCTTGATCACCCGCGGATTGAGGTGCGGCTGAAGACCGATTATCGGGAGGCCAAGGCACAGGCGAAGTACCGGCACCTGATTTACACCGGCATGATCGACGAGTATTACGACTATGCGGAGGGCCGGTTGCCCTACCGGTCGATGCGGTTTGAACCAGAGACGATCCAGAAGGAGTTCTTTCAACCGGCGATGCAGGTGAACTATCCGAACGACTTTGATTATACCCGGGTGGTGGAAATCAAGCATGCCACCGGGCAAAAGGCGCCCGTGACGACGATTGTGCGGGAGTATCCGGAAGATTTTGCACCCGGGAAGGAGGCGTACTATCCGATCCCGGCGGTGGATACAAAACTGCAGTACGCCAAATACGCGCAGCGGGCAGAGCGGGAAAAAGGTGTAACCTTTGTGGGAAGGTTGGCGACGTACCGGTATTACAACATGGACCAAGTGGTGGCGATGGCGTTGACGGAGTATGAAAAGCTTAAGGAGCGGTAAAAGGACTACTACTGTCGTCTACGTTTAGGTTTACGTTTACGAAAATTAACGTAGGCCGGCGCCTTGGTAGCCGACAGGATCGAACTCCACTTGCAAAAACCCGGCGGCGGCGAGTTCGGGGGTAAGCTGGGACTGAAGCTTGGCATCCTTGAGGCGGGGCGTTTCCTCGGGGGAAACCTGGACCACGGCCTTCTCGCCGAAGTGACGGACGCGGACGATGCGGAACCCGTGGCGGCGGACAGCTTCCTCGGCCTTTTCGATGGAGGCGAGGCGGTCGGGAGTGACGGCCAGGCCGGGGGCGAGTCGGGACGATAGGCAGGGTGAGGCGGGCTTTTCGGCGACCTCCAACCCGGCTTCTTTGGCGAGGGCGCGGACATCAGCCTTGGTAAGGCCGGCATCTCGGAGCGGGGCGGCTACCGAGAATTCCCCGGCGGCGGTGCGGCCGGGGCGGACTTCCTGGGAGTCGTCGAAATTTTCCCCGTAGGCCAGGACGGCGACACTGCGGAGGCGGGCCAGTTCCTCCATCCGCTGGAAAAGTTCCGAGCGGCAGAAGTAACAGCGGTTGGGTGGGTTGGAGGCGTATGAGGGGTCATCCAACTCGAGGGTTTTCAGGATCTCGACCGGTAAACCGTGCTTTTTGGCAAAGTTGAGGGCGGCGGAGTGTTCGGAGCGGGGGAGGCTGGGGGAGTCACCCAGGATGCCGGTGACTTTGGATCCGAGGACTTGATGAGCGATCCAAAGGAGGAAGGCGGAATCGACCCCGCCCGAATAGGCGACCAAGGCGGAGGGCCAGGGGCGGATCAGCTCCTCCAGCTTTTGTTGCTTGGTTTTGAGATCAGGGCTCACGACTTGGGTAAATTTTAGGACAAGAAAACATTCCATGGAATGTTTTCTCATTTCTTTTTTTGCAGGATTCAGCCCTAATGGAATACGACATTTTGCCAAATGTCGTAATGACATCATGGTGGGTGTCATGGACGATCCGGGCGTGGTAGAGTGAGCAGATGAGTGGGAAAGCCAACGTGGCGGATCTGCGCAAGAGCTACGAGAAGGCGGAGCTGAGCGAGGCTTCGTCCCAGGAGGATCCGCTCAAACAGTTCGACCAATGGCTGCATGAGGCGATCCGGACGGAGATTCCGGAGCCTAATGCGATGACCCTGGCAACGATTTCCAAAGAAAACCGGCCGAGCACGCGTCCGGTTCTGATCAAAGGATACGATGAGCGGGGGATCGTCTGGTACACGAATTACGAGAGCCGCAAAGGCATTGAGCTGACGGGCAACCCTTGGGCGGCCCTGCAGTTCCATTGGGTGGAGCTGGAGCGGGTGGTGCGAATCGAGGGCAAGGTGGAGAAGGTGAGCGACAAGGAGAGCGATGACTATTTCAAGAGCCGGCCGTTCGATCACCGGATCGGGGCGTGGGCTTCGCCCCAAAGCCAGGTGATCGCCAACCGGACCGTCA
>Ga0214917_10008243_pt1 | contig 10281 bp, 7 predicted proteins | sample LL_1208_BB_MetaG_FD_177983 | JGI IMG/M metagenome (GOLD analysis project Ga0214917, IMG submission 177983) | Freshwater microbial communities from Lake Lanier, Atlanta, Georgia, United States - LL_1208_BB | ecosystem: Environmental > Aquatic > Freshwater > Lake | place: USA: Georgia | collected...
CATTGCGACTGGAGGCGTTGTCTACAACCAAAACATAAACATTTTTGCCCACCAAACTTTTTCCACCCACACTGTTCACTTCTGCTTTAGTAGAGATGACAAAACCCCCGCTGCTCACCCCTGCGCTAGCTACGGAGACAAACTTCGACCACAAGTTAGTGAAATCGGTCCGGGTGTTGTTCCAGAGGGCCGCCACCGCACTTTTGGTCATCGCCGTGGATCCGCTACTAAAAAAAGAACCTACATAGGCTGTTCCTCCAGAGACCAATGACCCACCCGCCGAGTTAATACTGGTACCAGCTGCCATTGTAACATCTAACTGGATGGTCGCTGAATGCGAAGAGGAAACAGCCAATACCGCCCAAACCCCAACCAAGGCAGGCAGAAGGCGAGCCTTAATCATGAGCGACCTTTGCATCGTGCCTTGGTTGGATTTAAGCATCACGGTTCGATCTCGTTACGGTTTGTTGGAATTACCCAATTACGGAGCAACTGCGCAGGCGGTAAATTTCAGGGCACTTTCTCCCTTAAGGTCGCCTCGGTTGGAATTCCGCTTAATCAGAAATCCAGCCCCGGCAGGAATTTTGACGCCAGTAGCATCCGCGCTGGAGCCAACCGTCCAGCGACCCGTAGTGTTACGCCAATAGCTGACCCAAGTTGTCCCGTTCCAAAGGCGCAGATTGTCTGCCGTCGATACGCTGGATCCAGGCGTGATGTCCAAGCCCGAATCGGGCAACCCGACGGAAAAGGGAACCGGATTAGCCAAGAGATTAACCTTTTTCCCGCCGATAATGTCCATTCGGGTGCGGCTCGCGCGGACAATGCCTGAAAGGATCAGTGATTTGGAGCCAATGGATTTAACAAAGATCCCCTTACCAAAAGGCAGGCGGGTCTTGGCAACATTGTCGCCATTTTCATTGAACCAGCTCGTGACTCCACCACGAATCGCGCGAAAGTAAATCGGCCCGAGTGATCCATTATCGTTCATTAAGCGAATCTGGTCCGCGCTACTAAAGTCATCTCCATCATCTAAATTGGTAGCGGTGAGAATACTCGACGCCGCAGAGCCAAAGAGTGACTCCACGGTCCAGTCCAGACGAATAACGTACTTGGAGCCAGCCAAGTCCGAGGGAGCACCATCTGGCAAGGTAACGGTGTTGGCGGTATTGGAAGAAATTGCAGCCGAATAGCCGATCCATTTCCCGTCGAGAATTTCTAGGACGTAGGGCTCGGCAGCGAGGGAGCCGTAGGCGCCAGATGGAAGGCTCAGGGGACCCGAAATGGGGGAGACCGTGAGGACACTACCTGCTTGGGAGGCTATGGTGCCCACGCCCTCCTCGGAGCGGGCAAAGGGCGTGGCGATGAAGTTATTGCCGTCGGCCAAGGGAACGGCGAACACGCCGGAAGGTGTAGCAAGTCCAGCTTGCAGGGGTTGTGCGAAGATCCCAGCGAGGCTGAGAACCGAGAGTGCGATGTTGAGCGTACGTTTCATATCTATGATGTCTCCTTTTTGATTGAGTTTGCGAAATCGAATTTCTGACATGTGGTAATCTTTGTGCAGTGACCTGTTTTTCGCAACCGGTTTATTGTTACAATTTCGCGTCAGATTTTCGCTACAAGCTGCGCCCTGCCCTACTTTGTGACAAATTGATGGCAAAACGAAAAGCCCTAGGAATTCCCGACTCGCCATCTAGGATGAGGGTTAGATAGTTATTTATGAATTTCTCATCTTTTTTCCATTTTTTTCACTCTTCTTTTTCCTGCTCTCATTTTTTCAATAGGCAAAATACCTCCGGGGGTCTTTTTCCTTTGCATTTTATACTATCTTCCTATTTAGTCGCTTCCCTGCCCCGCCCCCTCTTACTAGCACTCTTTTTGATAGTTACCTCAACTGCTTTACAACCAACAGCTTATGCCCAAACGGACGGGCGTTTCTCGATCTTTTTGGATACCAATCGACCCCCCCTTACTTCAGATGGTCTATCTCTAACGCCCAATGGTTCCTTACAACTGGGGACTTTCACCAACTCCACCAACTCTCTGGACGTGATCAGCCTGATTCGAGGAAAAACCAACCGCTCTGAAATTATCGCCACTTTATCAAGCAATTTCGTCGTTCTTTTTTCCACAAACCGAATCGCCAATGTGGTGATTTCTTCCAACATTCTAACCTTCCCAACCAACTTGACGATCGGCGGCAGGGCTAGATCAAACGATATTCCTGCCTATGTTCTCGTCTTTAATTCCACCAACCCGGATTCCGCGACAGAAATGGGAATTTTTCGGGCACGATCCACCTCAACAAATTCTCTCACAAATGCCTATTTTCCTTCGAACAATATTCGGGGTCGGGTGGTTCTTTCAGATGGCGATCTGATAACGACAAATAACACTTCCTTGAAACTTGGGATGGGCACTCTGTTTGGTCAGGCCAGGAACGGCTCGTTACGATTGGCCCCCATCGGCTCCCCCGAACAGATGACCCAAACCCGCGTCGAGGCTTTCGTGGGATTGGACTGCCAAATTCCTTTGCTTGCGAACAACGGCCCGACTTCTTTTTCGGTCGTGGTGTCGAACCGTGGGGTGACATCATCATTATCCACCTTGGGTCTGACGAACAGCAGTGGTGTTTTGGTCGGGACTCCCTTGACGAACGCGGCCGGAACCAACACCTTAATCGTTACGGCTACTAACGGCGACGGGTTCGCGGGAAATGTGGTTGCCCCTCTATCTCTGGTGGTGCGAGCGCAGAACGGCCCGAACTTCACGAATGCTCCTGTTTGGAGCAACACTGCCGGTGTGGCTTCTAGCTTTGCTTTTCTGACCGATGCTTCCAACCCGAGCTCCCTGATCTTTACCAACCTCGATCCCCTGCCCCAGGGTTTGGTGGTTTCCTCAAGCGGGATTCTAACAGGGACCAACCGGGCAAAGGGGACCAACTCTTTTCGAATTCTCGTGACTGATACAAATACCGGCGAACTCAGAGCCCTCAATTTCCAGCTGATCTCTGCTTCCCCTCAGATCTTTATTCAAGGGACAAATTCCAGCGGGGAACTGGAGCTACTCGCCGGATCTGTTCCTTTCTCCAAAGGGCTAACTTACACGCCTGGTTATTCGCCCCAATCCATTACGAATGTTTCCGGAGGTGCTTTTGCAGGGCTAAATGTTGTCACTAACTCCCTTGGTGGAACCTCAGCGCCGGTTGCGATGCTTCTGACGGATTCCCCCTTAACAAACACTATCCGAGCCACCGACACCAACACGGGGGTCACGGCCGAGGCTTTGGTCCGTATTGTTTGGGTAAACGGCCGTCCAGCATTCGACACAAACGCGTTTACCTGGATTTTAGGTGAAACTACAAACCAAAGAGTTACGGCTACCGGAAATCCGAGTTTCTCCTGCACCGATCTACCTCCCGTAGCGACAGGGATCAGTACCAACGGCACGATCACGATCACCACGAGTCCTGCTGTATTGACTAATGTTACCCAAGCGGTCTGGACCTCAAGAATTGTCGCTAACAATTCGGGCGGGCTTTACCGGGGAGGCGGATCGACCACATCCTCGTTTGTCATCACCCTGACGAATCCGATCCCGATTATCACAAGTACAAATCGCATTTTGCTGAGTTCGGGAAAAGCGGCGAGTTATACCCTGACCGTATCTGGAAACCCCTTAGCCATGGGATTTTCGAACGCCCCACCCCCAGGAATGAATATTAATGGCTCAGCGATTGAGGGAATCCCGACGACAGGAGGTGATTACCCCAATATTGCTTGGGCCTACAACTATGGGGAGCCCGGAAATCCCGGCAATAAACAGACTGCCAAACTTGACCTAACAATCCATGTGGCAGCAAGCAAGCCATCGAAAAGCACGAGTTTTTCAACTCCCAACAATTTGGTTCTCTCAAACGCCCTTGCACCAGGTGGCGCGCCATTTGTCGACACCAGGGCGGGGATAAACGTGGCTGCCTATGGCCTCCCGCCAGGACTTTCCATCGATCCCACGACTGGCAATCTTTCTGGAACGCCGACTGCTCTCGGTACGTATACCGCAACTGTATTTCTTCAAAACGCAAAAGGCTGGATCAAGAAAACAGTCCAGTTGACGGTGCGAGCGCAATAAGGAGTTGCTGATGAACCTCCGAACAAAGCACAAACGGATCAAGTGGCTTTCAATTTTATGGGTAGCCTGTTCTTCCAGTCTGATGGCGCAACAGATCAGCATGGAAATTCGAATCGGCCAGGGTACGGAAGCGGTAGGATTGCCCTTACAGCGACCTGAAGTTTTGCAAGGAAGAATTGAGTCGGTCCTTTCTCCATTGAAAATTCAGGTCACCCACTCCAATGAGGGTGCTTTAGCTCAAGCCATTGGAACGAACCCCCATTACCTTGAGGTGACTGGGCCTTCTGGCCACCTTTTGGTGGGCGAAAGATTTGAACTGGATGAGGAGGCTTGTCGCTCGTTACCCGACGGCACCCTCGCACTCGAATCCTCCCCTCTCAATACGCTCAGCGCGGCTGACTCCCAACTTTTGGGGGCAGAATACGTTATTACCCCCCATTGGACGCTCGAAGGAGTGTTGGGAGAAATGATTCGCCACCGGCTCTCCTTGCCCAAGCCCAGCGGCACGCCAACTGTGTGGCTGCCCCTAGGCGATGGAAACAATCTCAAATTAATTCCACGACTCTCCTTACCTCCTCAATCCCGGCTCGCATGGATATTGGACCGTTCTACGGTTTGGCCTGCACAAAAGACGATTCTTCCGCCAGGGACTGCATTTCTCATGAAAAATCCTTCGGCCGTTGGCTATGGTTTTTCTCTGGGCGGAGATCAGCGCAAAACGTCCTGTCGTGCTCCCCTGACCTCTGGTCCCAACCTGGTTTCTTACCCTTTTGCCAGTGATCTTCGTTTGGGTCTTGATTGGGGCAAGGAATCAGATGGTTTGGCAGCCTCTGCAAGCCCAACATCCTGCGATCGAATTTACCTTTACGATGGAGAGAATTTCTACATTTACGGCTTAGAAAAAAGTGGGCGCTGGATGAGGATTTTAGGTTGGGGCTCAGAATCGGTACGATGGGACGTATCTGAACCTGCCCTTTCCACCATTCCTGCGGGTCAAGGGTTTGTTCTTTTCAAGTTAAAATCGGATCCACTCCATATTTTTCGGCCGCCGCAACCCTGATACAGAGTTGCCTCCTGTGTCATTTCGAAGACTATTCACACGTTCTTTTTTCGCTGTCTGATAAGCAGTTGAAACCTGCGTGGGGCTTACCAGCCTCCCCCCATGTGCCGATGGGGTGTATTCTTGTCTCTCGCTATTTTCGTCACGCACTCCGCATGGGCGGATGATGCGGCGAATCCCCATCCCCTTTCCCAACCCCCCTCCCTTTTGACCGATCCAAATGCGGAGCTGGTCGATCGTCCCCTGCCCGGAGCAAAAGCCGGTGAGACTGGCGACGCATCCGCATCCTTTTCCTCGCCTTCTGGAACTGATGCTGAAGCGGGCACGCTCACCCCTTTTTATGTCCGGACGGGGATTGGACTCAGCTTTGTCACATCCGTGGACTATCCTGATTTTGGAATTAGTGGCGAAGTTCCGATGCAACCTGGCTTCGCCACCGGAGTGATGCTTGGCGCCCAGTTTCACGACAACATCGCTTTTGAGATCGAAGGAGGCCTGCTTTACAACTCGATCTACCAAAATCAGCTTGAGGGGATCTCCGCCACCGACATGAATCAGATCACCAACGTTCAACTTTTCCAAGTCCCCATGATGGGAAATTTTGTTTTTCGAACCGACCCGTTGGCAAATTCAAAGATTCGCCTCTTGGCCGGGGGTGGTGCAGGTGGAATTTTTCGCCAAGTGTTCATTACGGGGGGGCCAAATGACACCACCCGTAGCCAAACTCTTTCCGCCTTCCAAGGGTTTGGCGGAATTCAGATCAACCCTGGAGTGCCCGACCTCATGGTGGATGTTCAGTTTCGTTATTTAAATTCGATCGCAGGACAGTCTGTCCCGTCGATGTCGATTCTGGGTACGGTAACTATTCGCTTCTAAAGACGGCGCCCATGATCCAGCTTGTAATTAGAAAAAGCGCGAATCGGATTTCTGATTTTGGATTTTTGATTTTGGATTGTGTAATGAATGGGTTCAGGGGATTAGGGATTAAGGGGTTCAGGTTTTGCAAGTCGTGCTTACTGATCGTATTGCTTTTTTGTGGATCGAATCTTTTTGCCCAGAGATTGTCCCTGACGGATGTGCAAGCTCAACCGGTCACGGGTCCGGGGCCAGGCTTAAGAATCGCACTTGGTGGGACGGTGGACTCCGATATGTCGGTCGCCCAGCGGGACAACCGGGATTATCCGCAGACGAACATTAACCCCCTCTTCGCCTCATCAGTTCCATTCAATGGAACCATCAGTTATGAGTCGATCGGGTTCAACCCGGGATTCCGTTTCGACATCGCCCCCGGATATCGGTTGAACCAGTGGATCAACTTCGAATTTGAGACTGGGTGTATCTACAACACGGTCGATTCGTACACCATCAGCGGAAACGGAACTTTCACGGGGGTGGGTGGAAATCCAAATCTCAACGGAACGATGAAACTGGATGCTCAAGGTTATCTCCTCCAAGTGCCGCTGATGGTGAACGTCGAGTTTTCTTACCCGATCGGGGACGGGTGGCGACCATTTGTGGGTGCAGGCGGAGGAGGCATGTTTCAAAAGCTCACTGTCAGCACGATTTCGGGAACGATTAACTATCAGGGGGATTTCAATCAATCAAACTTCATGGGTGCGTGGGAGGCATTTTTAGGGTGCGGATACCAAGTGGCTCCAGGATTTGATGTTTCAATCGCCTATAGGGTGGACGGAGTTCTCAGCCCTGATTTTGGGGGCTACACGATGCAGAATTTTTTCACCCAAGCGGCCGAATTTGAGATGAATTGGAGGTTTTGAGGAACGGGGATCAAGGGTTTGAGGAGTCGATGAATTATGGGATTAAGGCGTTTTGTACTTAAGGACTAAAGAGTCAGCCGTTTCTACAGAGACTTTGTTATCAACACTTATTCGTGCCTAGTTCGCATCGGCTCTGAATTGTCACACTACACTTCTCGCTTCGATTGGACGCTGTTTCATTCTTAAGGAGATGCAATTTAGTTTACTTCTTTTTGGAATCATATGCTTTGGGGCTTTTGCCTCACAAGCCCAAGAAAGTTCAGGCCGACTTAGCGTATCTGCAGCTGCCAGCCCAACCAACGCAACACCGACTACTCCGATACAGCCACCCGCCGCAAAACCCCCAGAACCGACATCAAATGTAGTCGATGCTCCTCTCCCAGAAGTTGCCAACCAGCCCAAGGTCATCACTCCATCACAGTCTTCTACCCCTGATGGCCCAAAAGGCCCTCGCGACGGACACTGGTACACGGCTGGTGGAGCTGGAGCGATGCTTCAGCAAACAATTAGTAATGGTACAGCTACCTCGGTTGGAAATCCTCCTCTGGATCAAACCGACAGCGGGAATCTCGGTTTTTATGCTGAGGGAAAAGTAGGGTATGATTTCGCTGTTCGGGATGTGCAGCTCGCTTTTGGCGGCCCCACGCCTATGCGAACCGCGATGGAACTAGAGTTCGGTTACCTAGGATCGTACGAAAAGATTCCTCTCCAGAACGGCACAGTGGCCGCTGGAACCGAAAGCTACAACCTGTCCGCCTATTCGGTTATTCTCAATGGGTTGATCAAATTTGAGGATCTGCCCGTCACTCCCTACTTTGGCGGTGGCGTGGGTGCGTCCACCCTCTACAGCTACAACCACAAGATTACAGATACCCAGGGAGAGAGCATCACCACGATCAATAATGCAAATAATGTATGCCTAACTCTTCAGGCCATTGTCGGTCTGGAGAGAAATCTATACGAAAATCTTAGCTTATATGTGGAGTACAAATTCATGGCCTATATGGATGTTCAGTTTTCTTACGGGAACGAAAGCAGCGTGAATCAACCTGGAGGATCAAATTCTTCTAACAATTTCATGGCTAATCAGATCATCTCCTCTGGTCTCAAGTGGAGTTTTTGAAGATGAATTTTATCTTCTTGTTCATCGTAATTTTTCTTTTCCCGTTGGCACCCGAGATTTTCGGCCAAACGAATGCTCAAGCTACAACGAATGCCCCGATCCCAGCCGCCCCCGCAATGAAGGTGACCAGTGAGACCGCCCCCATCATCGAGGCCACCCGCGAAACTTTGACCAAATGGGTCGAAACAAAGCAACTTATCTCCAAAGAAAAATCGGAGTGGGCCTCGGGCAAGGACATCTTGGAAGATCGCGTTCGCCTTGCCCAAGCTGAAACCACCACTGTCCGCGACAAGCTGAAGGAAATCTCTACTGCCGTCGCGGAGGCCCAGAAGAAACGGGACGAGTTAGCCGCCCAAAACGACAAACTGAAAGCCACGGCTGAAAAATCGAAAGCCATGGTTATCGCTGCGGAAAAGAAACTTCGCCCCCTCCTTCCTCAACTTCCCGAACCTCTCCGTGAAAAGCTCAAGCCGATCATCGCCCGTTTCCCCGAAGACTCAGAAAAATCAACCGCTTCCCTGGCGGAACGACTCCAAAATATTTTAGGAATCCTCGATCAAGCGAGCGCTTTTAATTCCACGGTGGCCAGCGTAAAGGAGCTTCGCACCTTCCCCGATGGTACGCGCGCCGAGGTCACCACCGTCTACCTTGGCCTCAGCCAAGCGTACTACACCAACCGCGAAGGCACCCTGGCGGGTATCGGTCACCCCGGACCCGACGGCTGGGTCTGGAAACCGGACAATGCCAACGGAAAGAAAATCCTCCTAGCGGTCCACATTCTTGAAGGAAAGGAAAAGGGAGCTACATTTATTGATCTCCCAGTTAAAATCCAATGAGCCTAAATGTTCAGCGTTCGTCCTTGTGTTATCAATCGGGGGTAATTTCGAAATTCGGAATTCGAAATTTGAAATTTGCTTTCCTGGCCTTCGTGGGAGTCACGATCGCTTCTAACTTTCAGGCGATAGGTCAGCAGCAGGCGGATGCGAATGTTCAACCCCGTGCCCCCAAAGCGGAGTTTGTTGCAGCCCCATCCGACAAGCCTTCAGCCCCCGAGCCTGCCCCCACCCCCTCAATCCTCCCTCCTGCCCCTCCCAAGGCGACCGATATTCTCGCGACCGCATCGACAAAAGCCCGTGCCGACTTAGACACCGCCCTAAAGGAGCTGACCGCAACCCGAGAAAAGATTTCGTCAGAAAAACTGCCCCTCAGCAAAAAGCTATCCCTTGCCGAGGACGACCTCGCCCTTGCCCGCAAAGAATTGGATCTCGCCCAACGTGCCCGGGACATGAAAAACCTCGATCAATCCTCACTCAAAGCCGAAATCAAACAGCGCGAAGAGGAAAATACCTACATGCTCAACCTGCTGAACGAATTCGGTAGGAATTTCGGGGAAAAGAGCATTCATATTTCCGAGCGTTCAGGCCACCGCGAGAAACTCGACCTGGCCAAAGCCACCCACGAAAACAGCAACGCTTCTCACGAAGACAAGTACAAGGCCTCCTTCCGAGTCGTGGATGCCGCCCTGACCCGAATCGGCGACCTCCTCGGTGGCCACAGCTATCCAGGCGTAGCTCTGGATGCACAAGGCGGGCTGGTCGAAGGCAAGTTTGCCCAGATTGGACCGATGGTTCTTTTCTCTTCTGCCGACGGCTCAGTCGCAGGTTGGGCCTCTGAAGCCAAGGGATCGAAAGAAACGGTCCTCAAAGGTGCGGAGCACTCCAAAATCTTTGGCCCTGCCTTTGCCTCCCTGATGGCTGGGGGAGAAGCAGTCATCCCCTCTGATTTCACCATGGGCCAAGCCCTCAGAAATTACGGAAATAAGAATTCGATCATCCGCACTTTCATTCACGGTGGACCCATCATGTGGCCTCTCCTCTTTGCCGCCATCGTGGCTGCCGTTGTTTCCCTCGAACGCACCCTCTTTATTGTGTCGGAAAAACGGCGCCAAAATCCTGAGCAGGTTGAAAAGATCTTCACTCTGGTGGAAAGCGGCAACCAACCGGCGGCCATCCAAGTCGCCAACGCCTCCACCGATTTCGTGGCCCGAGTCCTGGGCTTTGCTCTTGCGAACGCCAACCTTTCCATCAGCCAAGCCATTAGCAAGGCCAGTGCTCTTGAGCTAAAACGCTTCAGCCGCGGCCTGCCCATTCTCGACACCATCATCACCGCCGCCCCTCTCCTCGGACTGCTCG
>Ga0214917_10008244_pt1 | contig 10280 bp, 10 predicted proteins | sample LL_1208_BB_MetaG_FD_177983 | JGI IMG/M metagenome (GOLD analysis project Ga0214917, IMG submission 177983) | Freshwater microbial communities from Lake Lanier, Atlanta, Georgia, United States - LL_1208_BB | ecosystem: Environmental > Aquatic > Freshwater > Lake | place: USA: Georgia | collected...
CCGATGATTGGCCGTGGCACCCCTGGACGGAGCCCGGGCGGGTGACGCCGCGGTTCTGCCCCGTGGCCTCGGTGACCTCGGTGGAGTACTCCGGCGACGGCGGCACCTACACCACCCTCGACGCGCAGTACTACGCCCTTGCGGACGGCGCCGACCCCTCCCGGGTGCGCGTGGCGGCCGTCCGGGGCTACCTGTTCGACCGGGGGCTGTGGTACCGCCTGACCTACGTCGCCGGGTACTCCAGCGTGCCCGCCGCGTTGGAGGACGCCGCCGGCCGCCTCGTCGCATGGTCGCTCGCCCTTGACCGCCGCCGGGGTGTGCAGTCCGAAAGCGGGTCGGGGCAGCCGGGGCAGACGTACCGGCCGGAGACGTGGCCCGATGACCTGCAAGCGGCCCTCCGGCCCTACCGGCTGCCGTGGCATCGCTGACGCTCGAAGAGCTGCCCGGGGCGCTGCTTGCGCTCGGAGCGCGCGCGCAGACGGCGCTTGCCCGGTACGGGGCGGTCGTCGCGCGGCGGATGGCGGACGATGCCGCGGCCTTCGCTGGGGCGCGGGTGGGCGGGTCGCTCGCCCGGTCGGTTGAGCCCTTGGTGGAGTTCGGCAGGGAGGGGGAGGTGCGCGCGGGTTTCGTCGCCGGCCGCACCGAGCCGACCATCCGGTATGCGAGGGTCCAAGACGAAGGGTCCGGCTACCTGCCCGGTGGCGTGATTCGGCCGCGCTTCATGGAGTACCTACGCATCCCCATCAACGGCGCGCGAACCCGCCATCCGGGCGGCCCCCTCACGCTGCTGCATGACCCCGCTGGGATGCGCTGGGTGCCCCTCCGGGCGCGGGATGGGTGGCTGCTTGTCTACCGGGGCGTGCCGAGCTGGATTCTGGTGCGCGCCGTCCGCCTCCGCCCCACGCACTACGGGCGGGACGCCCACGCGGCGGAGGTGCGCCGCGTTGACGCGGACCTTGCCGGGGGGTTGCCGGGTCTCACACTTTCGGGGTAGGATGCTGCATGGCCCCGCTCCGTCCGCTCTTCGTCGCCGTGGTTTGCTCCTGTTCCTCCGGGCGGGGGGATGGTGAGGACGTTGCAGCGGGGCCCATCTATTCGGCCGACCTCCGGCTGTGTGCCGACGCGCGAATCGAACAGGGCAGCATGCACGCCCGGTTCCCCGACCTCGGCATGACCGTGGACGCAGAGTGGGCGGCCATCGACGGGGAAAAGGTCTGGTACGCGGCCGACTTTGACCTCGGTGTGACCCCCGACGGCATCGTCTACCACGCCGGCCGGTGGGCCCTCGGTGAGCCCGGGTGTCCCGATGTCCTCTGAGGTCTACGCGCTCGCCCGGTTGCGCGCCCTGCGCGCGCTTCTGGCCGACCTCCGTTTCTCGTTCGACGGCGTGCCCGCGTCCGCCCATGCCCCGGCGACGTGGACGCAGCGCCCCGCCCGGGTGCAGCCGACGGCGGGCGCCTCGGTGGTTGCCTCATGGCTCATCGGGGGCAGCATGTCGCCGTCCCCCTCCGCGCTGGATTCGACCGTCTCGCAGTCCTTCGAGGTCGCCGTGTACGTCGCCACGGAGCGCGCCGCAGACGTGCAGGCCGTCGCCGCGCAGGTCTTCGAGGCCGTCGCCGTCGCCCTCCGCGATTCGACGCTGGACGCCACGTCGCCGGCGCCCTCTGTGGCGCTGCAAGTCGCCTACGACGAGGGCCACGTCTGCGTTTTCGGCTCCGTGTCCACTGACTACCGCTCCCCGCTGGGTGTGTGATGGCCTACGCGTTCGACCCGCCCGACTACTACCGCTGGCCCGTCGCCATCGTCCCCGGCGCCGCCGCGTCCACGGCCATCCGCGTGAGCGTGCAGCCGAGCCCGGGCCTCGAAAAGTTCTGGGATGCCATCGACACGTCTGGTTTCTCCGTGCGTTTCGCCGATTCGACCGGCGGGTCGCTCGCCTTCAACCGGGCGGCGTGGACCTACGCTTCGAGGTCGGCAGAGTTCCGGGTGCAGTTCTCGACCCCCTCCGGGACCGCCACGGCTGACGTCCACGTCATCTACATGTACGTGAAGAGGGCCAGTCCCGCCCTCACGGATTCGTCGGTGGCGGACACGGCCTCGACGATGTACGCGGGGAATGTCTTCGTCTCCGAAACCATCGGTGACGTGCCCGTGCGCTCCGGCGTCGTTGTCGGCGACACCCTCGAATCGGTGGACCTCCCGAGCACCGCTTACGGGCCGGTGGCCGTGTCCCTCGCCGGGGCCCTGCAAACCCTGTCCGCCGATTCGACGTACAACGGGTCCACGGAGAACGAGGCGCCGCGCCGGTTCACCGTCGAAGTGCTCAACTCCGGGGGGTCCGACACCGCGTCCCGCTATGTGCAGGCCCTCCACCGCATCATCCATGACGGGGCGTCTTTCTACATCCTCCCGTGGATTTCGGGCGGCGACACGTCTTCCTATCGCCTGCGCCTCACCGTCGAGATGGGCAGCACCCTCCGGCGCATCGTCCGAATCGTCGCCCTCCGCTTCCGCCTTCCCTCTGCCTGAGTAGGAGTCCATCATGGGCCGTCTCGTCGGTCGCTCCCTTGCAATCGGCCTCTGCGCTGAGTCCGCCTACGGTGACGGGGTGGTCACGTCGGCCCCGCTCTACTGGACAACCCCCTCCACCATCTCCGGCCCCATCGTGCGCCCGGAAACCACCGAGGTGCCGAGCCTGTCCGTGGACCAGTCCGGCCTCGTCGGCGTGGACTACATCTCGAAGAAGTACGTGGACTGGGAGTTCAGCCAGCCCATGAGCCTGGACAACGATGGCATGGTGCTCCGCGCCGCCGTCGGCACGGCGTCCACCACCGGCAGCGGGCCCTACACCCACGTGTTCCGGTTCGACATCGACCAGCCCTCGTCGTTGGGCGGCGTCATCGAGATGGCCGAAGAGGACGGCACCTTCCACGAGCTGGAGATGTCCGGCCTCCAGGCCCGATTCATCCGCTGGGAAATCGCGGCTGGGGGCTACGTCGTTCAGACGGTCTCGTTCTTCGGCAACATCGAGACCATCTGGACCGCGACGCCGGGGCAGACGCCGGCCGCCTACAAGCCGAGCAAGGCGACGATTCCGTTCGCCAAGCAGGTCACGACGATGACCATCCACGGCACGGCGTACAACGTCACCAGTGCCACGGTGGAGTTCAACCGGAACACGAACCCGGACCTCCAGCACCTCGGCGAAGAGGGCATCGCGCAGTCCTACCCCTCGCAGAACACCTCTGCGACGATGGAGGTGGTTCTCCCGCTGCCCGATTACGCGCTGCTGGCCGTCGCTCTCGCCGAGACGCAGGGGTCGGTGGTGTTGACCATCACGAACGGTTCCCGCTCCGCTTCGTGGGAGTTGGAGAACGCGTCGGTGGTGGAGCACGCGGAAACCGTCAACGGGGTTGGCCTCGTCGAAGGCCGCATCCGCTTGAAGGCCCACGCGGGCGGCACCTACGGCGCGCGACTGACCATCGTCAACGCCCTGAGCGCCGCCGTGCAGACGCAGGGTACCGCCGCGTGAGGTGCGACCCCGCATCCCGCCGCCCCTGGCAGGTCCACCGCGCGGAGACGATTACGCGCCTGGACGCCCGGGGGCTGTGGGATGTGGCGTTCCGCGGGCTGCTTCCGTGGGAGGAGGCAGACCACGCGGAGCCCTTGGCGGCGCAGTTCCGCGGGGAGGACCAAACCGACGCCTTGACGGATTTGGTCATCGAGGCGGTTGTCGGCGTGGTGACCCGCATCGACGGCGAGCACCAATGGCAGGCCGTCCACGCGGCGGCCGTCCCCGAGTTGCAGACCGTCCGGGGGTCCGACATTCCGCGCGCCCCGTGGGCGCTGCTCTTGCCCCGCCCCCTGCGCGCCCAAGGCGCCGCCCTGCTTGCCGTTGCGATGGTGAGCAAGCACGCCGCGGGCGCGCTCCTGCGGGCCGCCGGGGCCCCTCCCGAGCCCCCTGTGGGCGAGGCCATCCCGACCGCTGCCGGGTGGCTTGCGGTGGCGCCCCTCGATTCCGATGAGCTTGCGGGCGGCCTGCCCCGCGCCCTCGCCACCGTCGCCGGTGACTACCTCCGGGCTGCCACCAAGGACGGCCCCGGGGAGGGTGCCCCGATTCGCTGGGACGTGCTGTGCGACGATTTCGCCCGCGCCGTGCGTGGCCGGTGGACGGGGACGGAGTGGGCGCCCTGTGCTTTCGTGGCCGACTGGCCCGCGGAGACGGGGGACGCCTGGATTGGTGAGGTGGATTTACCCGGCATGCTCGCCGTGCTGGAAGTCGCGTACCGCGACCTGAGCGCCGCCGCCGAATGGGTGGCGCCGTGGACGCAATCGCCGGCCATGCTGGCCTTCGTGGGCGCCGCGCTGCCGTGGGAGCACAAGCCCGGGTGGGCGGCCCTCTCCCCCGCCGCGCGCGCGATGGCCGCCCACGCCTACCGCTTCGCCGCGGGCCATGCTAAGGCCGTGCAAGAGGCGGGGCGGCCGTGACTCCTGTTCGCTACGTCATCGAGTTCAGCACGAAGACCGCCGCCCTTGGCGCGCTCGCCGACTCGGCGCACGAAGCCGCCGCCGCCGCCGCAAGCCTCACCCGGGCGCTCTCGACCGCGGAGGGTGCCGCCGCCTCTGCCGACGCCGAAGTGTCCCGCTTCCACCGCATGATGGGGCGGGTGAAGGAGGGCGCCGACGGGGCCTCTGCCTCCCTCGATGGCTACTCCCTGTCCGCTGAGCAGTTGCGCCGCCGGTCGGAGGCCGCCGCGAAGGGCGGGCAAGACCTCGCCGCGCGCCTGCGCGCCGCAGCCGAGACGATGGACCAACTGCGCGGGGCGGCGGGCCTCACCGACCGGCAAATCGAAGCCCTTGCCACGTCAAGCGCCCGCCTCCGTGCGGAGTCCGAAGCCGTCGCATCGTCCGGGCGCATGGAGGCCGCCCGCCTTGCCGACCTCGCCGACAAGGTAGAGGCCCGCGCCCGTGCCGAGGCCGAAGCCGGAGAGGCCGCCAAGCGCGCCGCCGCAGAGGCCGCAGCCGCCGCGAAGGCCGCCGCCGCTGCCGAGAAGGCGGCGCAGCGGGAGGTGTCGGCCGCTGAGAAGGCCCTTGCAGCCCAGCGGGACGCGGACGAACGGGTACGGCTCGGCAACATCCGCGGCCGGGCGAATCAGGAAATCCGCGCGATTGACGCCCTTATCGAGCGCCTTCGGGAGCGGAACGCCCTTGACGAGGAATCGCTCGACCTCCTGACGCGCCGCCGGGCACAGGTCGAAGCCGACGCCGACCGGCAAGAGGCGAGCATCCGCGCCCGGGGGGTCACGCCCGATGCTTTCGGCGCGCGCGGCACCCGCACAACGACCATCGGGTCGGGGGTGCTGTCCTCCTACTTTGACCGCCTGTTTGCGATGGGCGGGGCCGGTGGCCCGGGTGGCGCCGGGGGCGTCTCGCTGGAACGGCTGCAACAAGCCGCCGGGAGGGCTGACACGGCCCTCAAAGGGTTGGCCGGCGCCGTGGGGGTGTTCTCGCCCGGGGCAGAGCGCGCCGCCATCGCCGCCGGTGACCTCGTGGGCGCGCTGGAGTTCGCCCTCACCCCCGCCGGTGCGACCGCCGCCGGGCTTCTCGGTGCCGCGGGTGCCGCCTCTGCGTTCGCGGTCGGGGCCGTCGCCGCCGTGCGCGCTGCGGATGGGCTCGCCAAGAGCCTTGAAGGGCTGCCGGAGGGGGTGGACCTCGGCTTCGACGCGGAGGGGGTCGCCGCCATCCGTGAGGCCAACATCGCCCTCGACGGAGCCAAACTCGCCGTGTCCGCAATCGTCGTCGCGCTGGCCGAAGACCTCGCCCCCGCGGTGGAGGACGGCGCCCGCGTGCTCGCTGGCCTCGGTGTCGCCGCCGCCCGGGCCGCCGGTGCCGCAGGGGACAACATCGGGCGAATCGCGGATGCCGTCATCCAGGGAATCGCGGACACCGCGGCCCAACTGGTTACCGCCCTTGTCGCCCCCGTGCGAATCCTCGCCCTGGCGGCCTCTGTGGCTGAGCGAATCTCCGGGGCCACCGGCGTAGGGGGTGACGCCGCCGCCGGGCTGCGCGGGGCTGTGGAGGCCCTTCAAGGGGCTGTGCGCGAGGGCGTGGCGGGCACCCTCCGGGGCGTGGGGGAGGGTTACCGGCTCATCCTGCGCGATGCCATCGCGGACACCGAGCCGGAGGTTGACGCCCTGTTCGCCCGCGCCGGGGAGTTGCGCGACCGCGCCGCCACGGGCCGCACCGGGGGCACCGCCGGGGGCGCAGAGACGCCCGCACCGCTGGTTGACGACGCGCTTATCGAGGCCCTTCTGGACTCCTACGCGGAGGGGGTGTCCGCGTTGGAGCGCCTGCGCGCCATCCAGGCCGACACCCTCGCCGATGGCCTCTCCGCGTCCGAACGGTTGACGTTGGAATACGAGCGCCGCCGCGACGAAATCAACGCCCTTGCCGACGCCGCAGCCGCCGCCGGGGCTGTGGAGGCAGAGGCGCAGCGACAGGCCGCCCTTGCAGCGGTCAACGCCGCCGAAGCCCGGGAGCGCGCCGCCGCCGAAGAAGAAGCCCGCGCGCAGGCCCGCGCCGACCGTGCCCGCCGGGTGTCCGGCGTCGTCGGCGGGGCGGGGCAAATCGTGTCCGGCGGCGGCCCCGGGTCGATGCTCGCGGGCGCCGGGCAAATCGCGGGCGGGCAGGCGGGGCAAGCCCTCTCCACCGCCGCCGCCGTCGCTGGGGCGCTGGGTGCGTTGGGGCAGTTGGGGGCCTCCGGCCTGCAAGCCCGGGGCGAGGAGAATATCGACGCCATCGTGAAAGGCATCGAGGAGCTTCCCGAGGTGCTCGTCAGGGTGCTCCCCGCGCTGGGGAAAGCCATCGTCGTTGAGTTGGTCCCCGCCCTGCTTCGCTTGCCCTTCGAGATTGCGCGGGAGTTGGCCAGCGCCCTCGCCGACTTCTTCGAGCGCATCAACCCATTCGATGAGGACAGCCGGGAAGCCCGCCGGGAGCGCCGTCAAGAGCGCCGAGAGCGCCGCCGCGCACGCCGGGGGCTTGCGTCGGGTGCCTCCTACGTCCCCGAAGACGGCTGGACCATGCTGCATCGCGGGGAGGTCGTCGTGCCCGCCTCCGGCGCCGTCTCGCAGTCCGCCGCCGCGCGCACCGTCGCCGCCCTCGGTGGGGGCGGGCGCCCGATGGAGCTACCCTTGCGCCCCGTGGGCGAGGCCGCGCTTGTCTTCGCCGTCGAACGCGGCCGCCGCCCGTTCGGCCGAATCGTCGGTTAGGATGCCCCATGGCCTCTGCCCTCTGGTTCTACCCTGACCCGTCAAGCCCGGTGCGGAAACTCGCGGCGTTCACGCGCCCGAATGACTTGCAGGTGACCGCCGAATACGTCCGGTCGTCGGCACAGGCGATGGACGGCACGGTCCACACGGTCATCCACTCCGGCTACGAGCGCGTGCGGGTGGTCATCGAGCGCCGTTCGGAGCGCGCCGCCGGCAGCGCGTGGCGGGACGAAGCGCAAGCCCTGCTCTGGCACTTGGAGGCCGGGGAGCCGGTCGCCTTCGCGCTGGATGAATCCACCGCCTACGCCTACCCCGTCACGGGCACCGCCCCGTATTCGACCGGGCTCGCCCTCGGGAGCAACCTCCTTGCCGGCCTCGCCCCGTCCGCTGCCCCGGCCGCGGATGACCCGGTGGTCCTCTCGTCCGCGCTGCCGGAGTTCCGCCGGGAGGGCGGCACGGTCGCATCGTGGGCGGCGCCGAATCTCACCCTCGACGGCAAAGTCGCCTATGACCACCGGCTGAGAAGCCCGATTCTCCGGCATTGGGGCACCTTCCCGATGCTCCGGCTTGACCCGTCCGCCGCGCGGCCGCTCTACCAGTCGGAGCGGGGGTTCGTGTTCACCCTGAGCCTTGACCTCGTGCAGAGCCCGGCCGACCTCGCCGCGCTCCATGAGGCCGTGCAGGTGGGCGGAATCGTGCTCGCCGGGAACGGCATCACCCCTTCCGCTACCGCCGTCACCCTCGGGACGGTGGGCCGCCGCTTCCGTGCCCCGGGGGTCGGCGTCACGCAGGGCGCCCTCGACGCCATCCAGCGCAGCGCGCTCAACGCCCCCGCGCAGGCGGGCGGCACCGTGCCCCGGATGCGGCCGTGAGTTGGGCCCCCGCCTTTCTGGACGCCCTCGACGCGGGCGAGTCCATGGTGTTCCGCGTCGTCGCCGGGAGCCTCGACGTCATCGCCACGTCCAACGGCTCCGCCGGGCTGCGGATGGTCCGGGCGCCGCTGGTCACCGGGTGGGGGTTGCAGTTGAGGACGTGGGCGTCCTCCCTGCCCGTCATGAGCCTTGTGCTTGCCGGCACCCCCGCCGACTACCAGACCCTTGTGGGCGCGCACCCGCTGGGCCGGTTGGTCCGCGTGTACGCCGATTGGTCGGGTGGTTCGGAACTCATCTGGTTCGGCCGCATCCTCGACTACTCCCTTGGCGCCGTCCCTGAGCAGACCACGATTCGCGTGGACGTGGCCGATTGGGTGGCCTACTCCATCGACCGGGTGGAGGATGCGACGTACCCCGGGCCGCTCTTCGACGGCGTGGGGCGCATGGTCCGGCAGTCCTTCCGGCTGGACGCCTTCGCCATCGGCGAGTATGACGGCTCGTTGCCGGCGACGTTCAGGGCCGACTACACCACCCTTGCCGGTGGATTTCAGCCCGGCGTCTCGACCGTGGTTGACGTGGCGAGCACGTCGAACCTCCCGCTGGGGTGGGACTACGCGGCCGGCGCCGCCCTCGGTGGCGCCATCCTCGCCGGGCCGCGGGGCCTCGAAGCGACGGTCTATTTCGCCGCCAAGACGTCCACCCAACTGCAAACGCTGACGTACCCGCAGATGCCGAGCGGGACGCCCGCTGACCCCCCGTTCGCGTCGTCGTACTCCATCGGCGACGAGGTGTACCCGGTCGCCGTGGTTGCCGGGCACCCCTTCACCGTGATTATGGGCGTGTGGACATCGACGGGCACGGCCGGGGCGAACGGGCCCTATGACCAACTGCCCGCCGCGTGGGGACAGGCGATACCCTACACCCTCACCGATGCGACGGATTGGGCCCGGTGGAGCGCCCTTGTCTACACGTCGGCGGTTGGCTCTGACCCCTACGTGGCGATTCAGACCCGCCGGGAATGGGCGTCCGGCGCCGACCTCTACGCGTGGGCGGCACCCCTCGGGATTTGGCCCGTCTCGCGGCAGGGGGCCCTATCGCTGCGTGCGGCGGTGGAGCCGTCGGCGGTGGGCGCGACCGTCATCGCGGGGGCGGTGGCCGATGGGAACCTCCTTGCCATCGGGCGGCACAAGGTGCGGGCGGCGGGCTGTGACGCCGAATACCGGGCGCTGCCCTTCGCGCACGCGACCTACCACGCGGTCAACGCGGCAGGGGTTCCAACGCCGGTTTTCACCCTCGGCCGGTCGAACACTACCCCCATCACGCGCCCCGCCCAATACAGCCCCGAACCGCTCGACCTGACGCAGCACGTCGTTGCGGAAACCGCCCCCATCGCGCAGGACATCGGCCGGCGCCTTGCCCCGTGGGCGTGCCGGGTGGCGCAAGAGGTGGAGGGGGTCGAAATCTTCGGCCGCGCGGTCGGGTGGGTGCCGGGGGACATCGTGGCCGTGACCTCGGCAAGCATCCCCATCGGCGGCGGCGCCGTCGCGGTGGACACCCCGGCCCTCTGGATTCCGGCTGAGGTTGATTGGGAGACGCGCACGGCGCGCGGTCGATTGGTGTTCCTCCCCCAGCAATAGCGTGCTATGGTGCTCCTATGCTGCTTCTCGCCCTCGCCGTTGCCCTCGCACAAGAGCCCGCGCCACCCGCGCCGGCCCCGGCCCCTACCGACCCGATGGGCTACCTGCTGACCGCGGCCGGTGCCGCCGTCGCCGCTGCCGTCGCCGAGCACCTACGGTCCCGCCGCAGCGCCCCCGCCGTCGATGAGGTGGCCGCGCTGCGCTCCGAGGTGGCCGCGCTCCGGGCCGACCTCGCCCCGCTCCTGACCCGCGACCCGTCCGGGGCGCTGGTTCTCCTACGTCGCACGGAGGAAATCCACGATGCAGCCGCCGACCTCTCCCTCGCCGTCCATGCCCTCGCCCGCGCCGTTGACGCCGGCGACGACCCCCCGCGCCGACGCCCCCGCGCGTGACCTCCGCGCCCTGGTAGCGGCTGCCGTGCTGGCGACCGCCGATGCCGTCCGGGCGGTGGACCCGGAGGCCGCCGAGGCTCTTCTCCGCGCCGTGTCCGGCGCTCATGGGGG
>Ga0214917_10008245_pt1 | contig 10278 bp, 9 predicted proteins | sample LL_1208_BB_MetaG_FD_177983 | JGI IMG/M metagenome (GOLD analysis project Ga0214917, IMG submission 177983) | Freshwater microbial communities from Lake Lanier, Atlanta, Georgia, United States - LL_1208_BB | ecosystem: Environmental > Aquatic > Freshwater > Lake | place: USA: Georgia | collected...
CAACGTTCGACCCGTAGTTCCATCGCGTTTGTTCAATCACGAGTCAAATCGTTCGCCTAAGTCGGTTCTCGGCGGTTACATCGCGCTAACCAAGCCTCGAATCATCGAATTATTGCTGATCACAACAGTGCCGACAATGGTTTTGGCAGCAGGCAAGTGGCCGGCGTGGTCACTAATTGCAGTCACTTTGTTGGGTGGTTCTTTGGCTGCTGGTGGCGCGAATGCCATTAATATGTTCATCGATCGCGACATCGACAAATTGATGAAGCGCACACAAACTCGACCCTTAGTCACGGGGCTGATTAAACCACGCAACGCTCTTGTCTTTGCAATTGCGTTAGAAGTTGTCGCCTTTGCCGTGTTGTGGGTTGGTGCAAACCTGCTCTCCGCAGTTTTGGCTTTGAGCGCCACTGCTTTCTATGTTTTTGTCTACTCGTTGTGGTTGAAGCGAACCAGCAAACAAAACATCGTCATCGGGGGCGCGGCGGGCGCGGTGCCAACTCTCGTTGGTTGGGCCGCGGTGACCAACACAGTCGGTTGGCCGGCGATTTGGCTGTTCGTCATTATCTTCTTGTGGACACCGCCACATTTTTGGGCACTCGCGATTCGCCACTCAGACGAATACCGCGCAGCAAGCGTGCCGATGTTGCCTTCGGTTGTCTCTATCGAAAAAACCATCCGCACAATGGTCGTCTATACGGTCATCCTGACAGTCGTGTCGTTTGTGATGATTCCGGTTTCAGACTTGGGCATGATTTACGGCGTGACAGCGACGTTGGCAGGTCTCGGTTTTATTGCCGGCACGGCAATGCTTAGTCGCCGTCCGACAGATGCTTGGTCGATGCGTGTGTTTTCGTTCTCAATCACTTATGTGACCTTGCTGTTCGGCGCTTTGATGGTGGATGTCTTAGTTTCAGCGACTTAGTGCAATAGAGAAGTTTCCCTAATAAACACTCAAACTGTTAGCGTTATCTGAGTTATGACGGCAATTGATTCAAGCCATTCGGCTACGGGTTCATCGGGGTCGATAGCCACCAGATCGACACTTCTCGGTGCAATTGCGGCGTATTTAACAGCCAGCGATCACAAACGCATCGGACGTCTACTGATTTCGGTTTCTGCGATTTTCGGCATTGCCACGGCAATCGAAGGGGCAGTCTTGGGCGTTGAAAGAATCAGCCCATCGAGTTCAATCGTCGACGCCGACATCATCGTTCAGTTGTTTTCTGCACTTCGCTTTGACCTAATTTTTTCAGTGGCTGCGCCGATGATGTTGGGCCTGGCAGTTGCTGTTGTGCCGTTACAAGTTGGTGCGCGGGCGCTTGCTTTTGCCCGTTCGGCGATGTTTGGTTTTTATCTTTGGTTATTCGGCGTAATTTTGGTCGGCTCGTCGTATCTGAACAATGGTGGTCCAGGCGGTGGCAATGGCGAGATGGTTGATTTATTTTTAGTCGGACTTGGTCTAGTTATCGCAGGACTACTTCTGATCAGCGCTTCGGTTGCCACCACAGTTTTGGCTTCTCGCCGAGCAGGTATGACGTTGATTGAAACACCGATTTTTTCTTGGTCTGCTTTGGTCGCAAGCGTTTCAATGTTGCTGACCCTGCCGGTTGTGGCTGGCGCGATTATCTATGTTGCCGTTGATCACGCTTACGAACGCGCAACGTTCGGCGCAACCGAAGGTGTTAACGCTTGGATTGGCTGGGCATTCACAACACCGCAAATATTTATTGTCGCGATTCCTACTCTTGGTGTGCTGGCTCAGATCGTTGCGACAATGACCCGCGGCAAGCAACCGCTTCGTGCCGGCCTTTTGATCGGCGTTGGTTTGATGTCGACTGCCGTTATCGGTGCTGTCACTCAATCATCACACACTGTCAGTTTTTCGGGTAGCGCAAGCGACGTTCTCAAATCGTTGATTCCGTATCTCTTTTTCAATCATCTGCCGATACTCGGTGTTTTCATCGTGCTTGGGTTGAGTTTGTTGGCTCTAAAAAATGAACGAGCAAAACTTAATGCCGCATTTGTACCTGCATTTCTTGGCGTCGGCATGGTGCTCACCGGAATGATTGGTGGCGCAGTCTTCAAAATCACCAACCTCAAATTGGCAAACACAGTTTTTGAAGAAGCTGTGTTGGTTTATGTTTGCTACGGCGTAGTGCTAAGCGGCATAGGCGCTATTGCTCATTTCGGGCCTCGAATTTGGGGTCGCGAAATAGAGTCGGCTCCAGTGATCGGTCTTGGTTTGCTGGGTTTTCTTGCAACAGTTCTGGCGTCGTTGCCACACTTCATTGCTGGTTTTGCTGATCAGCCCGCCTCGGTCGCGAACAACTTTGATTACTCGGGTCCGATCTGGTTATGGAACTCACTTGTTGGTGCGGGACACGCGTTGATGGCGTTGGTTGTGCTGTTGTTTTTCGCGATCGCGGCAAAATCTTTTCGCTCGGGCACAGTCAGCAGTGCAACTTCAGCAGATCTTTTTGAAAATGTGAACGGGTAGAACTATATGAACACTTCAGCAACTGCCCTAGGCGCCGGACCAACAGTTGTGATGCGTCGACCTGCATTGATCGTGTCTGGTCTTCTCTCGGCCGTAAGTGCGATGTTGATCGGCTCGATGCTTGCGATCTGGCTTGACTTCAGATCTAATGCTCCACTTCGAGAATCAACCGAAGGCGGCAAAATGTTGCGCGACTGGTTGCCCGAGAGCATCAAGATTCCAGAAGTTGCGACGAACACAATGATGATGACGTTCGTAATTACGTGCGTGATGGCTCAGTGGGCTGTTTACTCATCTCGTCGCAACGATTCAAAGCACACATCTTTGGCGTTGGGTGTTGTATTGCTGACCGAAATTGCATTGGTCAACGCGCAACTTGCAATCTATTCGCAAATGGGCATTGGCGTGCGCGACGGAAGTTACATGACAATGTTCTTTGCGGTCACGGCGACAATGCTGGCGATCATCGTCGTTTGTATGGGTTTCACATTGCTGGCGTTGTTTAGGTCGATCGCTGGTCGTTCTGGAGACCGCGATTTAGTTTCGGCGCACGCGCTTTATTGCTATGCGGTTTCTGCAATATTCGCAGCATTGTGGTTCGTGGTTTACGTTCAAAAGTAGGGATGATGTTTTCGACTGGATTCAAATATTTCTTCGGGGTGACTGTGCTTTCAGTCGTCGCATTGATTATGTCTTTGGCGCTATTCGAAAAACTGGCGCTCGTTGGTGTGACAATAAGTTTCCTGATCGCAGTTGGCGCTTTGTTGGCTGGTTTGTCGGCATTCACCAACGATGGCACTACGCGTGATGCAAACACTTCGACTTCTGAACTGGTAACGCAGAGCATGTGGCCACTTATCTCGGCAATCGGTGTTGTATTTCTCGGCTTGGGTTTGGTCACGTCCTCGGTTGTTTTTTTCGGTGGCATTGTTGTGTTGTTGGCCGCGATCAGCGAATGGATGGTGCAAGCCTGGAGTGAACGTGCGTCGACTGATTTAACCCACAACACTGCGGCACGAAAGCGCCTGCTTAACCCAATTGAATTTCCAGTTTTGGCAGCAGTTGGTCTCGGTGTCATTATTTTTGCGTTTTCGCGAATAATGCTGACGGTCGACAAATCAACTGGCGCAATTTTGTTCATCGTTGCCGGAGCATTGGTTCTGGTGGCGGGCTCGTTGTTTGCAATCAAGCCAAATATGAAACGATCAGTTGGGGCCGCTATCTGTGTGCTCGGTGCGCTTGGCATCGTCGCTGGTGGTGTTGCGGGTGCGGTTTCGGGAGAGCGTGACGAGCTTGTTGAAGCAGCAGCAGAACGACATTTCTCGCATCCCGAGTGCGGCCCTGAAGAGTCAAAGTATTTTGACAAACTCGCAGAGGGCACTTTGTCATTGCGTAGTGCCGTCTCGGCAACTGTGGTTTACCAAGATGGCGAGTTGTTTGCCAATGTTCAGGGCGTCAATACTCCACAAAAGTCGATCACGGTCGCTCGTTCTAATCCGACCAACATAATTTTCCGTAATGCAACTGAAGGTGAATTCAGACTCGTGGCACATCTGGGTGGAGACAAAGTGACCGAGGGCGAATCTGAAGAAAAGTCGCATGCAAATGAAACTTGCACACAGTTGGTTGCCCCTGGCGCTGAGCAGAGTCTTACATTGAATGTTTCGAAGCCGTCAAGTGCTGAGAATGTTTACTATCTATATATCGCAGGTGCCGAAGACAAAAAGATTGAGATGGTTGTGCCGTGAGTCGCAGAATTGTCACTAATTGGCTTGCCACCAAAATCGCTAGCGTGCGGGGCGTGATGCAAAAAGTTCTAAAGCCGATAATTGCCGTTGGCGGAATTTCGGTTGTTGCTGCAAGTTGTGCGACCAATGCACCGCAAGACACTTGGCAACCAAAAGGGCCCAACGCAAAAATTATTGACGATCTACAGCAACCTGTTTTTGCCGTAGCGGGCATCATCGGCATAATCGTCGCGGTTACGGTCGTTTACACAATAATCAAGTATCGCGATCGTGGTCAGCCAATTCCTGAGCAAACCCACGGTAAGCCTGCTCTTGAAATAACTCTGACGATTATCCCTGCTTTGATTCTCGCCGTAGTCGCCGTTTTTACGTTCGGCGCCATATTTAAACTCGCGAAAACTGACGACACCGAAATGATCATTAATGTCACCGGTCAACAATGGTGGTGGGAGTACGACTATCCAGTTCAAAACGAATTTGGCATCACCCAGCCGATAATCACCTCGGGCCAACTTGTCATGCCAGTTGGCACAAAGGTTTTGTTGCGTGAGACAAGCCGCGACGTCATTCACTCATATTGGATTCCGGCGTTGAACGGCAAGCGCGATTCTGTTCCGGGTCGAATCCATACTTTGCGTCTCGAAGCCGACAAACCAGGTATTTATGCTGGCCAGTGCACCGAGTTTTGCGGTTTGTCGCATGCCAATATGCGCATGGAAGCCGTGGCATTGAGCAAAGAAGACTTTGCGAAATGGGTTGCCAACCAGCAAGCACCATATGTCGCTCCAGCCAAAGACACCTTGGCTAAACAAGGCGAAGAAATATTTTTAAATCAGTGCGTTCGCTGCCACCAAGTCAATGGTCTAACTCGCGCAGATGGCACTCCTGCGATTGCTGCACCAGACGAAAATGTTTGGTCAGGTGCTGCACCGAACTTGTCACATTTAATGTCGCGCAACACGTTTGCTGGTGCGATGTTTGATCTGTTGTCGAAGCAATGCCGAGACGAAGTTTGGAATGCGTCGCCCGATGTCGTTGGCGCAAAATACTTGGCCGGCGTATCAGAAGAATGTCTGAACCAAAAAGATCTTCGTGCCTGGTTGCGAAACGCCCCAGAAGTCAAACCGATGTATGCCAACCCTGCCGACCTCGCGGTTAGCAACGGCAAATATCGCGGCATGCCGTACTTGGCGCTCAGTGAAGATGACATCAACAAACTTGTCGCCTATCTACTAACACTCAAATAACCTAGGAAACCGAGCACAACCATGGCCATCATCGAACGTCCAGCACCAACAGTGCCAGCACTCGTCACCCCGACCACAACATACGGCTTGCTCAAGCGGCCCGTTTCGACGACCGGTTGGCGCTCATGGGTGTTCACTGTCGACCACAAGAAACTCGGCATCATGTATGGCGCTACTGCGATGTTTTTCTTCATCGTCGGCGGCGTCGAGGCACTGCTGATTCGTCTGCAACTCGCCGCACCAAACGGCAAAGTTCTCAACGCCGATCTTTACAACCAGATGTTTACGATGCATGCGACAACGATGGTGTTCTTGTTCGTCATGCCGATGGCTGCAGGGTTCGCCAACTATTTCGTACCCCTGCAAATTGGTGCGCGTGACGTCGCGTTTCCACGGTTGAACGCTTTTGGTTTCTGGGCACTGTTGTTTGGCGGAATTTTTCTCAACTTGGCGTGGTTCTTGGGCGGGGCAGCCGACGGCGGTTGGTTTATGTATGCGCCGAACTCTGGTCCTGTATTTTCACCGAGCAACGGCGTTGACTTCTGGGCTTTGGGTTTGCAGATCGCGGGTATCGCATCTTTGACTGGCGCAATCAACTTGATAATCACCGTGTTGAACATGCGCGCTCCAGGCATGACTCTGATGAAGATGCCAATCTTCACGTGGATGATCACAGTCGTTCAGTTTCTTCTTTTGTTTGCCGTACCAGTCATCACCGTGGCGTTGTTTTTGCTTTCGTTTCAACGCAATTTTGGCGCACAGTTCTTCGATGTTGCGGCCGGTGCTGACCCGTTATTGTGGCAACACTTGTTCTGGATTTTCGGTCATCCCGAGGTCTACATTTTGATCCTGCCATCGTTCGGCATTGTCTCCGAGGTGCTGCCGGTGTTCTCGCGCAAGCCCTTGTTTGGATATCCGTTCGTCGTATTTTCAGGTGCCGCGATCGGTTTCGTCGGCTGGGGCGTATGGGCCCACCACATGTTTGCCTCAGGTCTAGGGCCGGTTTCTGTCGCGGTTTTCTCGTTGACAACCATGGCGATTGCCGTACCAACTGGCGTAAAAATCATCAACTGGACTCTCACAATGTGGGGTGGCAAGTTGTGGTTTACCACAGCGATGAAATTTGCCATCGGCCTCATCGTGTTGTTCACTGTTGGCGGTTTGTCTGGTGTGACACACGCGGTTGCTCCATCTGATACTCAACAGACAGATACCTATTACATTGTTGCGCACTTTCACTATGTATTGTTCGGTGGCGCCGTGCTGGGCATCTTCTCAGGTTTCTACTATTGGTGGCCGAAAGTTTTCGGCAAGATGCTCAATGAAAAACTCGGCTCATGGAATTTCTGGTTGATGGTGATTGGTTTGAACCTCACTTTTGGTCCGATGCACATTCTCGGTCTTCAGGGTCAACCTCGACGTATGTACCAATGGACAGAGGCCCGAGCAGGTGAGGGTTTCTTCAACCTCGCGTTTTGGAATTTGGTCGCCTCAATCGGCTCATTTGTTTTGTCGGTTGGTGTTTTGATGTTCTTGATCAACGTCTGGGTCACGGCTCGAAATCCAAAGAAAGCCCCGCTTGACCCGTGGAATGCGCGCAGTCTCGAGTGGATGACGACGAACCCACCGAAAGAGCACAACTTTGATGTCATCCCGACCGTGCATCACCTCGATGATTTCTTCCATCAAAAGTATGAAGAAGACTCCGCGACCCACACGATGACCCAAGTGCGAACTGCAGAAGAGATCATGGCTGAGCAAGAACGCAATGCCGACAAACACATTCATATGCCATCGCCGTCTTATTGGCCGATTGTTTTGGCCTTCGGACTGCCAATCATCACACTTGGTCTGATTTATTCGCACCTAATTTCGGTGGTTGGTGGCGTGATTGTCTTGTTCGCCGCTTACGGCTGGGCGCTCGAATCGAGCACCGCACCTGATTCTGACTTTGAAAACAACACCCCAGGCTCAGGTTTAGACAAGTTGGCGGCGAATCATGACTGACACAACACATGGTCACGCCAGCAGCACTGGCATCTCGAACGTCAAACTCGGCATGTGGGCGTTTCTCGGTTCAGAATGCTTGTTATTCGGTGGTTTGATTTCGACTTACATGCTTTATCGCGGCCGTGCCTCGGGCGGACCGCGACCATCGCAGATTTTTGACATTCCGTTTACGTCTGTCAGCAGTTTCGTGTTGTTAATGAGTTCTCTGACAATGGTTTTGGCAGTTAGTGCAGCGCACAAAGATGATGATCGCAAGACCAACCTGTGGCTGACCGTCACGGCTTTGTTGGGCGCAACTTTTGTTGGTGGCCAAGTTTATGAGTTCACCGCGTTCTATAAAGAAGGCTTGGGTTTTTCGACAAGTTTGTTTGGTTCAAGTTTCTATACATTGACCGGCTTTCACGGAGTTCACGTAACGGTGGGCATCATCATGTTGATGTCATTGGTCGGCATCTTGAAGCGAAGTTCGGTGCCAGGCAAGAAGTCCGAGGTCGTCGAGATGATCGGTCTCTACTGGCACTTCGTTGACATCGTCTGGATTATCATTTTCACGCTTGTCTACTTGATTCCGGTTTGATCATGACAACAAACACCGCCGAAGCAACACACGATCAACAGCACGGTATGAGCAACGCTGGCTACATTCGTATCGCCGTGATTTTGGCCGCGATCACAGGTCTCGAGGTTTCGACTTATTATGTCGATTTCGGAGTTTTGTTTTTGCCGGCACTGTTGATCATGATGCTGATCAAATTCGTGATGGTTGTCAGTTATTTCATGCACCTCAAATTTGACAACAAAATCTTCAGTTTTCTTTTTTACGCCGGTCTCATTTTGGCTGTTGGTGTTTATGCCGCTTTTCTTGCGACATTTAAGTTCTTCATTCAATAACTATTTGACCGCATAATTATGTTCGTCGCGAGTGCCGATCTCGTCAGTCCTTGGCGATTTCAGGCTCATCCTGAAGTTTGGTTGCTTGTCGCGTTTGTGCTTGGCTCGTATGTTTACGCCGTTCGCGTTATCGGCCCGGTAGTCGTCAAAACCGGACCGACAATCACTACCAAGCAACGCAATGCGTTCATTGCGGCAGTGCTGTTGTTGTGGCTGGGCTCAGACTGGCCGGTGCACGATTTGTCCGAAGAATATTTATATTCGATGCACATGTTTCAACACATGGTGTTGTCTTATTTCATGCCGCCTTTGGTTTTGTTGTCGATTCCAAAGTGGATGTTTGATGCCGTTTTTGGCTCGGGTCGCGCGCGAACAGCGATCAATTGGTTATCCAAACCGATCGTTGCAGGTGTGGCGTTCAACGTCGTGGTTATGGTTACCCATATTCCTGCTTTGGTCAACCAAAGTGTGAGCAACGGACCTTTACATTATTCACTACACATCTTGTTGGTAGTGACGGCGCTTTTGGTTTGGTTGCCTATTTGTGGGCCAGATATTGAGCGTCAATTGCAACCGGGCGGAAAGATGATCTATTTGTTTCTGATGTCCGTCGTGCCAACGGTTCCGGCCGCTTGGTTGACTTTTGCTGAAGGCGCCGTCTATAAGCATTACGACATTGCGGTGAGAGTTTGGGGCCTCTCTGTAACCACAGATCAACAAATCGCCGGGGCAATTATGAAGACTGGTGGCTCAGTGTTCTTGTGGTCGATAGTTGTGTTTTTGTTTTTCAAGCGCTTTAGTGCTGGTTTTTCAGATGCTCAGTCATATCGAAAAGAATCGACGTCTGATGATCAGGTTTTAACCTTTAAAGACGTCACAGATGCATTTGGTCGCGTTGCCCCGATTAAAGAACCTAAAGTCAATAACTAGTCAGACCATCTAAAAGTTGTTACGGCAATTGCACATGCCGCAATCGCCCAAAAAGACAATGCGATGGCATCTGCTACAACCACTTTGTTGTTGAATGAATCACGCAATAATTCGCCAAAGAGCGAACTGGGTGAAAGTGCCGAAATTTGCGAGAGTGTCGTGGGTAATTCGTCGCTGTCTACGAATATTCCACCGAGTAGTAAAAAAACAAGATATAAACCGTTTTGTGCGGCCAGATTTACTTCGGCGCGAAGTCGCCCAGCAAGCGTCAAACCTATACCTGCAAAACAACTTGTGCCGAGCATCAAGAAAATCAGTAACTGTGGCAGGTTGACTCGACTCGGGCTCCAACCCAATAACAGACCAACAACAATCAACATCAAAAGTTGAATGGTTTCAATAATGCCGATTGCCGAAATTTTGGCTACCACGAGCCGACGCGTCCCGAGCGGAGTTGTACCCAACCGCTTCAAAACCCCGTAACTGCGTTCAAATCCAGTGGCAATACCGAGACTGACCATTGCCGTAGAAATGACCGCCAAGCTCAAAATGCCTGGCAGCAAGAAATCTAATTTGTTTTCACCTGTGGTCGGTAACAAGTCTGTCTGCGAAAAAAAGACCAAGAGCATCACTGGTATAACGACAAGCAATAGCAACTGTTCACCATTGCGACTCATCACGGTTAGTTCTTGGCGCAACTGCGAACGAAATATTTTCATTGCTCACCCTGCAACTTTGATTTTTCTGCGAGGCGGCGAAAGACGTCTTCAAGCGTTTGCTTCTGTCCTTTTGCATCTTGCAGTTCGGCCAAGGGTGCATTGGCGAGTAGTCGCCCAGACTGAAACATCAAAACACGGTCTGCCACCCGTTGTGCTTCATCAAGTTCGTGAGTGGCCATGACTACAGCACATCCATCAGCAGCAAGTTGTCGCACGATACTTCGAATCAAGTC
>Ga0214917_10008246_pt1 | contig 10278 bp, 6 predicted proteins | sample LL_1208_BB_MetaG_FD_177983 | JGI IMG/M metagenome (GOLD analysis project Ga0214917, IMG submission 177983) | Freshwater microbial communities from Lake Lanier, Atlanta, Georgia, United States - LL_1208_BB | ecosystem: Environmental > Aquatic > Freshwater > Lake | place: USA: Georgia | collected...
GTGGTGTAGCTGCCTCCGAACACCGAGTGGGTGGTGATGATGTCGCTGCCTTTCGCTGCAACGTCGACAGCGTCAACGAGCACGCTGGAACCCGTGCGCACAGCCAGGCGTCCGGCAATCTCGCGACCGTCCGCGGTGTTGGGAAGCAGAACGGCGGATGGCTTCTGTTCAGCAATAGCAGCTTCGAGGGCCGCGACGGCGGGGGCGACGAGCACGGAGTTGGCGTCGGTTGATTCGGCAACGACGACGTGCGCGGCTCCGAGTTCACCGAGTGTGGCGGGCAGGTTTCCTGCGGCTCCGGGTGCAACGACGATCACGGCAACGGGCGTGCCGATCTTGGTCGCTGTCGCAAGAAGCGATGGGGTGGTGCCGGAGGGGGTGCCCGTGGCGGTCAGCTCAACAAAGGCGAGAACGTTCGACATGATTTCTCCTTGAAATTCCCGCTAGACGAGCCGGCTCGAAACGAGGAAGTCAGCCAACTGGGCGGCGGCGGTGCCGTCGTCGACAATCTTGGTTCCCGCCGAACGCGGTGGGCGAGCAACGGTTGATGAAACCATCGTTTTGGCGCCCAGGGCATTCACGCCCAGGTCGGCAAGTGTGCGTGTCTCGACCGGCTTCTTCTTCGCGCCCATGATGCCCTTGAAGCTCGGGAAGCGTGCGTCGGGATTGCTCTCGTTGACCGAGATGACGGCCGGCAGTTCGGCGTGAACGCGTTGCGTGCCCTCGTCTAGTTGACGCACGCCCGACACGGTGGAACCCGAAACATCAATCTGCCCAAGTTGACCCAGGTGGGGGAGGCCGAGGTGTTCCGCGATCATCGCGGGCACCACGCCTCCGCGACCGTCGGTCGATTCGTTGCCGGCGACCACGAGGTCGGCGCCCAGTTCGCGCACGGCAGCAGCCAGAGCCGCGGCGGTCAGTGCCACGTCGGCTCCGGCAAGTTGGTCGTCGACGATGTGCACGGCGGATGCGCATCCCATCGCTAGTGCCTTCTTGAGCGACTCGCTCACATCACCGGGAGCCATCGTGACGACAATCACCTCGGACGTCTTGTCGGCATCGGCGATGGTCAGCGCGACTTCGAGCGCGCGTTCGTTGATTTCGTCGATGACGTTGTCACCCGAGCGATTGGCCCAGCCGGTCGACAGATCGAGCTTGCGTTCGCCCCACGTGTCGGGCACCTGCTTCATCAGCACAACGATTTTCATCGGCGGAATCCTTAACTCTTGGGGTTACGACCTGAGGTCGAACCGCAACAAGAATATATTATATTTGGCGGATGCTCGAGTGCAAGCTAGTCGGACCACATCAAACCTCGCGCGACGGCAAGCTTGTCGCGCTGAAGTGGTTCTGGCGCGCTACTCCTGAGCCGCGATGCGCGCGTCGACGTGACGGGCGAGCTGCTCGCCCGCGCGGCGCACGTGCTCGACCATCTCGGTACGGGCGAGCTCCGCGTTGCCGGCCGCGATCGCCGAGAGTAATCCGTTGTGGTCGTGCACGGTGGTTTCGGGCCACCCGTTAATCGACGCGTAGAAGCGACTCGGTGCGTAGCGCGACACGAGCTTGATGACCCAGGCGAGACGGGGTGCTCCGGCGGCGAGGTTGATCTCGCGGTGGAAGGCGTGATTGAGCTCTTCGAGTTGAGCAAGGTCATCCCGCTTCGCTGCTGCAATCAGGTCGTCGTGAATCTCTTGCATGCGGGCAACCACGTCGGGAGTCGCGTTGACCGCGGCTCGCGCAGCGAGCTCGCCGGCGACCATGGCCTGCACGAGGAACATGTCCCGCACGTCGTTGCCGTCGATGCGCGCCACCGTGAAGCCACGGCGGGGGGCAAGGTCGAGAAAGCCTTCGGCACGCAGAGCCTGAAGTGCTTCGCGTGCGGGCGTCGTTGAGATGCCGAGTTCCTCAGCGATTGTTTCGGGGCGAACCGGAGCTCCGGCGGGCAGGTTGCCGGAGGTGATCTGGTCGCGCAGGTAGGCCGCCGCTTCATCGCCAAGTTGCACATGAATCGGTCGAAGCTGGGCATTCATACCGGCGGTGTCTCCTCGTCTGGCAGTGCGCATCCGCCAAGAAATTTCCGGCAAAAGCTGTGTCTACATAATATGCGCCGGGCGGTCTCCTTGCCGGGGAAGTTCTGCACGATATATTATGCATTTATGTCACTGAACCCCGCCTCGTACAACCTCTCTGAAGAAGAGCAAATGCTCGTTGATACGGTCCGAGCGTTTATTGACCGGGATGTGAAGCCCACCGTAAACGAAGTGGAACACGCGAACGAATACCCGGCCGCGTGGATTGATCAGATGAAAGAGATGGGCATCTTCGGGCTCGCCGTGCCCGAGGAATACGACGGCCTCCCCATCTCGATGCCCGCGTATGTTGCGGTCACCGAAGAATTAGCACGTGGCTGGATGAGCCTCTCGGGCGCCATGGGTGGCCACACGGTTGTCGCCAAACTTCTCACGATGTATGGCACCGACGAGCAGAAGGCCACGTATCTGCCCGCCATGGCCACCGGCGAACTGCGCGCCACGATGGCGCTCACCGAACCGGGTGGCGGTAGCGACCTACAGGCCATCACCACGGTGGCGCGGGCCGACGGTGACGACCTCGTCATCAACGGCTCGAAGACGTGGATTTCGAACGCACGTCACTCCGGGCTCATCGCACTCCTGGTGAAGACCGACCCCAAGGCCGAGCCACGACACACCGGCATGTCGATCGTGCTGGTCGAACCCGGTGCCGGCATGACCATCTCGCGTGACCTCCCCAAGCTTGGCTACAAAGGCGTTGAGTCGTGCGAAATTTCCTTCGACGACTACCGCACCCCCGCCGCGCAGATCCTCGGTGGCGCACCCGGACACGGGTTCACCCAGTTCATGAAGGGCCTCGAAGTCGGGCGCATCCAGGTGGCTGCTCGCTCGCTCGGTGTGGCCGCCGCTGCGCTCGAGGATTCCATCAAATACGCGCAAGAGCGCGAGACGTTTGGCAAGCCGATTTGGAAGCACCAGTCGATCGGCAACTACCTCGCCGAGATGGCGACCAAGCTGACCGCCGCTCGGCAGCTCACGCGTTTCGCGGCCGAAAAGTATGAAAGTGGCGAGCGGTGTGACATGGAGGCCGGCATGGCCAAACTGTTCACGTCGGAGATTGCGATGGAAATCGCCCTGAACGCAATCCGTATCCACGGTGGATACGGTTACTCGACCGAATACGACGTCGAGCGTTACTTCCGAGACGCTCCGCTCATGATCGTGGGCGAAGGCACCAACGAAATTCAGAAGAACGTCATCGCGGCGCAGCTCATCGCGCGCGGCGGTCTGTAAGGAGAACCCATGTCGTACTTCACCCCCGACGCTGAGCTGCTCGCCGCGAGCGACAAAGCGCTCAAGAGCGTCAGTACAGCGCACCTGATCAAGGCAGCAAAGTCGTTCAACATCACCGACCCGGCCACCACCGAGGTCATCGGTTCGTTGCCCGACCACACACCCGAGCAGGCGCTCGAGGCGCTGACCAAGGCGGATGCCGCCGGCAAGCTCTGGGCAAAGACCAGCCCGCGCCACCGCAGTGACGTGCTGCACGCGGTCTACGCCAAGCTCATCGAGCACAAAGAAACCCTCGCGTACATCATCTGTCGCGAGATGGGCAAGCCATTCGCTGAGGGCCTCGCCGAGGTGCAGTACTCGGCCGACTACGTGCGCTGGTTCGCCGAAGAGGCGTTGCGCGCGCAGGGTCTCTACCGTGATTCGCCTGCCGGAGACGCGACCATCCTCGTTCGCCGTGCACCCGTCGGTAATGCGGTGCTCATCGCTCCGTGGAACTTTCCGATGGCGATGGCCACTCGCAAGATTGCGCCGGCATTAGCTGCAGGATGCGCGTGCGTGGTCAAACCCGCCGCCCTCACGCCGCTCACCACCGTCGTCGTCGCCGACCTCATGATTCAGGCAGGAGTGCCCGCCGACCTCGTGCAGGTCATCACCACGACGAACTCGAGTGCGTTCAGCGCGACCCTGCTCGCCGATGATCGCGTGCGCAAGATTTCGTTCACCGGCTCGACGCCCGTGGGTAGCAAGCTCATGGAGCTCGCGGCGAAGAACATCGTCAAGAGCTCGATGGAACTCGGCGGAAACGCCCCGCTCATCGTGTTCGATGACGCGGACCTCGACCGCGCCATCGAAGGTGCGATTCTCGCCAAGATGCGCAACGGCGGGCAAACTTGTGTTGCTGCCAACCGCATGTTTGTGCAAGAGGGCATCGCCGATGCGTTCATTGAGGGTTTCACGAAGGCGATGGCCGCTCACAAGCTCGGTCACCCGATGAACAAAGAGGTCACGCTCGGTCCGGTGGTGGATGACCGCGCTGTCGCCCGCCTTCAGGCACTCGTTGACGATGCCATCGCCAAGGGCGCAACTCTGCGCACCGGCGGAAAGTCACCCGACCAACCCGGTAGCTACTTCGAGCCGACCGTGCTCGACAACGTGCCGGCCAACGCCGACATTGCCGTAACCGAGATCTTCGGCCCGGTTGCATCGATCATGCGCTTCACCACCCAGGCGGAGGTTATCGAGCGGGCCAACGACACCGAGTTCGGGCTCGCTGCGTTCGTCTTCACCGAGAACCTCGACCGTGCCATCAACGTGGCGGAGGCGCTCGAAACCGGCATGGTCGGAATCAACAACGGTCTGCTCTCCAACATCGCCGCACCGTTCGGTGGCGTCAAGGCGTCGGGCACGGGCCGCGAGGGCGGAGCCGAGGGTCTCGAGGAGTATCAGGAGATCCGTTACTTCACGATGAAGCGGCGCGAGACGGTTTAGTTCAGCTGACTAATCGAGGTTTTCGGTCGTTGATAGCGCGATCTTGTCAATCCAAGATGTACCTTTGTTAGGACTTCATTCAATTTGCAACGTAACTCAGCGCTCGCAGAGTGAATCCACGGTTTCGTGGTCGTGACAATCTGCGGGTGCTCGTGGACCGGAACTCAGGCAGTCGATTGAACGTCAGCTCGGCGAAGAGTCGTAGCGGTCAATTTCGTCTTGGTTACTCGGGATGTCAGATGCCACCGCTACCCTCCAAGCCATCACATTGTTCAGGCCGAGAACACATCGTTGACGCGACGTGACCTTCGGCATATCTCAGGAGGAGCCACGTGGAAGAAGACGAGACCGTTGCATGGTTTGGAAGTTTGCCCCCACGTCTGACGGCGAGAGTCGACGAAGATCCGAATTGCCCGACCTGCGGCACGCGCATGAAGCCCATCATGTACGGGTTCCCGTCGAGCCCACCTCCTGAAGATGCTGACTACGTGCTCGGTGGATGCGTGATTTTTCCGGGCCAACCCATGTTCACCTGCCCGACCTGCGACAATCCCTAAAAGGGGACACATGAAAATCTTGCACACCAGCGACTGGCACGTCGGTCGCGCGTTCCACTCACACTCGACGATTGAGAACCTGCAGATCGTCTTCGATGAGTTGCTCGCGATTGTCGAACGCGAGAACGTGGATGTTCTGCTCGTCTCGGGTGACGTCTTCGACTCGTCGACCCCGGCCGGCGAGTTCGTTCAGGTGCTCGACGACACAATCGTTCGTTTACTGAGCACGGGTGTGCAGATTGTCATGACCAGCGGCAACCACGATTCTGCCAAGCGACTCGGATTCCAGTCCGGCCCGGCCGCGCTCGGCGGCATTCACGTCATCACCCGCACCGATCAGGCGTGGCAACCAGTTCTGTTGCGTTCGAAGGCGAACCCCGATGACGAGGTCGCGTTCTACGGCATCCCGTATCTGTCGCCCGCGTTGATGAACGGGTTCGGCACGGATCAGAAGTTCACCTCGCACGAGCAGGTGCTCACCTTCGTCATGGAGCGCATCAACAGCGATCGCGCCGATCATGGTAAACCGAGCGTCGTGCTCGCGCACTGTTTCGCAAGCGGCCAGGCGGGAGCAACCTCCACCGAGGACGGCCCCATCGAACAATACGAGAATGCCTCTGACATCACTGTCGGTGGGCTAGGAATCGTTCCGCTAACCGTGTTTGACGGCCCCGACTATGTTGCACTGGGTCACATTCACGGTCGCCACACGCTTTCTGAACGTGTGCGCTACAGCGGCGCGCCACTGCACTACAGCTTCGGCGAACGAGGCAAACCGCGTGGTGCGTGGCTCTTCGACCTCACCGATGCGGGCCTCGGCGAGGTCACGTGGGTGAGCCTGCCCGTGCCCCGCGAGCTGAGCGAAATCACCGGCACCATCGACGACCTCCTCACTCTGCCCGAGTTCACCCCTGTCGAATCGCACTGGATTAAGGCAGTCGCCACCGACCAGGTCATGCCGACGGATGCCGTGCGCCGCCTTCGCATGCGTTTCCCGCACCTCGTCGATTACGCGTACCGCCCGGCGGTGGTGGCCGAGGAGATGGGCGCCAACTACGGTGAGCGCGTCGAAGGCAAGACCGACGCCGAGATCATCGACGCGTTTCTCGTTCACGTGCGCAACGGGAGCGGAGCTTCGGAGGAAGAAGCCACCGAAATCGCGGATGTTCTGCAGCACCAAGCCGAGGCGGTGGTCGATTAATGCGCATCCACAAACTGACCCTCGCGGGCTTCGGGCCGTATCGCGACGAATACTCGATCGACTTCGACGAATTCGCCGGCGACATCTTTCTCATCGACGGCAACACGGGGGCGGGCAAGTCGACCATTCTCGACGCAATCGTCTACGCCCTGTACAACACCGTCCCGCGCTACGACGTGTCAGCCGCCACGAAGATTCGCAGTGACTTCTGCGACGAGACGAACAAGACCTTCGTCACCCTCGAGTTCACCATCAACGGAGAACGATATCGCGTCTCTCGCAACCCCGACTATCGCGGGCCTGGCGGTGCACGAGGAAACGCCGTCAACGTACAAACCAACGCTGTCCTCGAACACTTCGTCGGCGGTGACTGGATGGGCATCGCCGAGAAGCCACGCGAAGTGGGTTTGGCGCTCACGCCGATTCTCGTGCTCACCGTCGACCAATTTCTGCAGGTCATCATGCTTGCGCAAAACAAATTCATGGACTTCCTCAACGCTTCGAGTGAACAGCGCGCGACCATTCTCAGCGCGATCTTCCGCACATCTCGCTTCGCCGACGTGCAAGAGGAATTCAAAGGGCGGGCGGATGCGCTCGACGCACAACTCGCTGACGCGAAACGTGACCGAGAGGCATTCGCTGACAAGGCCCGCGAGACCGTGCGCGATGTCATGCGTGACGATGAGGGTGCTCCCGATACCGCGCTGGTCGACTCGGGAATAGTGCTCGACGAACCCAGCCCAGACGCGGCATGGTTTGCTGCCCTCATTGAACTGATCGCAGTTGCTCAATCGAGTGCCCAGGACGCTCTCACTCAGGCGACGACCCGTCGTGCCGGCACGAGGGAGGCGCGCGACGCACTTTTCAAAGCCCAAGAGCGTTTCACCAATTTCGCGGGCGCGCGCCGCACTCTGGAGCAGGCGCCCGAGAAGCAACCGCTGATCGATGAACAGCGTGCACGTGTGGCGGTGGCTGAGCGAGCGCAACACGTGCGTCCCCATATCGCACAGGCCGAGAGCCGTTTCGAGGCTCTCAGTGCGGTGGGCGAGCAACTCGTCGCGGCACACGAGCGCGCGGTCTCCTGCGGGGCGTCGAACGACGTCAGGGATGTTTCGAGTGTGACAGCGGATGCCGTCACCACGCGATCGGATGACATCAAAGCGATCTTGCAGAAACTCGACGCCGCGCGGGACAAAGACGAGCAGGTGATCGCAAAGAAACGAGAACTCACCGACAAGGAGACGGAGTGCTTGGCGTCGCGCGAGAAGAACGACACACTCGCCGTTCGTGAGGGCGAACTCCCCGAACTGATTCAGACCGCGAACGAGGAGGTCATTCGGCTCTCTGCGCTCGCCGAGACCGTCGCCGAGCGAGAGAAGACGGTTGCCGATGCTGTGAAACTTCGGGACGCGGTGGATGCTCTCTCCACGGCCGTCGCAGCGCTCGCGGCCGCGGAGAAAATAACCTTGAAAGCCGGCACCGACGCGACGAATGCCGCCGGAGCTGTTGACCAATTGATGAATCAGCGAGTGAATGGCATGGCGTTCGTCATTGCCGCCGATCTTGCCGACGGTGAGCCGTGCGCCGTGTGTGGATCGACGAGTCACCCTGCCCCGGCCACAACCGAACTCCACATTCCCGACGACGACGAAATCGCCCGAGCGCAGCAGAAGCGCGATGAGCTTGAGGCCGCTCGCAAAGCCGCCGAAGATCGCGAGGGGAAACTGCGCACAGAGAAGGCGACTGCCGAGGCGGTCGCGGGCGCCGTCTCTGCCGACGAGGCTCGGGCGAAGCTCTCCCAGGCGGAAGCCGCCTTGACGGAGGCGACCAAAGCTGTTGGCGACCTTGCCGCCTCAAAAGCAGCACGCGATCTTCTCGAGGCCGAAAAGACAGACATTGCTCGTCAACGTAAAGAGCTCGCAGCCGACATCGCCCGACTCGATGCCGAGATTAAGACAATCTCGGCCGCCGTCACCGACATGGAGAAGGAGCTCGTTGCGTTGCGTGGCGATTTCGCGACTCTCGCCGAACGCGAAGTTTTTGAAAAATCCCGAGTGGATGCGCTCGCGACGCTACTCGAGGCCATCAACGCGCTCGCCAGCGCCACGACCGAAAACAACAACGCGCAGAAAGCCTTGCTCGACAGTGTCACGAAAAACGGTTTTGATTCCGTCGACACAGCGCGGTATGCCCTGCTCGACCCCGACGACATCGCACGTCTCGCAAACGAGGTCACGACATTCGATGCCGAGCTGAAGGCGGCGCGCGAGCTGCTCGAGGGGGCCGGAGCCGACGCGAATACTCTCGTCGACGTCTCCGCCGATCTCGCGGTCGCGGATGAGAAGCTGCGCACAGACGACGACCTCGTCTCACGTGCGCAGACGCGACTTCAGGCGCTTGGCGATGCCACCATTCGCCTGTCGGACATCGCACGCGACGTGGACGCCCACGACAAGGGCAACGAAGTTCTCTTCGCGCGGCAACGCATGATGCGTGGCCTAGCCGACGCGATGGCGGGCAAGGAACCAAACACCCACCGGATGCGACTCGAGACGTTCGTTCTGGCCGCGCGTCTCGAAGACATCACCCGCAAGGCGAACCTGCGCCTCGCCAAAATGTCGGGCGGCCAGTATGAGCTCAAGCACGATGATTCGTTGCAGGGCAACCGACTCGTCGGTCTCGGGATCAAGGTGCTTGACAACTGGACCGGCCAACTGCGCGAGTCACGTTCGTTGTCGGGCGGGGAGTCGTTCCTTGCATCCATGGCACTCGCGTTCGGTCTCGCCGAGGTCGTGAGTGAGAGTGCGGGCGGCATTCAGCTTGACACGCTGTTCATGGACGAGGGATTCGCCGCGCTTGATGGCGAGATTCTCCAGACCGCCATGAACACGCTTCAGGAGCTCCGCGACACCGGTCGCACGATTGGCCTCATCAGTCACGTCGGCCCGATGAAAGAACAAATCGCCAACAAGATTCATGTTGCCAAGGGCAACGATGGCACGAGTGTCATCACTGTTCACCGCGACTAACGCGCGCTAGGCGGCAACGGGCGAGACGGGCTCCACGGTCAGGAACCAATCGATGAGCTCGCGCCCGTGCGCCTGCGCGTACTGACCCTTTTCGTCCCACTGGCGACGGAACTCGGCTGCGTCGAGCGTGCCGGTAAGTTCATCCCCACCGACACGAAGCCACTCGTCCATGAGTTCTTTCGTGACCTCGGGGTGGAACTGCACACCGAGTGAGTTGCCCGCCTTGAACACCTGCGGCGCGTAGTCGTTCCGCGCGAGAATCTCGACGTCGTCGGGCAGCTCGACCTTGTCGTTGTGCCACGAGAACCACGGGCCTGGTGCGGTTGGGCATCCGGCAGTCGTATCGAACGAGATCATGCCGACTTCCATACGGTCGTTTCTGACCGTGCGGCCACCCAGCACCTCGGCGAGCAACTGTGCTCCGAAGCAGATGCCGAGGTAGGGAATCCCGCGGTCACGCACCGAACGGATGAACTTAATCTCGCGCTCGACCCACGGGCGAGTTTCTGGGTTGTAGGCGTGCGTGAACGAGCCAAACATGATCACCGCGTCGAGCCCGTCGAGCGACGGAAAGTCGGTGTTCGCGTCGAGGAACCCGTCGTAGGCGGGCGTTGCCTTCAACACCTCGTGGTGAAGCACCGTGTGACCGAGCTCGGTCAGATACTCCGCAACGTAGC
>Ga0214917_10008248_pt1 | contig 10276 bp, 15 predicted proteins | sample LL_1208_BB_MetaG_FD_177983 | JGI IMG/M metagenome (GOLD analysis project Ga0214917, IMG submission 177983) | Freshwater microbial communities from Lake Lanier, Atlanta, Georgia, United States - LL_1208_BB | ecosystem: Environmental > Aquatic > Freshwater > Lake | place: USA: Georgia | collected...
ACTGCGCTGCCGTTGTTTAGGCCATCCCAAGCGAGTTTGACCTCTCCTCCCCTCAGTAACGAGGAGAGACGAGGGGAAACTACTTAGTTCCGAAAAGCGCGGTAATGATTCCCACCATTGACGCGCCAAGGATAATTCCCCAGCAGAAAATCCAAGGCTCTGCTAGTTGCATTTGTTCTTCTCCTTTTCTTTCTTAATAATCGCGGTCCACTCCATTCCATTTCGAATCGTCCACAATGACGCACGGCGCAATGTAGTGAACCGCGCGAAGAATTGGCCGACTGAATTGTAAACGGCCCAGGTTGTCACGATGTTATTGGCTCCTTCGAATGTATCCAATTGCCCGCGCCATCCTTCTCCCAAATACCAGCAGCGCGCCGAATGGATTCCCAGCAGCTTGCCAAGTTTTCAACTTGCCCGCCATATCCGCCCCAGCTCCAATAGAAGATCGGATATTTAGAGTCTTCCCAAACGCAGTAATTAATACCCATATACTTTCCTGCCTTACCTCTCATGACGCGCTCGCGATCTGCGCTACGCGCTTTTTCGACATGCCGTGAGGGATGAACCCCACGATGACGGAACGATCACCCCGCGAACAAAGGCGACACGTCGCGCACGTCACCCCTTCGCGTTTTTGAGCAGGACAAACGACAACTTTTCGCCCTTGTGGGGTTTGCGTATTGTCTTCCGTTCCTGCTGGCAGGATCGTCACTACTGGCGCGATCCCAAGGGCTGCCAGTTTGTCAGCATGCGCCAAACCATTAGCGGAAAGGTTAATGACAAACCCATCCTTATTCGCTGCGCCTATCGCGTCACGATTCTTTTCCGCGTTCTTATCCTGCTCCTCTAATACTGGTTTATGCGTATAAGTGAACCCACGTCTTCCGCGATTGGCTCGCGCAAGCTTGGCCAATAGATCGCCGTCAACGTAGTTATTGTCGCCAGGAAGATCGCCAACTTGGTTATGTCTCCACAATTGACCGCTTGGCAACTTGGCGATTGATTCGCACAATCCGTCAAACGTGATCCCACGATCTGCGCGGTTAACTGCGTTCCAATGGAATCGCAAGTTTCCGCCCAAACCATAACACCCCTTTTCTTTTAAAGGGCATGCATCTGGGCAAGTACTGCTTCCACTTGTCGAGACTGGTATATGACCAGTCTTAACATTAGAGGAAGATAGGGTAAGGTGAACTAGGGGAGGTAAGTTCATTTGATTTTCCCCATCATGAATCCAAAGCAGATTCCTGCGAAAAATATGATGGCGATTGTTTGGGGTAGGTTATTCATATTATTTGACCTCCTCATCGTATTCGAATCCCTCAGATTCCATCCAAGGGAAAAGGATCGCTTCTAATTCCGCTAGGTTATCCGACACCCAACTATCCGCGCCAATTACGAGCATATATCTTCCTCCCTTGTATTTTCCCTCGCCTAGATCCTCAATTATGATGTTGCCGTAAGCGTCGTTAAGATGCACTAAGCCACCATAAACTATAGTGTGCATAGGATGGCCATCCTCGACAAAGGTATGTAGTTTTTTTGAGTATGTTTTGCGAGTGACTTTGACCGCGCTCGCTTCGGTATTGGCTAGTGTGTTATTCATCCTCTTAAGGTACGCAAACCGCTGGCATAGTCAAGGTATTTTTAAAATATATTTTTATGGTAGAATAAGGGGATGGAAGCGATGCCAGGAGACAAGCCGCAAGTCGAGCCACTCGCGCAGGACAAAGGAAAGAACGGCAAACCATCCCTATATAATGATCAAATCGCCCAGGAGGTAATCGATGCTTGCCGTAGCGGCTTCACCATCGAGAAGGCAGGCGCGCTGGTAGGACTATCTCCAAGCACGATCAAATCCTGGTGCACTCGCAAACCTGACTTTGCGCGCAGGGTGGAGACCGCTAGAAAAAAGCACGAGCTAGCCCTCTTGCGCGACATCGAACTTGCAGGACAAAAGAGCTGGCAAGCCAAAGCCTGGATGGCCGAGCGGATCTACCTTTACTCGGTCCCAAGCGCGCGCGTACAGGTTAACGGCAGCGTCGAGCATGGTTTAAGCGCGGGATTGGCGCAGATTTTAGCAGGAAGCTTGTCGAAAAAAGAAAAGCCAGCGCAAGTGATTGAGACGAAAGAAGTTGAGAAAGACATTAGTTCTCCTCATAGTAAATACATTGTTTATTGTGCGACAAATAAAGACGAGCCAAAAGTTGAGCAGCAAACCCAACCCAACCCTGAACCCATCGCAGCTCCCAGGCGCAAGCGTCACGTTCCAATGCGCAGGCGAGTTCCGCGCAGGGTTGGGGTAGGGTATACCACGACGCCCCTCCCTACCCCCCCATCCCCATAAAAAAATTTCCATACCCCCCCAAGTATTTGCGACACAAAATAAAAAGAGGTCTATAGTGGGCAAAACAACCAAGCCTCCCAAACGCACGCCAGAGGAGATTTTAGCAGAAATCCAAACACCAGCAGGATTCGCAAAACATGTGCTTGGACTTGAGTTATATGATTGGCAGAGAAAGGTTTTGCGCGACTTGCAAGACAAAGATTGCCGAGTTGCACTCAAAGCAGCCAACGGATCAGGCAAGACCAGCACAGTAATCGCCTCGATTTTAATTTGGCATGCGTTCTGTTTTAAGGGAAGCATCGCTACGACAACCGCTGGCGTTTGGAGGCAAGTCGAGAAACAATTGTGGCCTAGCCTGCGCAAGCACATTGCGCGAGTGGGCGGAAATTGGGAAGTCACATCAGGCGAAATCCGCTACATATTTCCAGACGGCACGATGAGCAGGATCGTTGGGTATAGCGCAACAGACCCAGGACGAGCGGAAGGGTTCCATGCCGATGATCACGACACCATGCCGTTGCTGATTGTGGTGGACGAAGCCAAGTCAATTCCAGACCCACTCTTCGAAGCTCTGTGGCGTTGCCAACCAACTCGCGTATTGCTCGCCTCCAGCCCTGGTGCGAGTACAGGCGCGTTCTATCGCGCATTCACCAAGGAATCTGCGATGTGGAAGAAGCACACAGTAACAGCGTTTGATTGCCCACATATTACCAAGGCGCAGATCGACGAGGTGCTACAAAGATACGGCGAGAAGCATCCCCTCACTCGCTCTATGGTCTATGGCGAGTTTGTGGATATCGGATCGGAAAGCCTAGTGATCAACTACAACTCCCTCCAGGGATGCCAGAACAGCCCACCTGACTTTAAGCCTGGGAACAGGACCGCTGGGGTAGACTTTGCAGCAGGTGGCGATTGCAACGTCCTGTGCATTCGAGACGGCAACAAGATCCTTCCCATCATCGCATGGCGCGATAAGGACACGATGGCAGCAGTTGGCAAGTTCATCGTCGAGTTCAAGAAGGCTGGGCTAAAGCCAGAAGACATCTATGCGGACGCGAGTGGATTGGGCATGCCGATGTGCGATGCCTTGGCCGAGGCTGGCTGGAGGGTGAATAGGGTAAACTTTGGTGGCACACCTAACGATGCTGATGCCTACACCAACAAGTCGGCTGAGATGTGGTTTAACATGTCAAAGAAGATTGGTGATCGCGAGATCATCCTTCCAGAGGATGATGACGAACTAATGGCGCAGTTGACCTGTCGCAGGACTGTGACCAACAGCAGGGGCAAGCTTGGTGTAGAATCTAAGGATTCCTTGCGTAGTAGGGGTATCGCCAGCCCTGATCGAGCGGATGCGTTGGCATTGTGCTTGGATGGTGGTAATATCCGCTGGGACTTGACTTTCCCCACGGAACGTCCAACTTGGAAGGCGTTAAGCCAAATGATGGAGTCGCACGACCCTGTCATGGCTGGCTTTGACGCAGGAGGATAAACTATGAATATTTGGAATTGGATTACTTCAAACTGGCAAGAGATCGTTGCTGCCGTAGGCGGTATCGTTCTTGCTGCTCGCATTATTGTTAAACTGACACCCACCCCCGCTGATGACAGCTTCCTAGAAAAGATCGTTAATTTCTTGAAGACAGTTGGGCTGAATATTAAATAATCTTTTGTGCTGCGTGCAATCCTTGAGATCATCGCAGCCGTCTTTCGCATCATTCCAGGTTGGAAGCAGAAGCGCACTCAGAACTTTGAGAACGAGTGGCGCGACAATCGCGACGCTATTGAGCGTGATCTGCGCGGTGAGTCTTGGTGGATGCGCAACAACGACACCAGTAACCCACACGACAGGGATAGTTGAAGAGCTGATGAAAGATCCGACCTACATTGAGATTCGTCGCGGTACTCCTGGTACGCGCGAATGGGCAAGGAAAGCCTTGAATGCTGTCAACGATCTTTCGTATGAACTAAAGACTGAGAGAAATAAATAATATGGCAACCAATCAAGAGAAGAGCAATCGTCGCGGAGATTATTACCAGAGGATTATTGATTGTTTGAATCAACGCGAAACCTGGGAGAACCGCCAGCGGTTATTCTACCAAGCTCGCTACTTTGGCGTGCGCCGTAAGGTCAAGCCTTGGCCAACAGCAGCCGACCTGCACGTTCAGTTGATCGACACAGCGATTGAGCGTCTCAAGCCCTCCTTCGTCAACAGCGCGATTGGCAACGACATTCTTTCCAGCTTCGTTCCGATGCGTCAGCAGTTGACTCCGATTACTGTTACTGCCGAGCGTTGGTTTGATTACAAGATGCGCGAGCAGTCCAACTTCCAGAAAGAGATTGTGTCCGTCATCGATAACTTGCTTCTCTATGGTCGCGGTGTGGCCAAGGTTGTTTGGGACGATCAAAACAAGCGGATCGGCTTCGAAGCCATCGATCCTTTTCATTTGATTGTTCCTCAGTACACCAAAGAACTTAAAGACGCAGACTTCATCGTCCACATCATTTCCATTTCCGTTGATAGCTATAAGACCAATCCTCTCTACAAGCAGGACGAAGAATTCATCAAGCGGATCGCTGGCAAGCCGAACAACTCTGTCGGACTTCGCAGCGAGATCCAAGACGAGATCTATCGTCGTGAAGGCATCACGCAGGAAGCGGAGAATGATCGGATCATCTTGTGGGAAATGTACACTCCCTCGAAAGATGGATGGCTGGTTGAGACATACTCTCCTCTCGCAATCAACGAGAACGTGCGAAAACCATTTACCCTCCCATACGAACACGGCGAACCTCCGTTTGTTGATTTCCCATATGAAATCACAGGTGGCGGTTGGTATAGTCCTCGCGGGGTAGCTGAGATCCTCCTCCCTGGCGAAAACCTCCTAAACAAGCTCAAGAACTCCCTCTCTGACTATGTAGAGCTGGCCAACCGCCCTGTTTTCGAAGCGCAGAATCCAGTATCGCTAAACACAGCGAACTTGAGGATGCAGCCTGGTCAGATCCTTCCGCAAGGGTTGAAGCCTGTCCAGTTCAGCCAACCTCCATTCGACTTCCAGCGTTTGATGCTCGAAGAGCGTCAGCTCGCAGAGAACCGCATGGGCAACGCCGACTTTGGTGCTGGCTCGCAGTTTAATACTGGAGATAGAAAGACTGCTGCCGAGATTCAGGCGATGCAGGGTCAAGCTGCTGCTTCTGGTGATTTGCGCAATCGAATCTTCCGAATGAGCTTGGCTCACCTCTTCCGTCAGTCTTGGGCGTTGTACGTCCAGTACGCGAAGGAAGATTTGATGTTCCGCTATGCTGACGATACTGGCCAGATGGTTCCTGAAGGAATCCATGAGCAGTATTCGATTGAGCCAAAAGGTGGACTTGACTTTATCAACCGCCAATTTGCATTGCAGAAATCAGTTGCTCGCATGCAGATGTTCCAAGGAAATCCCTACATTAACCAAGGAGAACTGGTAAAGTCAGTTCTTGAACAAGATGACCCTAGTCTCGTTAGAAAACTATTTACTGACCCGCAAGCAGGATCAGGCGATCAAGCTGAAGATCAAGCGACAGAAATTGCGACCATGCTGGCCACAGGATTCCCTGTCGCGATTAAGCCTAGCGATGATCACAAAGCGCACATATCGGTTCTCTTCGCGTTCAACCAAGCAGCGCAAATGCGCCAGCAGCCAGTAGACCAGAGTGCAATCCAAGTTCTAATGGAACACTTGCAACAGCACCTGGCTGCGCTGGAACAGACCGATCCGAATACCTCCAGGGCAATTCAGAAACAACTTCGCGATGCAGCCAAGCCACAAGTACAACAGCAAGGCCAAGCACCGCAACAACTCCAACCACAGGTAATGTAATATGGCAAAGAAAGAAAATAAACCAGCTAAGATGAAAATAGACGCGACTCCAATCGAAGGAGTTCGCAATCCTAATTTTGACTCAGCACTAGCGCAACAGAACTACATGAACACACTCGCGCAATTGGTAGCTGATCGCCAAGCGCGAGGCGAGATGCCAGGTCTAATGCCTGTTGGAGGAACAGGAATTTCAGCAGAGCAAATGCAGAATCTTTCACCAGAAAGAAGGCAACCTCTTGAGGCTGCGCTGGCAACACAAAGCAATGCAAACATGGCTGGAACCCCAATGGCTGGCCAACCCATTCGCCAAAATCCTGCTATGGGTCAAATGGCAAATTACAATCAAATGCTTCAGCAAGGAATGCGCAGGAATCAAGATATGAACCAAGCAGCTCAGAATCTCGTAGCTCCTGCTGGTCCAGCCAGAAGCTTCTCCCAAGTTGTTGGCGGAGTTAATCGCATGAACCGCATGCCAAGACAGCCTCGCAATAACTCCCTCGCTCCTAGCAATCAGAAGCTAATTTAAGCTTTGACTTTATAGCTACATCCGCTTGTATTGGCGGATGGCAGTACCAGTAATGCGCGATGCATTCCAAGCTGAAGGCTTGGCGAAACTTTGTAAGTGGGCAAATCAGAATGGCGCGATTGGCAAGTGTGTTGAGATTGGATCATATAGTGGCGAAGGTACTGTCGTACTAGCCGATCATTTTAAAGAAGTATTGGCAGTAGATCCCTGGGAGAATGGGTACGATCCGAATGATGTGGCAAGCCACCAATGCCCAATGGAAGATGTTTTCAATGCTTTTACGGAAAGAACCAAGCCCAAGGGCAACGTAACATTCTCTCGCGGTAAGAGCCTAGATGCTCTTGAGTTTGTTGCCGACGGATCGCTCGACATGGTTTATGTGGATGGTGACCACAGGTACGAAGGTGTGCGTGCTGACATAGATTTCTGGTTACCCAAGCTCAGAAAGGGTGGATGCATGACAGGCCACGACTTTAGCTTTCCAGCAGTAAGGCAGGCACTTTCAGAGACTTTCAAGGGCGATTACCTAGCCCTATTCCAGGGCGATAGCTGGGGGTACATAGTATGAGAAGACTACGCGCAATTATGGCCTTTATTCGCCACCAAGAGTGGGTAGACGAGCCTAAGTGGGAGGCGGAGGATGAAAGAGCGTTAACTGGATTCCTTGGCAGCCTAACTGGCAAGAAGCTTAGTCTGATCCTTTTAAACCTTACTTTACGCCAAAATGCCTCCGCAGTAGAGAAAGAAGCGAACTCACTTGCAGAGGCTTGTGGATATGCTAAAGGATTTCGAGGTTGTGTGGCGACAATTGAGTCGCTATGCAGCCCCAAACAAAACTCGCCCATCCTCGACAGCAGGGATGGGGCCGATGAACCTGCTGTCAATTAACCTGCTATTCAGAATGACTCCCTGAGTGGTGGTGTAAAGAAAGGGTCAACATGGCGGATTCCAAAGAACCAACTGAACTTGATATGCTGAAGATGGCAGCAGCATTTGACGCTGGGTTAGATGAAGTACCAGAAGATAATGTTGAGGCTACTAAAGAAGTTAAGCAGGAGGTTCCAAGTAGTGATAACTCGGAGAAACCTACGACTCCAGAAACCGCCGAACCAAAATCCACATCGAACGATGCGGTGGTAGAAGAAGTCAATAAGACTGAAACTACATCAACAAGCTCTTTAACAACGCAATCTGATGAACCCAAGTCAGAGTCAGCTTCCGAAAAGAAGCAAAGCAAGTACCAAAAGGCACAGTCTCGACTCGCAAAAGAGTGGGACGATGTCAAAGCGGAACGCGCAAGACTCCAAGCTGAGAGGGAAGCCATTGAAGCAGCCAAGGCTGCAAGGACTAGTCAAGAAGCTCCTCCAGCAAAGACAGAAGCAAGTTCTAGCAAGTTTAGCGCGGAAGATTATCGCGAAGCCGCAAAAAGCTATCGTGATGAAGGCCGTGACGATCTTGCGAAACTCGCTGAAAGCAAAGCCAACGAGATTGAAACTGCTGGCAAGAGAGAGAACGAGCAAAAGGCGCAGGCGGAATGGAAGAATGCCTGGGACCAAAACCTTTTGCGCGAAGTCGAAGCGAATCCAGAATTAAAGGATTCTTCGACCAACCTCTACAAAGCAGTAGCAAACTTGTTACAGCAACACGCGATTCTTAGGAACTATCCTAATGGAATCAATGATGCTGTTGGTCTGGCGAAGATGAGGCTCAAGGCGGACGCTGCCTCTGACTTGGAAAAGAAGATTGCAAAGTATGAGTCAGAATTGACTCAACTAAGAAAGGCAACGACACCTGCAAGCGGTCAACCTTCTGGCCCTGCTCGCGTCAAAGCTTTTCACGAACTCTCCTCGGAGGAGCAAGGGCGTGAATTGCTGAAGATGGCAGCAGAGGCGGATAGATCGTAAAATAGGTTAGTTGTTTAAAAGGAAAATAATAAAATGGCTAATGTAACTACTGGATCTGTCTCTGCGCAGTTCCAAACGTATTTTTCCAAGATGCTCTTGGAACGTGCGTTACCCTTGCTCCAGATGGAGCAGTTTGCAATGAAGGTGGCGTATCCTTCGAAAACTGGCGGAAACAAAACTATCCGCTTCTTCAAATTCGATAATCCCGCGATTGACAAGATCGTTTCCCTCTCTGAAGGAACGACTATTGGCGATGGCTCGGATCAGCGTCAGCTGACCCTATCTACTGTTGAAGCGACCCTCCAGCAGTATGGCAGTCAGATCGTTCTCACGGACGTTCTTTTGGCCACCGAATTGTTCAATCACCTCGCCCAGGCCACCAAGCAGTTGGGTGAAGATGCTGCTCTGCACGCCGACACTCTGTGTCACCGCGCGCTGATCCAAGATTCTTCCACCTCGACTGGCACAAACGTTGCCACGAAGTCGTATGCTCGTTATGCCCAAAGTGGCACGAACGGCGCGACCTTCGCGACCAGCTCTGTTGCTAACAGCGCAATCACCGCCACCGATCTACTCGACGGCGCGACTGCATTGTTCATCAGCCGTGCGCCCAAGATCAAGGATTCTTACGTCCTTGTCGCTCACCCTGCGGTCATTCGTGACCTCCAGCAGGATGACGATTGGTTGAAGGTATCGAGCTACTCGAACCCTGAAGCCATCTTCAAAGGTGAAATCGGTTCGCTGTTCGGCTGCAAAGTCGTTTCCAGCACCAACGTTCAGACGTTCGCAACCGCTGCTGCGGGTGTGGCTTCTGCCTCGACTGCTGGTCAAGCCGTGTACGGCAACTTGCTCTTGGGCGGAAACTCCTTTGGAGTTCCCAGCCTGAACTCAGTTGTTGCCTCTGGCTCGCCCTTCGCACCGAAGGTCACGATCCTTGATGCTGCCGATAAATCCGACCCCTATGGTCAGCGCGTAGTAGCGTCCTTTAAGACGTTCTATGCTGCCAAACAATTGGATACTACGTTCTTCCGCGCGATCTTCGCGAAGTCGAACTACAGCTAAACAATTAAATGGGAACCCTAGTAATCGCTATGGGTCCTCGGAAAGCTGGGGAGGGTAAAACCTCCCCAGCCTCTTCCAACGGAGATCAAATGAAAGAAGGAATGAATAAAGGTGGTGATGTGAAAATGTCGAAAGGCATGGTCATGTTGCCCCTGTCGATGCTTGAAGTTAATGATGGCGGAGACAATGTTCCTCCCTCTGAAGGTGATGAAGTTGAACTCAGCGGTGTTGTTCAAATGGTTAAGAACGGAGCTGCATACATCAAGGTCAATGAGGCCATGATTGAAGGCGAATCCGAGAATAACGAAGAGGACAACATGTCTGAGGAGGACAAAATGCGTGAGCTGGCGAAGAATGCCGACGAGGAGAACTACAGCTAATGCCTATTTACCAGTACACCGATACCAGAAATGGTTCAGTCGTTGAACTGGAAAAATCAGTAGCTGAAAGGGACTCAGTCCCTAAGTATCTGAAGCGGTTTACTGTCCCACAACGTTTGGCTCTTGTTGGTGTTGGCGAACCCCTCGACAACCCACTTGGGTCCAATAAAACAAATATTATGAAGGGGTACTA
>Ga0214917_10008249_pt1 | contig 10275 bp, 10 predicted proteins | sample LL_1208_BB_MetaG_FD_177983 | JGI IMG/M metagenome (GOLD analysis project Ga0214917, IMG submission 177983) | Freshwater microbial communities from Lake Lanier, Atlanta, Georgia, United States - LL_1208_BB | ecosystem: Environmental > Aquatic > Freshwater > Lake | place: USA: Georgia | collected...
TGATTGATTCGCACTTACTTTAATAGGAAGAAACAAAAAACCTAAGATTAGAATCAATAAAAATTTGTATAGTGGTTTTAAACCAAAACTCTTTTTAGATTGATATAATTTTTTAGTGAGCAGATTATTTAACATTTATAAATATAGATTAAAGTATTTTTTGATTATTGTTAATACTTTTGCTTTTTCGTTTTTTATTTTTACTCAATTTTCATGGGCTAAAGATGATTGTGAAAAAATTTCAGATTTGGATAGCAAACTTTCTTGTTACGATAAACAAAAAGCAGCGCTCAATAAATCTAAAGATGATTTTACTAACAAGCTAAATTCTATTTTATCTGAAAAAGACAAAGTAAATTCTCAAATTAGTTCTTTAACTTCAAAACTAAGTGCCACAGCTTCACAGATTAATCAGATTCAAAATACATTAGATAGTATTTCCAAAGAAATAGAAGGAATCGAGCAAAATTTAAATCAACGAAAAGACAGTTTGGAGCAAAAGATGAGCGTTAGAGACTCAGTAGTCAAATCGTATTATTATTCAAAATCTTCTAGTGATATCGAGTTTTTAATTGGTGAAAATGAGAATTCACTTTCTAATATCTCAATAGGCTTATTAGCTAGGGAGAAAATAAACTCCTCTCTTGTGGATACAATTAAAATTTTAAATAAAGAAATAGACGACTACCAAAAAGATAAAGATGAAGCCTCTAAGGCTAAAAATGATTTAGAAACTTCTTATCAAAATTTTTTGGCTCTAAAGAACAAACTAACAAGTCAGCATCAAGGTTTAGCAGGAGATTTAAGTGATTTAAAAAAACAACAATCGGTGGTTGAGGATAAACTTGATGATATTAATGCTTCTATTAAAAAATTATCCGACAAACAACAAGCTATTTTAAGAGAAAAGAATGGAGATGGGGTTACCTCGTCAATAGGTGAATACGAACAACCAGATTATAAATTACCAACTCCTCCGTTTAAACCGGCTTTTGCCTTAATGTCCTATGGCGCCTTTTCTCACTATAATGGAATGAGCCAATACGGAGCCTTGGGGCGTGCTAAAGCTGGGCAATCTTATACTGATATTCTGAAATTTTATTATAAAGTTGGGGTTAAAAATGTGACCAATTTCCCGAAAACTATCTCAGTTAGAGGAATTGGAACTCTGGATTATCAAACCTATTTATACGGGATTGCTGAAATGCCTGGGGATTGGCCGGTTGAAGCTCTGAAAGCTCAAGCAATTGCAGCTAGAACTTACGCTTACGGTGCTACCAAACCAATTTGTATCACTGAGTCGTGTCAGGTTTACAATTCCTCTAAAGCCTCAGCTATTAAAAAAGGAAGTTACCCAAACTGGAAAAAGGCTGTTGATGAAACTCAAGGAATGATTTTGGATAATCCTAAAAATTCTCAATATTCTTCTACAACAGGAGGTTATTCAAATGATAGTGGTTGGGATTTAACTAGTGGTGCTTGGCCGGGGGCTGCTTATGAAAAAATTGCTGGTTCTCCTTGGTTTTATAAAGCCTGGTATACCCAAAGTTATTCCACCACTTCTAGTACTTGTGGCAGGTCAACTCCTTGGCTTTCTGAAAAAGAATTAGCTGATATTTTAAATGCTTGGGTAGTTTGGAGAAAAGGCGATGCTTCCGACAAAGATAATATTTCACCCGTTGTAAATAACTGTTATGGTGGAAATCCTTATTCAATGGATAAAATGAAATCCCGCGCTGATGATTTAGGGGAAAGTTATACTTCTGTTTCTGATGTCAAAGTAAGTATTGGTTCCAACGGCAGAACCTCAAAAGTTACATTTACAACCAATCAAGGATCTGTTTCTATAGACGGCGATGTCTTTAAAACTGTCGCAAATTTAAGGGCTCCTGGTTATATTTCTCTTAAATCAAGGCTTTGGGATATCGAAGTTCAAAATTAAAATCTTGAGTTATAATTACAGCATATGACGCATAAAAAAGTAACTAAATGCTTTATGGATCAAAATGACGACGAAGAAGTTATTTTGGTGGTTAGAAGAAGTTTTATTATAGAACTAGGTTGGATTATAGCAACAGTTGCCTTACTTATATTTTTTGTAAATTTTAAAGAGCTATTTTTCTTGGTTTATAAGGTTAGATATGATTATCCTCTTATAACCTTTTTACAATTCGCTTTTAGCTTATTTATTATTACTTTTATGCTTAATAAGTTTTTCAATTGGTTTTACACTGTAAATATTATTACTAATCAAAGAATAGTTGATATTGATTTTAACCAACTTGGTTCTAGAAGTTTAGTGGAAGCTCAAGTAAAAAACATTCAAAGTTTAACTGTTAAAAATACCGGATTTACTTCATTCTTATTTGGTTTAAGTACTTTGCAAATCTTAACTGCTGGAGATAATCCTAATATTGAATTTGATAATATTTCAGATGCTAACAAAATCTATGATTTAATTTCCGATTTAACTAGAGAAAATGAGAAAGGGTCTAACAAATGAGTCAATCAGGAATCAAACTATTTATAGTTTTATTAGTTGTAATTGTCGCCTTTCTTGGGACTGTAGATGCTAAGTATTCCTTAATGTTTGCAAAAGGTTTCTTTTCTTTATTAAATTTTGTTTATGCTTTTTTTGTTTTTAGAAGTTTGATGGATATGAATTCAACTTTTAAAAGCCCGTTATTTCCGGTTTTGCTCTTGGGAATGCTGTTTATCCTATTAGTTCCACTTTTTATCTTACTTGGTTTATTTCTATAATTTAATTTTATAAAAGGTAAAATATAACTAAGCTATGAAAGATATTCTTGATTTTAGAACTCAAAAATTTACTCCAATACTTAATGAAAAATTAAGCCATTTCTCAGGTATCGAAGTTTTAGATTTTGATGAAGAAGATATCGAACTTCCAAAAATTTTAATGGTTTACGAAATAAAATCTGAGGAATTTTTCGAAAAAACTTTAGTTTCACAATTAATTAAAGATGTCTTTCATGATCATTTTTTTAGAAAAGAATCAAACTCAAATATCCAGATTGCTGAAGAAGCTATTTTAGATGTAAAACATAAACTTATAAAAATTTTGAAATCTTCGGATAAAAACAAATTAGATTTAAATCTAATTTGTGGTATTTTTTATGAAAATAACCTATCGATTATACGGTACGGTAAAGTTTTTGCTTCTTTAGTGAGGGAAGGTAACTTTGATGATCTTGAATTTGCAACAGAAGGTTACTTTGGAAGTGCTAAAGGAAATGTTAAAAACAGCGATGTATTAATTTTCTCAACTAACGATTTTCATAAAAATTATATCAATCAAAACTTAATCACTAACGGATTAAAAATAGATGAAGATTCTTTAGATCCCTCAGCATCTTCATTAATTTTTATGTTTTACAAATCAATTAATCAAGATTCAAAAAAAATAATAAATCAAAAATCTAAAAAAATGGCTTCAACGACTAAAAGATTTTTCAAGAAAAATGCAAAATTTATTTTAGTTTTAATTTTAATTGCGATTTCATACTTAACATATTTTTCATTTAAGAAATATCAAGAACAAAAAATTCAAAAGATTTCTGAGAATTTAGTTTCAAATGTAAATCAAATCTTAAATATTGATAAATCTACAAATGTAGATGAAGCTAATGAAAAAATATTAAATCAAATTAAAGAGATAAATAATTCGAACTTGCCTGATAAGGAAGAATTAATTGATAAATTAAAAAAGAAATACAACGAAGTGAATAACATTAAAGAAGTTAATTTTAAAATATTGAATGATTTTAAGGAACAAAACCCTAGAATTAATCTAGCATCTTTCATTTTATTTAATGACAATATTTATATTTTAGATAAAGATACATCCAAAATTTATTCTTCAAAATACAAAGATTTAAAATTTGAAGCAACAGAAATAAATCTTCCAAATTTAAGAAAAATAGATAATTTTACTAAAACTATAACAATCTCAGACGATACAACTTTTCATATGTATTCTTTGGATTTAAATAAAAATCCCGATGAAATTAAATTAGATACAATTGGAATTTACAAAGTTTATATGGGTTTTATTTATGAAATAAAAGACAATAAAATTAACAGAATTGATGCTAATGAAGATTCTCCAAAAAGAGAGCAGTGGGCAGAAAATAAAGTCTTAGAAGGAGCAAAAGAAATAGATGTTGATTATGATGTTTACGTTTTAGACAAAAATTCTAAATTGTTAAAATTTTCTAAAGGCATGCTACAGGAATTGAATTTTGAAAATACTAAATTTGAATTTTCAAAAATGTTTATTAATTCTGATTTAAAGAACAACTATTTTATTTCTGAAAACAAAATTGTTGAGTATTCTAAAGACGGAAAATTATTAAATGTTTATTCTGATCCAAGTTTTACTGAAAAAATTAATGATTTTGTTGTTCTAAAGAACAACAAAATCATCTTGATTTCAAACTCCAAATTGGCTGAATTACAATTATGATAATTCTGACTAACAAAAAAGCTTATTTTGAATATTCAATTCTAGATAAATACCTAGCTGGTGTGAAATTAAAAGGTTTTGAAGCTAAAGCACTCAGGGAAGGAAAAGGAAAACTTGAGGGAAGTTATGTAAAAGAACTTGAGGGGAAGCTTAAAATTGTTAATTTTGGAATTGGTAGGTACTCTAAAATTTCTCAACAGCTTGAAGAAGGGGAGCTTTCTAGAACTAAGGATTTACTCTTAAACAAAAAAGAAATTTTAGAAATCAAAAAAGAATTGGCTCAAAAAGGTAAAAGTTGCATTCCCTTGAACTTAAGGATTGAAAGAGGATTATTTAAATTAGAAATTGCAATTGTGAAGGGTAAAAAAGAATACGAGAAAAAGTCTGTAGCTCGTGAAAGAGAGCAAAAAAGAGAGTTTGAAAGAACTAAGAAACATCAAGGAACTTGGGCCTAAATTTTGATTTTTTATTGATTTTCCTGTAAAATTAGATTATTGGGAGGGGATGCGTTTTGGCTTTGATTATTTATCAAGGTATAGGAGCAAGCAAGTTTGATGAAATCTTTAAAAATCATCAAAAACATAAATGCAGACGAATATGCATACGAACCAGCTTTGGTTGGTGCTTTAGCTTAAATCATACGGCTAAAAGTCTCTAAATCTTTGCCTTAAGAGGGTTTAGTAAGGCTTCATAAAATTAAGGTGCGAAAATTAAGTTGGCTTTTTCCTTAATTTTCAACTTCCGGAAAAGGAAAAAATTAAGAGCTTTGAAGTGTAAATAGAAATTGTTAGTTATTTCTACTTCGAGATTTACTAACTAATAAAGCTTGTAAACTTTTATATTGATTGCTAAGTAACACGCGAGTTCGACTCTCGCCATCTCCACCAAAAAGTAATATTATTAACTAATGGAAGAAGTAAAAAATTCTCTTAATAGAAATCTTTTGTTTGGAATTATTATTCCAATTTTCTTTTTAGTTACTTTATTTAGTTATTTTCAAATGGACTCCTACTATTCTAAAAAATATTGGGAAGATATGAAATTAAAACCAGTCTCTCAAATAAAATCTCCATACAAACTTTTATATGCAATAACAAAATCTAATTTAGAAAATAATATTTTAAATTTTCCTTATAATACTGACTCTGAAACAATACCTTCTACTGATAATTACTATCAAAATATGAATATTTATAATCCTCTATCAGCAGAAATTCACGTTTATGAAGATTGTGTTTTGGAAAACGGAATTTTTGTTAAAAAAATTAATTACATTCAAGAAGTGGGGTCTCTTGACAGTATAGAGCAACCTAAAAAAGTTTTACATTTTTTTAAACGATGTTTATTACTTTGATTTTAGTGATATAAGAGCTCATCCTTTAGAATGTAATTCTCGTTATAATTTTTCTCAATTAAACCCCTATGATACTAATATATACTCTTTAAAATCTCCGGATAATTTAATCAGGTTTTATGAGGATATCTCAGTAAATTCTTCTAATAATCCACCCTCCTTCCCTTATTTAAAAGATTTGTATTTAGAAAAACAACCAAACTCTTTATCAGGCTATTCTAGAATTGAAATCTTAATTAATGGTAAGTATTACGATACAGATCAAATAAAATTTGATCCTAAAAGCAATATAGATTTTTTTGTAAACAATAATACTGATAAAAGTATTCAATTTTTTGGATGGGTAAGATAATATGGAAAAACTAGATTTACAAAATAAAAATTCTTTAAACATTTACGATGTTCTTTTATATTTTGGAGGGTTCACTATATTTCTTGGATTTTACTATTTTATTATTGTTTCTTGGGATTCTTTAAACATAATATTACAGTTAATATTTACCCTATTGATGTCCTTTTTATTGTTTTACATGGGTTTCGTTTTAATCAAGAAAAATAACCTATTTAAACTAGGTTTTCCTCTTATTTTTATTGGTATGTTTTTATTACCTGTAGGAGGTTACGTTTTAGCTAGTAATTTGAATAAATTTTTAAATTTAAAATTAGAAGATTTATATTTTTATATTTTTACATTCTTTATTAGCGGGTTAATTTTAATTTACTTATACAAAATTTTAGACAACACGCTTATTTTGTTTTTTAGTTTAACTTACTTTGCAATTTTCTATCATTTTTTTATCACAAATTATGCTAAAGATTTTCCTCAAGAGATTTTATATGCTGTTTTGTCTTTAGCCTCAATTTTCTTTGGTGCTTCGGGTCTCTTTTTAGCTCAATACTTTAAAGAAAAGAAAAAGTATCTTTACTGGTTACTTAGCTTTTTCTCAATAAATTATTTATTAGCAGGAGGTTTAACTTTTAATTTTTTTGATAGTAAGGGTAATTTTAGTGGTGAAAAAAATATTGCTTGGTTAATTTTCTTCCCTATATTTTCTTTTGTTATTCTTAACATAGGTATCAGATTTAAAGAGATCTTAACCAAAGTTTTTTCAATCATTTATATATTAATTTATGTTTTGATTGTTTTAATTCTTTATTTAGATAGCAAGTATTACATTTCTACAATTTTAATAGTTTTAGGAATAGTTCTTCTTGGAACTGGTTATTACCAATATTTAAAGAAAATGAAAGAGCAAAAGTCACTTCCTACTGAAAATAGAGGATAGTTTAATTTATCTTACTTTTTTAATTAATAATTTATATATGAGTTTTCTGGCTTATTTTATAAATGATGGTAAGTGTTACTTGTGTGAAAAAGAAGGGGATGCTATTTGTGAAAAATGCTTTTCAAAACTAGATTTGATTGCAAGAAGCGAGATATTACCCGATTTTAAATTGACAAGTTTTTATACTTATAACGAAACAGCATCCAAGATTTTAATAATGTCTAAATATCCTCCATATTATTTTTATTTACTTAAATACTTGATTAGAAACACACTTTTACCAAAATTTAAAGAAAATTCTCTTTTTTGCCCAGTACCTTTAAGTTCTTTAAGGATGTTTGAGAGGAAGTTTAATCAAGCTGAAATGATTGCTCAAGAATTTGCCAAGAAACAAGAACTACCAGTATTTTCTATTTTAAAAAGAGTCAAAGAAACTAACGCATTGTTTGAATTAAGTAAAAAGGAAAGATTGCATGAAATGGAAAGCGCTTTCAAGGTTTCTTTTTTCGGAAAGCTACTCCCAAAAAAAGAATCCTTGAGTCTTATTTTAGTTGATGATTTGGTTACAACCACAAGCACTGCTTCTCAATGTGTTAAAGTTCTTAAAAATTCAGGATTTAAAAATGTTGAAGTTTTATCATTATTTAGAGCTTGAAAATTCTTACCAAAACGACCTTTTTATCGTATAATACTTGAATATTAATCTGGTTTGGAGAGTTGGCAGAGTGGCAATGCAGCGGATTGCTAATCCGTGACGGATTATATCCGTCCACAGGTTCGAACCCTGTACTCTCCGCCAAATTGAATTAATATATAATATAAGTATGGATTTGAGAAAAATAACTGACCTTCTACAACTTACAACCCCTTATTCTGAGAAAAACTTAGTTAAACCAACTAATGAAGCTTCCAAAGAATCTGATACCAAAACTGAAGAAAATGGTTTAGTTAAACAAGTACCTCAAGAAGAACTTTTTTCTTGGAAATACACTTTACCTCCCTTTAATTTACCTAAAAGAATTTTGAGATCTGGGTTTGTATTTGTTTTTTTATTTTCTATTTTTTTGGTTTTAGCACAAGAATGGTTATTTTTGTTGATGATTTTAGGTTTGGTATTTATTTTAAATCTACTTCTTAAAACCAAAAATCAAAATCTTTTAACCTATAAAATTTATAATAATGGCTTTGATTTTTGTGGAACATTTTACAGTTGGCAGGAATTAACTATGTATTTTTACTATGATGGTGCTGTTGATCAGTTAATTATAAATTCAAAAGATCCACTACCAGGAAGAATTTATGTTTACTTTAATGAGGAAGATAAAGAAAAAATTGACCAATTGCTAAATCAATATTTGTTTAAAAACTTAATTCATCAAAAAGATTTTTATGAATATATTATTTTTAAAGTTAAGCCTTACTTAAACTTGTCCGACGAAAAGTAATTATAATGTGTCCGTAGTTCAGTTGGATAGAATGCAACTTTGCGGAAGTTGAGGTCGCAGGTTCGACTCCTGCCGGACACACCAGATTATTCGAAATTTCTAGTCAATTCTAAATTATTTCTTTTAGTATCAAAGGCTTTGGTAACTTTTAGTAGAGCTTCTTTAACCTTATTGTTAAAATCTCCTGATTCTTTTTTGCCGTCTTTTGTAGTAAGATTTATCGAACTGGCTATAGTTTCAAAATTTCTCTTTCCGTTATCTATAAAAAAAGATTGAATATCTGAAGTATTTTTATTGATTTGGATCTCAACTCCTTTTAATGTTTCCTGAAGTCTTGCAATTTCGGATTCGCTTCCCTCACTATTTTCTAATTCTTGAATTCTTGCTTGAATTTCTCTAGCATCATTTAGAAGCTCATCGTTAAAGTTATCTTTTTTGTTTTCTAATTTTTCAATCAAATCTTCGAGTTGTTTGAGCAAGTATTCAATTCTAATTCTTAAAGCTTCTTTTTGTACCACAGAAAGATTTTCTCCGTTTAGACCTTGCATTAAATCTGCAAGATTTTTGGTAACTTCGTTTATTTTATCTATTATTTGTTCATAACTCTCTAGATTTTCCAAGTTACTTTCTATTCGACTTTGTATATTGGCCTGTTCTCTTTTAGCAGTATTTTTTTCTTCTTCAGTTTGTTGTGCTTTCTCGTTTTTTATTACTTCCTCAGATTTTTGTATTGTACCTGATTCTTCTGTTTCGGCCTCTTGATTAAATAATTTATCTCTTAAAGCAACTGCTTTTTCTCTAAAAACTTTTAAAGCATTAAATCTTTGAGTAACAGAAGGATCGCTTGCCGGTTTTTTAGCTTCGTTTTCTAGGGTAGTTAAGTTCTCATCAATCTCCTCAACAAATCCTGGAAGCTTTAATTGTAAAACCTCAATTTCTGATTCAGGTAAGATTTGAGTATTTCCAGCTTCTAAAGCTTTGGTAGCTTTTTCTAGCATCTCGCCTTTTCTATTATATTGAGCAATTTTTTCTTCATTTTTAAATTTATCCTTAGTTGATTCAACTTGAACACCAGCTTCTTGAAACATGTCTAGTTGTTGGTATTTTTCATTTTGAGCTTGGTTATTTTCTTTATTAGTTGTGATACTAGTTCGTTCCTCTTGTGATTTTTGATTTGCTTCTACAGGTTTATTTATCTCCTGAACAGGTTTTATAGAATCTACTGCTTCTGGTTTTCTTTTGGTACTTCCGTTTAGTTCTGGGTTCATATATTTTTATAGCCTGGGAAATAATCAGTTTTAAGATTTTTTTCTGGAACTCCTAAATTTTTTAAATCGTTTAAAAAACTTTCAACCATCGGTTCTGGTCCTGAAAGATAAATCGCACAATTATCTAAAATTTTGTAATCATCATAAATTTTCTCAGGAGTTAACTTATTATCAGCAATAAAATATTCGATTATCAAATTTGGATTATCTATTTCTTCAAGTTCGTCCTGAAATACAATCTCAGCATTTCTATTAGCGTAATAAATTTTAATATTAGGTTGTTCGCCTTTATTTTCTAAATCTAAAAGAACTGATCTGTAGGGAGTAACGCCAATTCCTCCAGAAACAAATAAATGATTTTGAAAATTTGAATCAAAAGCAAAATGTCCCTCAGGACCTTTAACTTCAATTTCTTCGTGTAATTTTAAAGAAACTA
>Ga0214917_10008250_pt1 | contig 10274 bp, 7 predicted proteins | sample LL_1208_BB_MetaG_FD_177983 | JGI IMG/M metagenome (GOLD analysis project Ga0214917, IMG submission 177983) | Freshwater microbial communities from Lake Lanier, Atlanta, Georgia, United States - LL_1208_BB | ecosystem: Environmental > Aquatic > Freshwater > Lake | place: USA: Georgia | collected...
AGACCTCCGGAAAGTGCCCCGCCTCGTTCACCATGCCGCCGGCCTGGCCCCCCATGCCGAGGGCGCAGGTCTTGCAGGCATTCTTCGAGCGCATGGCCTTCCAGAGCGCCCAGAGCCCGCCCGCCTCGCGGGCCTTCTTGAACGTGTAGAGCACGGCGCGCCAGCCGCCGCCGGTGGTCACCCTTCCCATGATGCAGCACGGCCCCTTTCCCGGGCGTTACGCCAGGCTCACCGTCACCGTCTTGTGCTCGAGGTAGGGCTCGAGCCCCTTCTCGCCGAGCTCGCGCCCGAAGCCCGACTGTTTGAAGCCCCCGAAGGGCGCCGCGGCGTCGAACACGTCGTAGCAGTTCACCCAGACGGTGCCGGCCCGGAGCCGCCTCGCGACATCGTGCGCCCGCGCCACGTCGCGCGTCCAGACGGCGGCGGCCAGGCCGAACGACGTGGCGTTCGCGCGGCGGATCAGCTCGTCGACGTCCGAGAACCTGAGCACCGAGAGCACCGGCCCGAAGATCTCCTCACGCGCGATCGCCATCTCGTCGCGCACGTTCGTGAACACGGTGGGCTCGATGAAGAAGCCTCGCGCGCCGACCCGCCCTCCGCCGGTGGCGAGCGTCGCACCCTCCCGACGGCCCGCCTCGACGTAGCCCATGATCTTGTCGAACTGGGCCCGGTCGACCTGCGGCCCCTGCTGGGTGGCGGGATCGAACGGGTCCCCCACGCGCCGGCTGCGGCTCTCGGCCACGACCCGCTCGACGAAGGCGTCGTGGATCCGGTCCTCGACGAAGAGCCGTGACCCCGCGCAGCAGCACTGCCCCTGATTGAGGTAGATGCCGACGTGCGCGCCCGCGGCCGCCGCGTCGAGGTCGGCGTCGGCGAAGACGATGTTGGGGCTCTTGCCGCCGAGCTCGAACGTGAGCCGCTTCAGGTGGTCGGCCGCCTGGCGCATGATGATCTGCGCGGTCTCGCCCGATCCGGTGAAGGCGACCTTGTCGATGCCCGGATGCCGCACGATCGCCGCCCCCGCCGTGGGGCCGTAGCCGGGGACCACGTTGATCACGCCGTCGGGCACGCCCGCCTCCTGCGCCAGCCGCGCCAGCCGCAGGCACGTCAGCGGCGTCTGCTCCGCCGGCTTCATCACGATCGTGCAGCCGGCCGCCAGCGCGGGTCCCCACTTCCACGCGACCATCAGGATCGGGAAGTTCCACGGGATGATCTGGCCGGCCACGCCGACCGGCTCGCGCCGCGTGTAGCAGAAGTAGTCTCCGTTGATCGGGATCGTCTGCCCGTGGATCTTGTCGGCCCAGCCCGCGTAGTACCGCAGGCAGTCGAGGGCCAGCGGGATGTCGCCGGTCCGCGCGTCGCGGACCGGTTTGCCGTTGTCGAGGGCCTCGAGCGCGGCAAGTTCGTCGATCTCCGCCTCGATGAGGTCGGCCAGTCGCAGCATGATCCGGCCCCGCTCCCGGGCGTTCATCCGCGGCCAGGGACCGTCGTCGAACGCCCGTCGCGCCGCCCGCACGGCCATCTCGACGTCGGCCGCGTCCCCCTCCGCGACCTGTGCGATCACCTCCTCGGTGGCGGGATCGATGGTGGTGAACGTGTTGCCGCTGCGCGACGGTGTCCACTGGCCGTCGATGAACAGCTGCGTCTGCCGAATCGGCGGGCCCTGCCTGCGGCGCTCGGTCACGACGGTCGACATCGATTTCTCACGCTCCGGGGCGGCGAAAATCCGGCGAACCGCCGCGCGCGATCGCGACGCGTCGGGAAAGTTGCCGTTCGGATCGTACCGGCGGTAGTCTACGGCGAACAAGCGGCCGGTCCGTCCCAAGGAAATGGCGGCGTCCGTTCCCAGAGGAGATTTCGACATGCGATTCGCAATCACGACGGCGATGGTGCTCGCGTTCGGCGCGGCATGCGTCGCCCGGGCCGAGGTGACCAGCGGTCCACAGGTGGGTGACTCGGTGGGTGCCTTCATCGTGACGAAGGTCACGGGCAATCCCGATGACGGCGTGGACGACGGGAAGTCGCTCTGCTACCGGTGCAAGATGGGCCAGCGGCCCGTGGTGATGGTGTTCGCGCGGTCGGCCGACGAGAAACTCGCCAAGCTCCTCAAGAAGATCGAGGAGGAGGTCGAGGAGCACCAGTCGGAGAAGCTCACGAGCTTCGTGAACATGATCGGCACCGACGCCGACGCCATGAAGAAGGCCTCGGCCGACTTCGTCGCGAAGCATGGCATCAAGCGGATCGCCTTCGTCGTCCCGGAGGACGCCCCGAACGGCCCGCCGGAGTTCAAGATCGCCCCGGACGCCGACGTCACGGTCGTCTGCTACAAGGGTGGCACGGTCAAGGCGAACCACGCCTTCGCCAAGGGCGGCCTGACCGACGAGAAGATCCAGGCCGTCGTCGAGGCGTCCTGCAATCTCGTCGAGTGACGCCGACCCGATCCCGTGCGGATTCGATTCGTGCCCGCCGGGCCATCCGTGGCCCCGGCGGGCTTTTTTTGCGCCCACGACCGCGCCGTCACCCATCGCGCGGGCAGCGAGGGGCCGGCCATGCCCTCGAGCGGGCTATGGAAGCAAGCGAAGGCATGGATGCCGAAGCGCCGCGGACATGCAGAGAGCCGCGGCCTGGAAGGCCGGGGCGAGCGTCCGCCGAGAGGGCGCGGCCGGCCCCGAGCGGCATCTCGAAGCAAGCCAAGACCGCATCCCCAAGCGCCGCGGACATGCAGAGAGCCGCGGCCTGGAAGGCCGGGGCGAGCGTCCGCCGGGAGGGCGCGGCCGGCCCCGAGCGAGAGCCGGCGGTCGGGGTTGCCCGTACCCTCTCGCCGGACGTTCGCTGCGCCCATCGTGGGCTTCGCTCACTCGATGCTGACGGCGCTCCGGCATCCTGCCTGCGCTGGTCAGCAACGCCGTCTCGAGGGTACGGGCAACCCCTTCCCTTCTGACGCCTTCGTGCGGACGCGCGGGCGGTGCGCTGGTGGTCCCTCCCGCGTCGCTGCGGTACGTTGCGGGAGATGATCACGGCCCTTCTCCGACGCGCATGGCATCTCGTCATCACGTGCTACGCGCCCGATCCGTCCGTGACGACGTTCATGGAGCGGGCGCAGACGCAGGAGGCTGCCGAGGCGGCCGTCACCGTCGCCGTGCTGGGGGGACACGAGGGCCGCGACCTGTTCGGTGTCGATCTCGCCCGGCGCGGCATCCAGCCGGTGTTCCTGCGCGTGGAGAACCGTTCACCGCAACCGCTGCGCCTGCAGCTCGTGGGCATCGACCCGCGCTATTTCACCCCGCTCGAGGCCGCGGCGTCGGTGCACTTCTCGATCCTGAGACGCCTCTCCGCCTTCGGCCTGCTCGGCTGGCTTTTCCTCCCGTTCCTGCTGCTGGTGCCGTTCAAGCTCGTGACCGCCCGACGCGCGAACGGCCGGATGGACGACCTCTTCCGTGAACGGGGATTTCGGCTCGGACCGATCCCGCCCGGCGGGGCCGCGGAGGGCTTCGTCTTCACGACGCTCGACCTCGGCACGAAGGTCATCCACGTGCGGCTCGTCCCCGCGGGCGACATCCGCGAGATCGTCGAGCACGCCGGGTCCACCTCCACCACCGACATCCTCTCCCACGCCGCCGCGCCGCGGCCCGTCGTGGACCTGACCTTCACCGTGTCCGTACCCGGCATCGCGGCCGACTACCTGCGGCGGGACTTCGACGAAATCGTGCCCGCATCGACGGTGGAGAAAGTCAGCCTGTCCGAGCTCGTCGAGCGGCTCGAGCGGATGCCCGCCACCACGACCAACGCGCGTGGTACACGCGAGGGCGATCCCGTGAATCTCGTCGTGATCGGCGAGTTTCCGGTCCTGCTCGGCGCGTTCGCCGCCCGCTGGGACGAGAGCGAAACGATCACGCTGGCCACGTGCTGGAAGACCGTGAAGGCCTTCCTGTTGGGGTCGAGCTACCGCTACTCGCCCGTGAGCGCGCTGCACCTCTTCGGGCGGGCCCAGGACATCGCGCTGCAGCGCACGCGGCACTCGATCAACGAGCGCATCCACCTGCGACTCTGGCTCTCGACGCTCGCGTTCGCCGGCCGGCCCGTGTGGGTCGGCCAGGTGAGCCGCGACATCGGCGTGCGGTTCACGACGAGGGCGTGGAACCTCACGACCCACCGCATCGACCCGGACGTCGACGAGTCCCGCGACTACTGCGTGGAGGATCTCACGCTCGCCGGCCGCCTCGCGGCCACGGGCTACGTCGGGGGCGTGGGAGCATGCTCCCGCCAGGCTCCGCGACGGAACCTGACGGGCGATCCGTGGCACAGCGACGGTCGGAGGGCCGTGATCGTCGTGTCGCCCACGCGGGTGGGCTGACGCGGACCTCAGCCGAAGAGCTCGGGAATGACCGTGCCGTCTCGCACGATCATCACCGGCCGGCCGGTGCTGGTCTGGTACTCCTGCTTCGGATCGATGCCGAGGGTGTGATAGAAGGAGGCGGCGACGTCGTCGGGAGCCCGTGCGGGGCCGACCGGCGCCTGCCCCTTCTCGTCGGTCTCGCCGATGACCTGTCCGCCCCGCACACCGCCGCCCGCCATGAGCATGAACATGGCGCGGGCGTAGTGATCCCGGCCGTTCCGCTCCTTGTTGATCTTCGGGGTCCGACCGAATTCGCCGGTCACGTACACGGTGGTGGAGTCGAGGAGCCCCTTCTGCTCCAGGCCGACAAGGAGCGCCGCCAACCCGGTGTCGAACGGCGGCAGGAGCTTCGTCTTCAGGTTCGTCCAGTTGTCGTTGTGCGTGTCCCAGCCGCCCGACTGGATCGACACGAAGGGCACGCCCGACTCCACCAGCCGCACGGCGAGCAGGCAGCTCTGGCCGAACGTGCTCTCACCGAACGGCTCGCTGAACGTGGGTGACTCGAGCGCCGTGTTGAACGCCTCCCGGGCGCGCGGTGAGGTGATGATCGTGTGCGCCTGCTCGCTGAACCGGTCGAGGCCGTCCATGAGCTGGCTGTCCTTCTCGAGATCGTGGAACGTGCGGTCCAGATCCTCGAGCAGCCGCTGCCGGCGCCGCACGTCGGTCACGGTGAGGCCGCTTCCCAGCGAGATGCCGCGCACGGCATAGGGCTGTCCGGCCTGCGGCGTCGAGCCCGTGGCGAGCGCGGAGTACCGGACGCCGAGGTAGCCCGCACCCTGGGCGCTGCGCGGAATCGCGACGTTGAGCGGCAGTTCCTCCGGTCCGCCGAGCTCCTTGCTGACCACGGCGCCATAGCTCGGAAACTCGAGGGACGGAATCGGACGATTGCCCGTGTTCACGTACTGGGACCCCAGCTCGTGGGCCGCCAGCGAGTGCGTGATGCCACGGAGGATCGCGAAGCGATCCATGCAGGCGGCGAGTTTCGGAAGGTGCTCGGAGACATGGATGCCCGGCACGCTCGTGGGAATCGTGGCGAATTCCCCCCGGTATTCGTCCGGTGCCTCGGGCTTCGGATCGAACGTGTCGAGATGCGAAGGCCCTCCGGCGAGGTTCACGAAGATGGCGGCCTTGGACCGCGCCCTGGCCGTTCCGCCCCGCGCCTCGGCGGCCTCCGTCCAGCGCAGCCAGTTCGCGAGTGTGACGCTCGACGTGCCGAGCGCGCCGACGCGGAGAAGGTCGCGGCGACGGACGCCGTCGCAGGTGGTGTGGAGTGCCATGGGGGTCACATTCCTTTCGCGTGTGGGTGACGGTGTTCTCGAAGCGGATTCGGGCCGGGGTACGTGTATCGAGCGGGATGGCGGGGTAAGCCGCCGCAGGTCAGTGATTGACGACGAACTCCTTGGTGTTGAGCAGGGCCCAGAGCAGGTCGCGTGTGGCGGTGCGGAGATCGCGAACTTCCGCGAGGTACGACGCGGCCCGGCCCACCTCCTCGGGTGTGGGCGGACGCGTGAGCGTCCGGAGATAGGCCTCCTTCACCAGTTCGTCGAATCGGGCCGCGTCCTGCTCGGGCGTCGTGGCGGGCCGCCGCGGCTTGCCCGGCACCTCGTCTCCGGCGGCCGCGAGCCGCTTGCGGAGCGCTGAGAGCCGCTGCTCGATCTTCCTGACCTCGCCCTTCTCCCCCTCCTCCCGGGCCGCCGCGAGCTCCTCCTCCATGGCGGCGATCTTCGCCTGCAGGTTCCGCACCTCCGCCACGGAGGCGTCGCGCTCGGCCGCCTTGGCCTTCGCCTGCGGCACGGCACCATCGAGCCAGCCACCCGGCCGGTCGATGAGCGCGAGCGCCTCGAAGTCGTTCTGCAGGAAGACCGACTGGAGCAGACCGGGCTCCATCGACCGATCGCAGTCGCAGTTGCTCTCCCGGATGGAACGGCCGAACACGGTCAGCGCGTAGTTGTTCCCACGTGGCGTGACGACCGGATCGGCGATGGCGCGCCCCTTGAGGCTGGACTGGAACCTGGTGGCCTCCGTGTCGCTGGCCGTCGCGATCTTGATCGCGTCGTAGACCACCTCGGCGGGAATCCGACGGCCGACGGCCCGGGCGAAGTTCCGCTCGTCGAGACGGTTGGTCTCGTTGGGTCGCCAGCTGGTCTGGTACGTCCGGCTCGAGGCGATCTCGCGATGGAGCCACTTGAGATCGAAGCCGTGCGCACGGAACCCGTTCGCCAGGTGATCGAGCAGCGGCTCGTTGCTCGGCGGGTTCGCGAGGCTGAGGTCGTCGGGCGGCTCGACGATGCCGACGTTGAAGTAGGCGGCCCAGACGCGATTGACGATCGCACGGGCGAAGTAGGGATTGCCGTCATCCCGCATCCACTCCATGAGAACCTCCCGCGGGTCCTCGAGTTCATCGATGCGGAATTCCTCCCCGCCGAGCACCGTGGCGGTCCGGCCGGCGAGCAGCTTCGCCCGCTGCTTGTCCCTCTCGCGACCCCGCTGTTTCTCGAGTCGGGCGACCGCCTTCGCGTCGACCGGCTTGGGCGGAGGCACGACGAAGGTCTCGGAGAACGGCACCACCTTCCCCTCCCCGGCCAGCTTCGCCAGTTCCTGCTCGAGCTTGTTGCCCTTGAGGCTCTTCGGCACGTCGAGCGCGGCGATCATCTCCTCGGTGGGCTTCTTCGTCTCCGGCCCGGGACCGAACTTCACCCGCGCGAAGAAGTTCTCGAAGCGGTCGAAGTCGTCCTTCGTCCACTGGTCGAAGGGATGCTTGTGGCACTGGGCGCACTGGATGCGCACCCCCAGGAATGAATAGGCGAAGCCCAGGGCCCGCTCCTCGTTGGTCCTGAAGTTCGAGCGGCTCCAGAAGTAGGGCAGCGTCGGGCTGTCGGCGAACGACGCCTTGTCGTCCTTCCGGAGGAACGCGCTCATCCGGCTGCAGTAGTCCTCGAACGATTCGCCTTCGAGCCGGCTTCTCGCCAGCACGATCCGCTCCACGAGCTCGTCATACGGCACGTTCTCCTCGATCCGCGCCTTCATCCAGTCGTACCAGAGCTGGGAGACGATGTTCTGGCGATCGGGCCCCTTGTTCTGGTTGAAGCGGGAGTTGTTGCCGGTCCAGTCGCAGAACTTCGTCGCCCACCAGGCCGCGTAGCCCGGCCGCTCGAGCAGTTCGTCGATCTTGCGCACCCGCTTGTCCGGGTTCGTGTCGGCCGTGAAGGCGGTCGCCTCGGCCGCGGTCGGCAGCGTGCCGGTGATGTCGAGCGACACGCGTCGCAGAAACTCGGTGTCGGTGCATGGCTCGGAGGGCACCTCGCCGAGCTTCCGCAGCTTGGCCACCACCAGTTCATCGATCCGCGTCGGGGTCGGCACGTCGGGATACGCGGGCCCGACCCGGTCGGACACCGGAAACACCACCGGGACGGGCACGACGCCGTTGTCGTAGAACGCCACGACGTGGGTGTCACCGGGTCCGGCGGCCGTCACGACGCCCGCGGCATCGATCGTCGCGACCTGGTCGTCGTTGCTCTGGAAGCGACACAGCGGCGTGACGTCCTCCCGCATGCCGTCCGACCAGACGGCCACGGCCCGCAGCTGCCAGGTGTCGCCCTTGGCTCGGGCCACGAGTTCCCTGGGCTCCAGCTCGAGCCGCACGAACCGGGCGGCTGCATCGCCCGGGTCCTTCGCGCCCGCCTCGATCCACCCGAGCAGCACGCGGTACTGCCACGTCCCCTTCTCGAGCCGCTGACCGCCCTCGTGCGGCACCTCCTCGAGCGGCTTGAGCAGAATGAGGCTGTCGACCGGCTTCTCGATGTTCGTCCGCGGTTCGTCCCCCGCGAGCAGGTTGTCATGGTCGGCCTTGAAGTCATAGCCGAAGAGCGAGAGCCGAAACCCGGCCTGCCCCTGGAACGAGCCATGGCAGGCGCGTCCGTTGCAGCCGAGCTGGCCGATGAGCGGCAGCACGTGCTGCCTGAAGTCGGGTGCTTCCGTGACGCCGTCGGCTGCGTAGCGAGTGTCGATGCGCGGACGCACGGCGGCGGCCTCGCTCGCGCACACGACGGACGTCGTCGAGCCGACGCCGAGTGCCAGACAGGCCGTGATGGCCGGAACGAGCGGCACGATGCTTCGCGTGGTCATGATGATCTCCTCAACGGAACCGAAGATTCAACGTCGTCCGAGGGTGGCACGAACCCGGTCACGCTTCCGGTGCCGGTGCTGCGGGGGTCTCGTTCGCGGGCTGTGCGGGTGCGGGCTTTTCCGCGGCGGGTTTGCCGGACCGGCCACGGACGCGATCCTCCGCACTGCGGACCGAGCGGAGCAGCGACGTGAGCTCCTTCTCGATGGCCGCCTCGGGGTTCGCGTCGTGCTCCGCGATCGTGGTGCGGATTTTTACAAGCCGCGACTCGATCCGCTCGGCCTCCGTCCGCAGCGGCTTGAGGCGGAGCTGCTGCCGTGCCTCGACGAGTTCCCGCAGCTGGGCCTCGAGCTCCGGATCCTTCGTGAGCGACATGCGGGCGACGGCGAGCCGGATGCGTGACGAGAGCTTCCAGTCCTCGAGCGTGGTCTCGTACCGCTCGGGGTGCTTCTCGCGATACTTCTCCATCCGGTCGATGGCCCGGTGGATGTCCGTGATCGCCGCGTCGTACTGCTTGCGGTCCTGCTTCGCGAGTTCGCCGAGGAGCCGGGCGAGTTCGGGGTGGTGCTCCGCGGCGAACCGGCGGGCGACCTTCTCGCGCGACGCAGCCTGTGGCTTCGAAGGCTCGTCGGCCACCACGGCGACGAGCGAGCCGAGCATGGTGACGATGCCCAGGAACATGATCCCCGGAAGCACGATGGTCGGAAGCACGATGGTCGGCGAGCGCCACGGACGCATGGACTAGTTCTCCAGGATCTCGTCGTCGGTCTCGGGGACGTCGAGGGCGACTGCCGCCATGAGCCAGTCGGGCACATCGTCGGTCGCAGCCTGCACCTCGTCTTCGTCCGTGGGCAAGTCGCTCTCGACAGGCATCTCTCCTGCCGACTCCCGCCAGATCGAAACGAGCTCCGCCGCATCGCCCGAGGCCGCGACGGGCTTCAGGGCCTGACTGACGGAGAGCCCACAGACCAGTGCGATCGTGGCGGCGATGGCCGTGAGGCCCGCGAGGATTTTTTGGCGGCGCACAGGCGTCGCGGGGGCTGGCTCCACGCGTGTGGCGCCATGAAGGACACTGCTGACGGCCGCCATGAGCCGCACGGAACGGGAGAGTGCCGCGGCGGCCTCCTCATCCGTGCCGAGCCGCTCCTCGAACGACGCCGCCTCGTCCGCCGACAGTTCATCGAGCAGATAGCGGTGGGCCAGCCAGTCGAGGTCGTCAGGGGAGGACATGGGTCGGACGCGCCGCGGTGCTCGGGCGGGGCCCCATCGGGCCCCATACGAACGATGCGCGAGGCGGCCGGATTATTTTCTGGATTTTTCAATTCGACGTAAGTCGCATGCACACAGGCACTTGCATCGCACGAAGGATCTCTCCCCCTACCCCGGTCTGGCCGCGGCGTTGCATCGTTCCGGCAGTCTCCGAAAGTCGAGGCTCCTCCGCGGCCGTCCGGCACGGCCGATGTGCTGTCCCTGGCGTTCCCTTCGCCTCTCCAGGGCATCTGTCAACCCAGGTTGCTTCACGCGGCCGCCGTGCACCTCCTCGGGAGCAGGCTGTCTCTTGGAATGCAGGCCCTGCCACAGCCGGAGCGGAGCGCGTCCACCGGCCCGCTACGGCTTCCTGGCACGCGAGGACGCCTCGCTCGCCGCGTCGGCTGCCACGTCGAGCGTCACGGCGATCCGAAAACCGAGGTCGCCGCTGACACCCGCCGCCTTGTGTTGTTTCTGAAACGCCGAGCGGCTTTGCAAGGGGCCCAG
>Ga0214917_10008253_pt1 | contig 10274 bp, 3 predicted proteins | sample LL_1208_BB_MetaG_FD_177983 | JGI IMG/M metagenome (GOLD analysis project Ga0214917, IMG submission 177983) | Freshwater microbial communities from Lake Lanier, Atlanta, Georgia, United States - LL_1208_BB | ecosystem: Environmental > Aquatic > Freshwater > Lake | place: USA: Georgia | collected...
TAAATCAATTAGGAGATAAAGTAAATGGTAAATATGGTAATAATAATATAACAGATGGTTTTACTATTATCGATGATATTGCTTATAGAGATAGATTAGTAGCTGAAAATGCTTGGTCACATGAGCAACAAGAATATATGGATTATATGATGGAAGGTTTTCCAGCATCAAAACTTACACTAGAAAAAGCTCAATATAAAAAGAAAGAAGGTGAAACTAAAGCTGAATATGTTTTTAGAATAATAAAACAAAGTGGACTAAGAGTAATAAAACCATACTATTTCAATATGATTGAATATACAGAAATGGTTAATGGTGTAGAAAGAAATTATGTAGTACCATTTCAAAAGAAAGATTCAGAGTTTAAAATATCTCCTCATTATGGATTAAAAACTATTAATGGTGTAGAAAATCCAATGTATAATCAATTTTATTATGATATACTTACTACTAAATTCGGTTATACTATAAAACAAGAAGTTCTTAATAGTAAAGGTGAAATACTTTCAAACTTTAAAGTAACATACAATAAAGCTAATAGAATAGCTGATGCAGTTACTTTTGAATCTACACTTAAAGCTTTTATAGATACTAGTAAAGTAGGTAAAATAGAAAATGTAACTACTGATACTGGTGTTATAGAAGTACCATTTGAGTATTGGGGAAGACAGCAAGAAACTCCAGAAGGACATTATAACATATCTAATACTTTTGGTAGTCAGATATTAAAATTAATTACAAGTAGAATTAATAGAGATAAAAAGATTATTAGAAGGAATCAAGGTAATAGAGAAGATAGTGTAAGTGATATTCGTAAAGAATATAGAAAATTATTAAAAAGTGATTACGAAAGAGGGCAACAAAAATTCTTAGATTCTATACAAAAAGATGGAAAAAGAGATGCTAAAAAGTTATTAAAACTATTAAAATCTGAAATATATAGTAGAAGAAATCCTTCTCAATATATTGAAGCATTAGATTTACTAGGTAGTTCTGATGATTATAGTGAAATGCTTACAAAACTTCCAGCATCACATCCATTTCATACTGAAAAAATACAAAACATATTATATAGCATACATCGTAAAGCTGTAAATAGATTAAAGTTTAAGAGTGGATATAAATTAGCTAACGCATCTAATGTAGGATTTGAAAAACAACCTCAAATAATATTCAATAATCCTGCTAATCCTAAAGAAGGTATTAAACATTTTGAAGTATATGCTCCAATACATGATGTTAGATTATATGAATTTGTAGATGAGAATAGTGGATTAATTCCTAAAGAAAGAATGAGTGAGATAGAAACTAAATATCCAGGAATATTAGATGGAGTAGTATATCGTATCCCTACTGAAGAAAAATATTCAATGTATAAAATTAAAATTATAGGATTTATTGCTGATGAAATAGGTGCTATAATAATGCCTGATGAAATTACTACTCGTTCAGGATTAGATTTTGATATTGATAAAATGTTTGGATTTTTTATTAATACACCATTATCAATAGAACAATATGCTTTTAAAACTTTAGAAAATATTTCTAAGAATTATAATAAGTTAATAGATGATTATATAAATCAAGTTTGTAATAATTTTACAGTATTAAAAAAGTTAGTTGAATTTGATTTAGCAAGTGCTGATGAAAAAATTATCTATAATAATATTATTAAAAAGATAAAAGAAGTTAATGATAAAATAGATGCAGAAAAAATTAAACTATTAAATGATGTAGATTTTAATAAAGAATATAACTATTATCAAGCACAAATAGAATCAGATAATGCTAAACTTGATATCATGATGGATATATTATCTTCAGAACATACTGTAGTAGAACAAATGACTCCAGGTGGATTTGAAGATATGGAACTACATGCTTTAGAATTAGAATTTATTGAGAAATTATCAAAACCTAGATTAGTAAATGGTATATATACACCATATACATACGATGAACAACAAGCAGAATTAGAAAGATTTAATAGTTTAAGTAAATCAGATAAGCAATTAGAAGTTAAATCTCAACAATCTTTTTGGGATATTACTAGTATGTCAAATACTATTAGTAGAATGAATGTAGGTAAAGTTGTACTAGGATTAGCAGCTAATTATAATGCTATGTCTGCTGTAATTGATAATTACAATATTACTAATACTGAAATAAAAATTGATGGAGAATATGATGTAAAAATTAATGGTAGTTCTTTAAATAATAATGTAACAGATTTAAGAGACTTAAATGATAAATATAAACATGAAGGTACTGGTATGCTTGTAGCTGCATCTGCCGATAATGGTAAAGTTTCTACATTGCAACCATTAGGTATTAGTTTTGATACATTTAATATATATATAGGATTATATAGTTATGGTATTCCTAGAAGAACTATTGAAAAGATATTAAAAGTTTATATTAAATACTCTAAGTTTTTTAATTCAGTTTCTGGATTAAATATTAAAAATATATTAGAAATTTATTATCCTAAAGTAGTGTATGATACAGATTACAACATTACTGATAATAGATTAAATAAAGCATTATTACAATATGATATTGATAAAATTGAAGATTTTAATGTATTATCATTATTAATTGCTATTGATACTTTAATATATGGTGAAGATGTAGGAGGACCTAAAAGAATAGGTGGTGCAGAAAATGAAGGAACAAGATTAGCTAAATTGTTTAAAAGATTAAAATATGGTGATAGTGGATTGTCTAAAGATTTTTATGAAAATTCTAATACCTTAAATGATATTGATAGTTATATAAAGAATTTAATGGATGATGGAGATGTTGAAATGTTAGCAATTATAACTGATGAAACATTATTTTCCAATGTTTCAAGATTTAAAATGTATGATGGATTTTATCAAATAGCTAATGTATTAGGAATACCTCATCAGTTAAGAAAAGTATTTTCAAGATATGAAATTAAAGATGAATATACTAAAAAGTTTTATTACGCTATATATTCATATTTACACAGAAAACATGTAGATGAATTTAAATCTCCTAATGCTGCTGTGCAAATGGAAATATTATTTAAAGACCAACCTATAAAAGATAGATTTAGATATAAGATTAATCGTGTAAATAATGCAATGAGTTATCTTAGAGATTTTAAGAAAGCATATCCTCAAAATATATTCTTAGAACAATTAGATATAGTTTCATATAGAATGAGATTTACTGAGAAAAGAAAGAAAGATGAAAATCTTATTCAATCTACAATGGATGACTTTCAAGCATTATTAGATTCTAATGAAGTAATTGAAGTAGTTGATTCTTATAATCCTGATAGACTTATAAAAATTAGTACATCACAATATGCTAGAGATTTAGCTTATTATACTATGCAAGCTTATGGATTTACTTACAACTATGAATCATTTTCATATTTAATACCACCTAGTTATTATGACGATAATATTGAAAATTATACTGCTAGTATTACAAATTTATTTAAAAGAACTATAGTAAATGAAGCAGTATTAAATTCAATTTATTCTGAATTTTTAATAAATAATCCTGAAGTAGTATTAGATAGTTATCCATTAAATGATACATCACCATTTTATTTAAATCATATTGATGAAATTATAGATTATACTAATAAAATGGATGCTGAATTAAATGAACACGGTATTAGTTTATATCAAAATCCTATGTACACTAATGCTAATGCAATTAAAACATTTAATGATACAGTATTAACATTATCAAAAGTAAATAGTATTAAATACTATCCTGCACATTTTAAATGTGAATTTGACACAGAAACTAGTATGATTGTAAAAGCTTATGTTAAAATAAATGAAACTAATACTACAGCTCAATATGTTGTTGTTGATAAATCAGTTAATGTAAATAAATTATTTGACTATTTAACTAAAATATATGATGGAAGAATAAAAGATGAAACTTTTAAAAATGAACTTATAGATTTTAGTATATATAGTAGTTTCTTTCCAAAAAGTCACTTTGCTAATATACAAAAAACACTTAATATTCCTGTAGTAAAATCGAGACCTACTCCATTATCTAATTTAGATAAAACATTTAAAGTAGTTGAAAGAGTAAATAATATAAACATTTATAAACTATTAAATAAACAATTTGATAGAAGAGATTCAATGTTTGTAAAAGCTTTATTTGATGTTAGTGATAAATATAATATATCTGTATTAGATATTATTAATAACACTTATAATATTCCAGATATTTATAACGAACCTATTTTAAAAAGTAATTCTGATAGTGTAGGTGTTAAGTTAATATATAATCCTGATGATAAAGGATTAGCTGTTTATGAAAGTAATACAGTAAATGATAATAATCCTACTACTGTAGGTGATGTTGTTGAAATCTTAAAAGATACTATAAAATTTGATGATATTTTATCTGAAATTAAAGATGAATATAAAGGTAAATTAATTTATGCTACTCCAGGTTTAGGTAAAACTACTATAGCAAATACTACAAAGAATGTTATTGATTCTGATAACTTAAAACTACAAGTAATATTTGAAGATTATCCTAACTTTAGAATGGAAAGAGGTGAAACTGTACAAAAATTTATACTTAGAGTATCACGTTTTGTTGATACAATAGCTTTAAATAATAAAGTACTTAATAAAATTGAACAAAAAATAAGTCAAGGTTATACAGTATTAACAGGTACAAAAGATTTTATTAGACGTGCTGATTATGTATTTACAACAGATGTAAATAATGAAAGATTACTAGATAAATTTGGAACTATAGAAAATATTGAATCTTTATTAGATAAAGAATCAGAAGCTATTGCTAAATCAGGAAAACCTGTACAATATGTTACTAATTTAGAAGATGTACTTATTAAGAAAGTTGGAGTTGAAGAAATTAAAACTCAACAATCTACAGGTAATATTGTCAAAAATGAAAATGGTTTAATTATTATTAATAAAGCTATAAGTTCAAAAGATAGTATTAAAATAATAGAAAATTCTAAAAATTTCATTAAAGAAACTTCATTTAAACAAACTACAGGTTCAGTTTCTTGGGCATACGAGCATCAATGGATAAGAATAAATGCTATGACTCCTAAACAGAAAGAAGGAATAATTGTAGGTAAACAATTAAATGGATTAGAAATAACTGAAGATAAAAAACAAAAAATTATTGAAGGTAAAATGTCTAATGATATTCCTTTATATGCTTATACTAATATAGATAAAAATGGTAATGTTTTACCACAAATTCCTACAGAAATAGTAAAGTTTTTATCTGAAAAAGGTATAGATATATCTGAATACGATGCAAGTTATAATTCTGTATATGATAAAAAAGATAATGGTAGTTTAATAATTCATCAAGATAATACTGAAACAAATAAATCACCTATTATTACTATATCATTAGGAAGACCTATGAAATTTATAACTTATGAACTTAAAAATCCTAATGATTTTAATGTAGCAGATACTCAAAATACAGCTTTTAGAATATCTATGAATGCAGTTTCAGGAGAAGCAAAAAAACTTAACTTATTACCACAATTAGCTTATGATAATAAAGGAAATGTAAAATATGGATTCTTTACTCCATCAATTATTTTAGAATATGCTAAAAAAATAGATAATATAAATGGTACAAACTTACAAGAATTTGTATTAGAAAAACTAAAAGAACAATTTAAAGATAGTATTAAAACTGAATATATTCTTGAAAATGGAGCTATTTTAGTATTTTCTAAAGAAAATAGAAATGTACTTCATGAAATTGTTTTTGATGAAGAAACTAATAAGTTACCTATGCCAATAGGATTTCCTACTTTAGATATAAATAAAGCATTTAAAGGTTTAAATCAACCAGATAGAATAGTTAAAACAGATGATTATAGAGTAGTATTAACACTAAGAAAAGTAAAAGGTAAAACTGTTGATAATGTAGATGAAAATAAACTTTTAAATGAATATAATAATAGTAAAAAAGAAGAAACATTTACTATAAATAATCCATCAGATTATACTAATCATTCTGGTGGAGCTAAAGGTGCTGATGAAGCATGGGATATAATAGCTAAAGAATTAGGTTTTAATACTAATGATAAACATTATAGAGAACCAGGAAAAGAAGTTGTAGATAGTCAAAAATTAAGAGAATTAGGTCGTAAAGCTACACCAATATCTTCTGAACTATATGCAAAAGGTAAACAAATGGCTGATACTATAGATAAAGCATTTGGTGAAAATCCTAATAGAGCTTATCCTGAATATCGTTATAGAAATTATGCTCAAGTATATTATGCAGATGCTGTATTTGCTATATCAAAAGGATTTGGTACAAGAGCTAGTAGATATGCTCCTTTAGATAGAGGTACTCTTTATGCTATATATGGTGCAATTATTGAAAATAAACCTGTATATGTATTTGACCAAACAGATAAAGTATGGAGAACTTATAATAAAGAATCTAAATCTTGGAATCAAATTGATACTCCAGTATTAACTAAAAACTTTGCAGGTATTGGTACTAGGGAAATAAATGAAGCTGGTAAACAAGCTATCAGAGATGTATATGCTAACACATTTGCAACTTCTACTAATCAATCTACTAGAAGAAAAACTTATTCAGGTAACGTAACTAGTTTACAACCTAATCAAATATTTGTATTTGGAAGTAATCCTGAAGGAAGACATGGTGCTGGAGCTGCTAAATATGCAAGAGATAATTTTGGAGCTATTTACGGACAAGGGGAAGGTTTACAAGGACAAAGTTATGCTTTACCTACTAAAGATTTAAGAGTAAAAGAAAATAAAAGTTTAAGATCTATTTCACCTGAAGACATAACTTCTAACATTAGAAAATTATATGATATTGCAAGACAAAATCCTACTAAAGAATTTTTAGTATCAGATTATTCTGAAAGCAATCTTAATGGATACACCGGTCAAGAAATGGCAGATATGTTTTCTAATGCAGGACCTATACCGTCTAATATAGTATTTAATGAGAATTTTGATAAGTTAATTACTACTCAACCATCTACTAATATTAAACCCATTGTTAAAGATCTTAGCAGATGGGCTGATATAAAAGATGCTACAACACCTTATACAGATAAAGGAATTGTTGTAACTAGAATATCAAATACAAATGAACATTTTGGAAATCCATTTATAGGTTCTAAACGCAGAGATAAGCAAGGTAATATTGTAGAATCTAAAGTTGATAACATTACTACATTTAATACTATTGATGAAGCTGACCAAGCTTATAGAGACTGGTTAATGGGTACCAAACATCAAAATATCCAACCCGAAAGAAGAGAGTGGATACTTAAACAAATCAATGAAGGTAAACTTGACGGTAAAACATTGCTGTATTATAAACCTATGGAGGTTATAAATAATAATGGTACTATAGTAAAAGGTGGTTATCATTCTCATGCAGATTCTCTTTCAGAAATAGTAGAAAAGTTAAGAAGGAATACTGATAATAATGATTATAATACTCCTGCATTTAATCCTTACTGTACAAAATAATAACAATATGAAAAAACTAATTCCAAACACAAAAATGATACCTACTATGAAAACTGGAGGTAGTATTAAAATTGACCCATCTAAGAAGGGAACATTTACTGCTCAAGCTACTAAAATGGGTATGAGTGTACAACAAGCTGCTAGTAAAATATTGTCAGCTAAAGAAGGAACTTATACTCCAGCTATGAGAAAAAAAGCTAACTTTGCTAAAAACTTTGCAAAATAATAAATATGGGTAATTGTAAGATATTTCGTAATAATGATGGTACTATTAATAAAGTATTTGATGAACTTGGTAATGAAAGTCAATTATATTATGATACACTATTTCATGTATCTACATTAGTTGTTAAACTACCAATAACTCCACCTATTAAATCTTACTTAGAAACTGGTAAAATAAAAGATACTAGTATTCCTGAAGTAGCACTAGGGTTATGGGCATATAGTTATTCAGACCATTTTAGAAATAAATATAATATAACTAAATCTAAATTAGAAGAAGTATCTGTTGATGATATTATTAGACATATAGAAGAATATTATCCTAAACCTGTAGTACAAGAAATTACTACAATAGAACAATCTGTTATTAAAGAAGGAGTAGAAGAATTATTTAATTCTAATCTTGAATTAGCTAATCAAGTATATGAAGCTTTAGGATTTGAAGTACCTACTACAAAATTACAAGGAAAGAAAAAGAATTTACAAGGAGATATAGTAACTTTTGATGTAGTTGAAGAATTAGCATCAAATGAAAGAAAAGATTTACCTGAATCTATTTTGCTTAAAAAATTATTTCAAAGTAATTATATTCCTAAATTAAAAAATGGAGATATATTATTAGGTAGCCAATATAGAGGGGGAAGTTTTAGTTTAGGTAGTAATTATATTGAAGTAAAAGGAGCTAATAAAGATATAGTTGCTAAAATATTAAATCATGAATTACTACATTCTGTAACTACTAATATAATTAGAAATTATCAAGTGTATGTAGGAGAAATAACTACAGAATCAATAGAAAAAGATGTTAAGTATAAAAAAATAGATTTAACAGAAAAACAAATAAATGCTTTAAATGAATTAGTAAGGTTAAAGAATAAGGTAATAACTTATTATAAAAATAATTCTGACAATATACAAGATAAATATCCAGATTTAGGAAAATCAGATTATTTTATAAGAAATCAATATAGTGAAGCTGATTTAGATGAATTTATTTCTGAAGTTTTTTCTAATAAAAATTTAATAGAAGTATTAAAACAAATACCATCAGAAGGTAAAAAGTCTAATTTATTTAAAGATTTTGTAGATGCTATTGCTAAAATATTAGGTTTTACAAACACTTCTATTTTAGAAGATGTAATAGCATATTCTGAAGAAGCTTTCTTTCAACAACCTCAAATAACTCCACAACAAAAACAACAAGCTTTACAACTATATTCTCAATATTTAGATAGTATATTTCCTGATAGTAAAGTAAAAGATATTGTTTATCATGGTACTAAAGGATATAGTAAAATAACAGGAGAAGAATTACCTACATTTGATAAATTTGATAAATTATTAATAGGTAAAGGACAAGGATTAAGAAGTGATGATGCAGCCAAAGGTTTTTATTTTGGTTCATATGAAATTGCTAATAAAGTTGGTACAAGAGTTTTACCTGCTATTTTAGATATACAAGAAGAAAATAATACTACTGTAAGAAGAAACACTGAAGATTTTGATACTAAAGGAGATGTATTTGTAGTATTTGAACCAGAACAAATTCATATACTTGGTAATCAAAAAGATATAGAAAATTTTGCTAAATTTGTAAATAACTCAAGTGTTGGCAATGTAGAAGTTATGCAAAAATATATGAACTCAAAATCTTTAGACTATATTATGAATAAACTTATAGATTCTAGAAAAATTGAAAAAAAATGTTAAGAAAACAATTATACCAACAATATAAAAATCAATCAGGTATTTATAAGTTAATTATAAATAATAAATTTTATATTGGTAGTGCCAAAAATATAGGTATAAGACTATCCAAACATTTATTGGATTTAGAAAGAGGTAGTCATCATTCTATTTATCTACAAAGAGTTTGGAATAAATATCAAACAATTAATATTGAGGTTATAGAGTTTTGTGACAATTTAATAGAAAAAGAACAATATTATTTAGATACACTAAAACCAGAATATAATTTATGTTTTACTGCAAAAAATTGTTCAGGTGTAAATAGAACAGATGAACATAAAAATAAAATATCTCAACATCATAAAAATAATAAAGAGTATTGGGAAGAAATTTATAAAAATAGAAAACTAAAACATACTCAAGAGACCAAAAATAAAATATCGGAAAAATCTAAAGGTAGAGTTGTTTCTAAAGAAACAAGAGTTAAACTATCAAAAGCTAAATCTTTATCTGAAGATGTTATAGCACAAATTATAAAATTAAGGTTAGAAAAAGTTAGTTTGAGTAATGTTGCAAAAATATTAGGAATATCAAGAGAATCTGTTAAAAAATATCAAAAATATGAGTTGTCAAATAATATATAATAATCAAAAATATTCTATAGAATCTTTTAAAGATTTTTTAGATAATAATAAAAGCATTTTTTTACAAGATTTTATATCACAAGATATAGAAGGATTTAAAGAATTTGTTAGTAGTAATGTAATTCCTGAAGTAGAAAATATTAATGAATACTATCAATTAGTTTCTAATGTAATTAATCCA
>Ga0214917_10008254_pt1 | contig 10272 bp, 5 predicted proteins | sample LL_1208_BB_MetaG_FD_177983 | JGI IMG/M metagenome (GOLD analysis project Ga0214917, IMG submission 177983) | Freshwater microbial communities from Lake Lanier, Atlanta, Georgia, United States - LL_1208_BB | ecosystem: Environmental > Aquatic > Freshwater > Lake | place: USA: Georgia | collected...
TTTAATAAATGTAAAGCTATTCCAACTAAAATTGCAATCGTTGAACCAAGTCCACCAATGATCCACCAAGTCAGTGTATCAAATTTTCTTTCAAACTTATTATGCATCTCAGAAGATTCTTCTCTTAATTCTCTAAGATCTCTTTTTAAACCAGTAATATGGCCATAAAGAGCTATAATATGTTCTCCAGTTGTTTTAGGTTCTCTTCCATTAGCCATAATTATCTCCTAAAAAATCCACCTATAGCATCAAATCTAGATATATCTTGTTGATTTGTTTGTTGAGGAATGGATGCATTAACTACAGCTGGTGAAACAGTTGTAGGTGTTATGTTAGATTGTAAATAAGTTCCAGGAGGAGTAAATGTAGAAGATAAATTAATAACAGGAGCTGGAGTAGTAGGTCTTACTCTTCTAACACTTGGAGTTAAAAATCTATCTATTTGTTTTTCAAATTCACCTCTTGGCAATCCTAGATCTGTACCTATAAAATTACCTCTTAATTCTTTATATATATCTTTTACATTTTCTATTTGAGATTCTACTTTGGCAGCTTGAGCAGGATTTTCTACTGATAGTCTGTCAATTAAAGCTCTATATCTATCTTCACTATATACAGGAGTTTTAAAAACACCATTCATTAAATTACTAACATCTGTTTTATTTTTTAAACGTTGTTGTAATATATTTCTTAATTCAGATTCATCTATACCAAGCTTTTGAGCATCTTGTAATGTTCTATACATTCTATTTTGATTATCATATGCTTCTACAAAATAATCCCTATAAGCTTTTATTCTTTGTTCTTGAGTAGCACTTGGCGAATAAGCTACAGAAGAAAATTTAGCACCTACATTTTGTCTATCTCTATTAAATGAAGTTAATATAAAAGGCATACTAGCTAATGGTTTAGCTTCTTCAACTCTAACTCCTGAAAATAAAGCTATAGCTTCTGTAGCTCCATCTCTTACAGTACCTGCATCTGTAAATTTACCTGTAGCTCCTTCCCATATTCTTCGTGCAGAACTATATGCTCCAGGTTCCAGGGTTGAAAATACATGACCTATGCTTTTAGATAATTTAGTTAAAGTATCATCTTGAGGGTAATAAATATAACTACCTTTTTTAGTTCTTCCATCTCTATATTGAATATCTGCCATAGTTTCTAATCCAATAGACTCAGATATGAATGGAGAAAATAATTCAAACAAAGCACCTTGTCTATCTTGAGTTCCAAATAAAGCATTTTTTACTATTTTATCAGCGCTATCTTTATTTAAAACACCATCACCATAAGCTTTTAATACAGCATTAATCGGCTGTACTAATGTGTTATATGGATTGGTATAAGAAAAATTAACATATTTAAAATTACCTTTTTCATCTGGTGCAGTTAAAGGAATCAAAGTAGAATTTCTTTGATAGTCTGGAGCAAAATGCCTTTGGAAAGCATCTAATGTATCAGAGCTTACACCTGTTATATATTGTGCACTACTTTGAACAGCTGTTCCTATTCCACCTAATGTAGTTGCAGCACCAATCAATCTTCTTGCACCCATTTGTCTAATAAAAGGATTGTCACTTGTAAGTTCTCTTGCACCCATTGTTATAATATTAGAAGTTGTTCTTATTATTTCTGCTGGGAAAGCAACGAAGTTACCAAAAGGTAAATATCTTATAGTCTTAATAATATCAGGTATTTTACTATAAGTAGGCATTGTATTAGTAGCTAAATGAACAGAAATCTCTCTTATACCCTGTTCTAAATTTTTTTCTAATCCAGTAGCTAAATCTTTTCTATTAAATTTTTGTTGTGCTACAGTTTCAAACCATTTCTCTACATCATCAATACTTTTCATAGCTGGTCTTAGTGCAGCAGTATAATATTTATCTGCATAAACTTTCCAAAAGTTATCACTACCTTGATAAATATCCCCTAATTTTTTAACTATTGGGTTATTGATAAAATTTTCAAAGTTTATTTTTCCTTGAGATGCTCTATTTAATACATATTTTAATTCATTAACTTCAATGTTTTGATCTAATAAACCATATTTTTTTGCTTCATTTAAATAAGTAGATATTCCATCTTCTCCACCTTTTGAAACTGTATTAAATATATCTTGTGATATTGCTCTCCAAGAATCTTTAAGACTTACATTTCCACCAATTAAACCATTCATTGTTGCAACAAGTCCGTTTGAACTAAAGTTTCTTACTTGTGACATAGGAGAAAACAATGTTTTAGCAATTTGTGTTCCAGATTTAAAAGCCATGATTCCTCTATATAAAGAATTATCAAATAATCTATTTTGGGTAGTGGCAGAGTCTAATAATGCATTTCTAATTTCAGGTGTTGCCCAAAAACGTTGTGATGCATCATCACTAAATAATTTGCTTTCTTTAAAAGCAAAAGAATCACGTTCTACTCCTGGTATGACTATACTTCTTAAATCATTTGCAAATGCTAAACTTTTTCCTTTTGCTAAAGCATCTTCTGGTCCTTTATATAAAAATCCATTTTCTAATCCAAAATCTGCAACATAGTCATAATATCTTTTTGCATGTATAGATTTTGCTTGTTGAGTTATAGTATCTATTAATGCTGATTTATAATTTGTAATAGGAATCTTAACACCATCTTTTACTATTTCTTGTGGAGCATCAAATAATCTTCTTATTACATCATCAAATTGTTTTAATTGTTTTGGTTTTTCTCCATATATTTCTTTTATTCTTTTAGCAAAATAATCTCCTGGTCTTAATTCATTTTTTATTTCCTTATCTAATTTAAATCTTTGAGCAATAGCATTAAAATAAAACTCTGGTGTTTTACCAGATTTAATAACTTGCATTTTTAAAGCATCTACTTTTTGTTGAGCTAATTCAGTTTGTGCTTTATCAATAGATATTTTTTTTGTATCAGCCAATGTCTTTGCATTTTTTATAAAACTTTCTTTTTCATTTGCTAATAATTGTGATTTCATAAAAGCTACAGCATCTTTATTAGCTTCTGCTGGATATTGATAATTTGCATTATTGAATGCAGAATATCTTTGTTTCATATAACCATCTTTTTCTGCAACAATTAATTCAGCTAATTTACCATATTTATCTCCGCCTTCACTAACTAAAGCATCTGCAAATTTTTTATTAGATTCTCCCAAAAGATCTTTTAATTTTTTAGCAAGAGGTTGAACATCTTTATCTAAGTCTTTATAAAAAGTTTTTATTTTATCAGGACTTGTTTCTTTTAAATAATTAAATAAATCATTATTTTTACCTTGAAGAGCAAAAAGAGTATCTTCTTCTTTAATAAATTTAGTTTTGCCATTAGTAACTATATCTTCAAATATATTTTGAATTTGTTTATCTGTTTTAATTATAAAATCTTGAACAGCTCCTATTTTAGCATCAATAGCAACTTTTTCTTGAGCAAGTTCTGGTCCAATAGGTCCATAGGATGTAAATTTATTTTTTACATTATCCAATGTTTTAAAAAAATATTCTTTCCATGTTCCTTGTTTAGAAAAATTTTTCCATTCTTCTACAGCAGGTATACCAAGTTTATCATATCCCTTTTCAATCAACTCACTAGTAGAGGTCATTAGTTTAGGTATAATTCCTTTACTTTCCACTCCAGCAATTGCTTGAGTTAAAGGATTTATTACTGCATAATCTAAAGGTCTTAATACAGCTCCTCCAGCTAACCTTATTCCTTGTGCAGCAGGAACTATACCATAATTATATCCTAAGGTTGCAGCGGCTGGTAATAAAGGTATTGCACCTCCAATAACAGTTCCTTCAGCTCCAAATTTAAATTTTTCTTTTAATGTTTCAGCGGCTCTTTCAGAACCACTTAATTCTGTAAGATCTTTTTTCTCTGATAATCCTAAAGCTTCTGTAAGTGTTTGATCTTTCTCTGGAACAGAAGCAATAATATCAGAAGCTCCTCCAATAGCTCCATAATAACCTGCACGTCTAACTAATTCTCCTGCTTTATCTCCAATAGAAGTTAAAGAAGAAAGTTTTTTATATTCAGTAGCTCTATTTAAAAATTTTATTCCACCCGCTAACTTAGTAACTGCACCAAGTGGTAATCCAAATTGAACTAAAGTAGATGCAAGTTCTCCAACTGAAGTATGTGTTTCAGGAGTTATTTTTTCAAATATATCATCTATATGTTTTATTAAATTAGTATTTCCTAAGTAATCTATTGGAAGAGCTCCTAATTCTAAAAGACCTTGAACAGCTCTACTAACTCCTTTTACAGGTGCTCTTATTACATCACCTGCATAATCAACTGCTGAAGGTGAAGCACGAGAAGATTCTATATCATCCGATGGAGTAGATTGAGATCCTGGATTTGCTATTGATAATAACTCTTCAAAAGATAATGAAGCCATATTCCCCCATTATTTGTTAGAAGGCAATACTAGATTTACTCCGTATTTGATATTAAAATTATTAACATCTTGTTGTGTTTTTATATAAGCAAAATCTTGTAAAGCTTCTTCACTTTTTGAAATTAAATTTACAATATCATTAGTAATTTCTTTTGGAAGTCTTGCTCTTAATTCTTCAAAACTTAATTTTACAACAGGTCTTTGTTGAGTTTGTTCTACTCCATCACCTGCTGGTGTTGTTGTAGCTTCAATTTGACCGTCTTCTGTAGGTTCTGGTGTTCCTTCAGCATATCCAATTCTTCCTCCATTAGCTCTAGCTTCTGGAAAATTAGCTCTATAAAAATCTGGATATCTACTTTTAACAGATTCAATAAAAGCTTTGTTTTCTTTTAAAACTTCTTCATCTATTTTTTTACCAGCAGCTTTATCTGCTTCAGCTTTTCTTACAGCATTAACTTTTGATTCTAGTTGTTGTTGAATTCCTGTAAATCCAACTAATCTTGATTTATCTAAAGATTTTTCTTCACCTAATCTTTTTTCAAACATTTCATTAAAAATAACATCTCTTCCTCTTTTATCTTGAGGATTTGCTTTTATATAAGCATCTGTCATAGCTCTTACTTGTTTTTCTAAATCAGTTGATTTACCAGCTTTGATATCTTCTAATTCTTTTTCTCTATAAGTTTTATAAGCTTCAAGAGTAATATCTCTATCTTCTTTTCTCTTAGCTCTTATTACTGGAATAGCTAATTCATTTGCAACTTTAACTTTATTAGCAATACTACCTGGTTCAGCTAATGCTCTAGCTACTATCAAAGCAACCTCACCTTTTGTCATGTCTTGATAATCTTCACCTTCTAATAAAGATTTTAAAAATTCTTTATCTTGTTTTATTGCTTCTCTAGGATCCGTTTTTTTAGTTTCAGCATAATTAGGTTGATTTGTAGCAGCTGGTTTTTCTTCGGGACCCCATACTTTATCACCTTCTGGATTACCCAATTCTATACTACCTAATCCTTTTTGTTTATTTTCTATAAATTGTTCTTTGTATTGTTCTCTTGCTCTTTTTATATCCGCAGGTGTAGATCTATTAGTTATAACTCCTTTTTCTAATAAATATTTATCTATTTCTGGAGTTTGAAACCAATTAGGCATGCTTTTTAATTTTTCTAATCTTCTCTCCATTCCAGTTTTACGTATATCTTCTGAAGGAATATTTTCTGAAACATCAGGTCTAACTCCTAATGAATCTAAACCTGCTTGTTGATATCCTAAATTTGCATTACCATAATTACTTAATAATATATTTAAACCAGATTCATCCTGTGGAGTTACAGCTTGATTTTGAAATCCAGGAATAGTACCAAATTTAAATCCTACTCTTCCACCTGCTACATAGTTCTTAGGTTCAACATGAGACATGATCCCTGTTCCTTGGCCCGCTTGACCACCTATTCTGAACATGGGTCTTTTTAATATTCTATCGTACATTTTTATTTTCCAAATAAACTTCCTAATCCATAAACCGTTGCCGCTGAAGAAAGCGCTTGAGATAAAGGACTAACAGAAGGTGCTTGTTGTGTAGTTTGTCCAAATGCAGGTTGAGGATATCCAGACAATAGTCCACCAATAGATGATTGTAAGAATTGAGCTCTTTGATACGGTTCAAAGGCAGCCATTTGTGCAGCTTGTTTTTGAGCATCAAGAACAGATTGTTGATAAGCAAGATTACCAGTTCCAGCAGCACCTAATTGTTGAATTTGAGATTGTGCTAATGAAGGTTGTAATGAAGCTAATCCTTGTTGTTGAGTAAATGCAGTATTGGCAGCTTGTTGAGCTTGACCAAATCCTTGATTTAATAATTGTGCTTGAAGTAATGCTCTATTTAAATCCGATTGAGTTTGATATTCAGCTTGTTGAATACCTTGTCTAGCTCCACCAAAAGCACCTTGTTGAACAGCTTGTGCTTGAAGAGGTGCAATTCCTTTTTGAGCTTGTATATCGTAATTTGCTAATGTCGTATTAATTACATCTTGTTGATATGGAGACATAAATTGTTGATATGCCTGTGGTCCTGAATAAGCTTGTGCTTGTTGTAAATAAGGTTGATATCCTGCAATACCTGTACCTTGTCCAATTCCTTGAATAGCACCTGTTGTTGGATCAAAAGATAATGCACCTAATCCTGCCTGTGTTGCAGCTTGTTGTTGTGCAGCTTGAGTTAATACGTTTTGACCAGCAATCTTTGGAGCAAATAAAGAAGTATCAATAGGTTTACCAGCTAAACCTGTAGTTATATCTAATAAATTTTGACCGGCTGCTTCTAAATACGGGGCCGGACGTGCTATCGTGGTTGTTGTTGTATCTGCCATTTAATTTGCCTTCTTCTTGATTTTTTTATTTTCCAAAGATTTCATTAACTTATACATCTTTTGGGCCCCTTTGTTAATACTTCCGTTTCCTGCATTTCTAACAGCATCTGCAGTAAATACGAACTCATTTTTACTTAACATAGCAGGTACATCATCTGCTTTCTCTTTTACACCAACTGGAATAAATCCACCTCTTGCTCTTAAATCTAACTCAGGTATTCCACCATTTAACATTCTAACAGTATGATTAATCATTCCACCATATGCTTTTTCTTGAACAGGTGTTAACTTAATACTTAATACACCTTCTGGTTTTACTGGTTCAGGTAAAGGTTCATATCCTTCTTCTGGAGCCATATCAAACAATTCTTTTTGAGTTTTTTTCCAATCATACATTGATTGTTCATTATAATTTTTATCCATTAATTTTTCATCAGCTTTTATTTTAGCATATCTTTTTTGTGCTTCTCTAGCTGCTTTTTCCATTTGTAATCTAGTAGCTTTGTTTGCAGGTCCTTCTTTATCTTTAGGTAATGCTAATTTACCAGATTCAAAACCTATTCTTCCACCATCAGCTTTTTTAGTTTCTCTATATAAATCTAATCTTAATTCATTTGCCTTTTCCATATCACCTATAGATTCAGCATCTCTTATTAATTGTATTATTTGTGATATTCTATTATTACTCATTCCACCTAATCCAAATTCTATTCTTCCGCCGTCTTTTAATCCAAATGAAGATTTAGGAGCTAAAGAAGCATATTTTTCTTTAGATGGAGCAACTTTACCAGCTTGATAATCTGCTTCACTAAAAGGTATACCTATTTCATCAGCTTTATTTTTAGCTTCAATAAAAGTTGGAAGAGTAACCAATGTTGCTAATACAGCAGATTTATCTAACTCTCCATTTTTTTTATAAAACACTGCTTTGAATGCATCTGAACCAACATTTTGTAAAGCATCTAATCTTTCAGATATTCCAACATTTGAACTAGGACTAGCAATGGTTTTTAAATTATCAAATATTCCTGGTTCTGTTCCAGGTTGTCTACCGTAAGTAGATAGTAATTCTTTTGCTGATCTTGCTGGACCAACGTCACCACCTCCAGTTACTAAAGAACTTTCTAATTCTTGAGCGGTTCTCCCTAATTGTTGTCCTGTTGCTGGATTATAAGTTAATTGATCTGCGCCTATTAAAGGTTTATTTAAATCAGGAGATAAACTTAAACTAGTTCCGGCATATGGATCTGCAGTATAAGGATTAATAGAACCCATATAGTCTTGTGTTGGAGTTATTAAATTACTTCCTACAGGTTGTAATGTATTTATTCCGGTAATATTTTGTCCTGGTTGTAAATTATTAAATACTCCTCCAGTTGAAGTTTCTACTGAAGGTGAAAATAAATTTTTAGCTTGGCTTGTAATAAGATCAGATAAACTTGTTCCTTGTCCTACAACATTACCCCAGCCTGTAGGTATTAAAGATTCTAAACCTTGACCTCCTGTAAATTGTAATCCTGGAAGAAAAGAAGCTCCTAAAGTTAAAGGATTGATTTTACCGGTTGTTGCAAGAGATAATCCTGCAGATACAAGAGGAGAAGCAAAAGCACCTAATCCTGGAAGAAGTTGAGGAGCTAATATAGCTGCACCTATTTGACCTATTGGAGAAGATACAACATCTTTAGCTACATCAGCAACACTTCCTAATACGTTACCAATAGCTTTTGTAATACCTCCAAACAAATAACCTTGTCTTGGTACTAAAGTAGCTATTCCTCCACCTGCATAATATTGTCTAGGTGTGTATTGTGGCTGAAAGTAAAGTGTTCCTATTCCACTATTTGTATATAATTGTCTATTCATCTGTGCTTGCAATGTTTTTCAATTAATTGTTTAGGCAGGCACAAATGTCCTGGAAGGTCTAATTTACTACGATTTTATAGTAAGGTCAACAGATTTTGGTTTAAACATTAAGCTTAATGAGCCTTTAAAAGCATGGCCACCAAAGTGTGTTAATTCTGTTATAGCATCTGCATAGATTTTTCCACCTATATCTACCCATAATTTACAAAAACAAATATCTTCACCTAAATAACCATTTTTAGGATCAACTCCTGTTTCAAAGAATGTAAACCAATCTTCATCCATTATCTCTACTTTATTACCTACTAGTTGTTTATTGACTGTTTTTTTATCTGGATATGCTTTTTTTAATTTCTCAAATGCTTCTCTTTTAATCATCATAAAGCCTGTAGGTCCTGCAGTTATTTCTACAAATCCATCCTTACCTAACTGAACATTATCTTTGTTTGGAAAATGAACTATAAATTGTAAAGCATAGTTTTGACCAAAGCCTTTTACAGCATAAGGTGTTAAACAAATATCTTCATCTTTTTCTAATAATCTAAAAATTGCTTCGGGTTCAAATCCAATGTCGGCATCTATAAATAAAAAATGTGTACAATCTGATTTTAAAAAAGATGCTACACAGTTATTTCTAGCTTGTGTAACAAGTGCCATTCCTGATTGTAAATGTATTGCTGTTGATACTTGCAATTTAGGATGAGAGGTTGATACAAATCTCATTACACTATTCATATAATTAGTTGTAACTTGATGACCAAAAGCTGGTGTTGCTATAAATAATTTAATCTGCTTTTTGACTTTTGACATAATTTAAAAAGTTATTCCATTCTGCAATTCTTGTATTCCAAGAATAGTATTTCTCATAATACTTTATCTGTAATTCAAGATCTTCTTTATAGAGATTATTTTTATAGTTGTCTAGCACTGAATTTAATGTTTGTGCATATCTTTCAATTAAGTTTTGAACACTAGAATCAAATTCTATCATTGTAGCAAATTCACCACATGTTTCAGGTAGAGCTCCATAATTAGTTGTTACTACATGACATCCTGCAGACATAGCTTCTATAACTGCAAGACAAGAGGTTTCTTCAAATATAGATGGATATACATAAATATGAGTATCATGAAGAGCTTGTCTTATTTGTTCATTTAAACCATATCCTCTGAAATTAACATTGTCAGTATTTTTACATTTTTCAAATAATGCATCAAATTTTCCTTTTTCAGATTCTTCAAATTGAGAACCATATATTCTAGTTGATGAATAAACATCTAATTCAAAATCATCTCTAGTTTTATTTAAAATATCTATTGCTTTAATAAGAATAGCTAATCCTCTCCAGGGAGTAGAAGTATACAAAAGTTTAATTTTACCTTCCATTACTTTAGGTTTTACTTCAAATTTAGGTGTAGCATTTTTAATAATAAATGATTTGTATTCTGGTATTTGAAAATGTTCTCTAAACTTATTGTATTGCCAATGACTTACGTAGATAAAATAATCTACAGAATCTACATATTTACGATCACGCATATATTGAACGTTGGGTTGATCATAACTTAAATGTTGCCAAACAACATTTTTCTTATCTTTTTTTATTAATGAAGGATGACAAATAGAACCAA
>Ga0214917_10008256_pt1 | contig 10268 bp, 10 predicted proteins | sample LL_1208_BB_MetaG_FD_177983 | JGI IMG/M metagenome (GOLD analysis project Ga0214917, IMG submission 177983) | Freshwater microbial communities from Lake Lanier, Atlanta, Georgia, United States - LL_1208_BB | ecosystem: Environmental > Aquatic > Freshwater > Lake | place: USA: Georgia | collected...
TAAAGCCTAAATTTCTTAACTGATTTATCGTATGTATTTCAATACGATAAATCTTATCTTCAATTTAATTAAAAATCTCAAACTCTATTTCTGGAAATATAGGATGTTCGTCCTCTATTTTCCTTAATCTAGCTTCATCAATTTCATTCTTCTCTAACATACTTCTAAGTTCTATAAATAAGTTAGTATGAACATGCACTCTTTTAGAAGCATATTCAGGCATTGTTCCTGTTTTTAAAATGAAAGGCCAGTCGGAACTCTGTAGGAGTAGTACCTCTCTAGCCATTTGATTTAAGATCCTTCTTTGAATTGGGACTTGAGTTTTGTAGTACTTATGTGAAATTTGATTCATCGAAACTGAGCATTCTAAAACATGAGGATAAATCCATTCATTCTTTTGATTCAGCCAAACATCTGCGTAGCCTCCCTCTCCCCAACTTGAAAAATCCATATCCACACTTTGTATTCGTGGGAGTTGTCCTATAATTTGCATTGGATGTGCGGCCATTATCTCAGACTGATCAAAGTGAATTTTTTTAAATAAAAATTCAAGAAATTTTGGACCCTCATACCACCAATGGCCATATAGTTCTGCATCATAAGGTGATACAATTACTGCAGGTTGGTGCTCAGAATCAAAAAATTTTTTAGCCTGATTTATTCTACTCTGTAAAAAATCATCCGCATGCTTACCCGCAGACTCAATTGCCCAATCGGGATGATAATAATCTTTATAGTTTGAATTTCCTGTTATCCTGTGATACTTTATTCCTGTATTATGTCGAATTCCATCAGGATGAATATAGTCTTTAATATACTCATAATCTAAATCAAAACCAATATCCCTATAGTACTCTCTATAATTAAAATCTCCAGGATACCCCTCTTCTGCACTCCATACTTGTGAGGAGCTTTCTAGATCCCTTCCAAATGCAAAAACCCCAGCTCCTATTTCAACGGGGGCATATACACCATACTTAGGTCTGGGAACCGCATTTTTTATACCATGACTGTCAACAAAAAAATAACGAATTCCTTGGTCTGATAAATAGTTTTCAAGACCATTGTAGTATCCACATTCTGCTAACCAAATTCCACGAGGTTCAATACCCCAAGTAGATTTGTGTTTTTTTCTGCCCATTGTTAACTGAGCTCTGACCGTAGATGGTTCACTCTCCAATAATGGAAGAAAACCATGTGTTGCACCGCATGTAATCACTTCCAAAGAACCTTCTTTAACGAATTCTTTAAAACCTGCAGTAATATCCTTCTCAATCTCAAGAAAGATTGATTTAATATTCTCAAATCTCTCCAAATAATACTTCGATAAATAATTAAGATGTAAATCATAAGTTGTTCTCTTTACTTCTTTATTCGATAGTTCTATCAATTGATCTATATATTTTAAAAATTTTTCTTGAAGATACATATCTTTTAACATCGAAACTAAAGTTGGTGTAAAAGACATAGTGATTTTGAAATTTACTTTTTCTTTTTTTAAATTTCTGAATGTTTCTAATAAAGGAATATAGGTTTCACATATTGCTTCATTCAACCAATTTTCTTCTAAAAAGGCAGGATGATATCCTTTATGTCTTACATAAGGAAGATGAGCATGTAGTACAATTAATTGATAGCCTTTTTTAAAGTTCATATCCTTCTCCTTTTCTTTTTTGAATTGAGGATGGTATCACATGTGAACTCATCCCGGAAGAACCATCAAATACTATAGTTGACTCCCAAATTGGTAAAAACTCAACTTCAGGAATAATCCTTTCTCTGATTGGATTATTTATAAATGATTTTATAATAAAATTTTCTTTCTCTTTCTCAATATATCCTTCTCTGACCCACTCAGGATGAATCCAGTCCTGATGAACATATTGACTTGGCTTATTAATAGGCATATTTATATGAGCAGATTGCATTAATGTGTAAACCGAACCTGAAGAATTGGTTGCTATAATTTCAACTCTTAGGTTTTTTACTGGATATTCAAATTTAATAATATAGGATGTTGTAAAAGGAGGCAGATAAATTTCTATTACATTCTTTAGCTTGTCTTCTGTAGAATATCGAACTAATAATTTATAATGAATTTCTTCTAAATTTAAATTAAAATGAGACTTAATTTTCGTAAAAGAATCCTCAGAGATACCCCAAAAAACAAAAACTTCTTTGGGATTCTTAGAAAGTACCTTAATTATGTCCCTTCCATAATATCCCGAAAGGGAATTTATTTGGGGCTCATGATAAATACCTACTTCTATTTCTGGATGATCCTCTTTCATATGTTCTCTCCTTGAGATAAAACATCTATACTACTATAATTTTTGTCTATTTTGGTGTCTCAACCGTAAATTTATTTTATCAAATTAATAACTGATTTATCTCATATTAACTTCCATCTATTTTAGAACATTCATTTAAATGACACATTAATTTAGAGATTCCGCTTGACCTTTATAGTAATTTGTTCAATTATATATTGAAAAAAGAGAAATGGAGTGCATTATGAAAATTAATTATACTTGGAAGCATTTGGATCATTCTGCCGCGGCGGAAGAGTATGCCAATACTAAGTTACAACATATAACTAAATATGTTCACAAAATAATATCATGTGAAGTAATATTTGAAATGGTTCATGATACTATACACGCTAACTTAAATCTACATGCTGATAATAGTACATTTAATGCACAAAATAGTAACAAAGATATTTATGTTTGTATTAATGAACTTGAAGAAATTATAAAACACCAGTTAAGCAAATTTCACGATAAACGAACTAATCATTAATTTTATTTCATGCAAGAACTAGTAGATGAAGCTAATTCACATTTAAAAGAGGGGGAGTTTGAAAAAGCAAAGAGTATTTTTTCCGGACTTCTTGATATAAATCCTAGTAATCCTGATTATATATCAGGATTTTATATTTCAGGATTCTGGGATAATAGATTAGATAAAATACTATTAAGTTCGGAGGGGAAAGAGAGAGGTCTACTTTTAAATCAATTATTTGAACATTTCGACTTAGAATATAAGAACAGAAAGTATCCCTTCACTTCATCTTATGATTCCATTTTATATTGTATAATAGGAGAATCCTGTTCACAACTTAGAATTGGATTTCAGAAAGAGGGAGCCCATAACTTTGGAAAAGAAAACTTTTTATTGCTTATTAAAAATCTTGTTCGATCGGGTGACTATAAGAATTCTTTCGAACTAATAGACTATTCTAAAAAATTCTTTGAATTACCTCCAGAGTATTATTTTTACAAAGCTGAATGCTATTATCATTTAAAAGAAGAGAAAAAAAGTAGAATTCTATTTCGATCTACTTTATTGCAATACCCTGAATTATTTCCATTTGAAACAATAAAATCTGAACCTATGAGCACAGCATGGCTTGAAATATCGATCAACCAATCCTCAGAAAACAATGCAAAAGAAGTACTACCTATTTTTTGTTTAGAGAAAAACCTATTACCTGATATAGCAGAGTATTCAAGAACTGAAATTAATATTATGTACCAAGAGGTTCAAAGACTACTTTCCAGTACAATTAAAGATGACCAAGACCTTAAGCTAAAAGTTCACTGTAGAATTTTACAATATTGTATTACTATTTTAGATTCTTTCCATGGACAATTGAGTTCTGATCTTACAAGAAAAGTTCGTGAAATTATACAATCATTAGATTCTGGACTATTAGAGAGAAGAGAATTGATTAGAAGGCAGTCCGCCTCTCCTACTTCTCTCTAAAAAATTACAAATGCAGTTTTTTTATTATAAGTCTCCTCAAATAAATCTCTCTTTTGCTGAGCAGACCAGACATCAATATGCGGATCAATTCCTGTCTTTGTTTTAACTTTAAATATGACTAAGTCATTTTGTATCTCACATGAAACATCATCAACGATACCCTGATGGCTTCTATCTAAACCATCCGCAATTCTTAAAATTCCTGCTAATTTTTTTACAGTAGATTGATCCTCGAGTGGAATACTATTGAATTCTATATGTTTTGGTTTTGGTGGACTTTTTCTGTGATACCTTGCAATCAGTGCTATAATTTCAATCTCTTCAAAGTTGAATCCAACCATATGCTCGGAATTTCTTATTATATAGTAACTGTGCTTATGATGGGAACTATGAGAGATACCAAATCCTACTTCGTGTAACATAGAGGCGGCTTCTAAATACTCACGTTCATCTCCAGAAAATTTATGAAGCTCAGCTAAATGATCATAAATTTTTAAAGATAATTTTGCCACTTTTTCGACATGATCTCTCTCATAAGGAAATGTATTGAATAAGCTTTTTATTGCCTTTAATCGAATATTAGTAAGAGAATGAGTTGATCCTTCGTCCTTGCCTTCCCATTTTTTAATAGTGTCATAAATGATTCCCTCCCTGAGGGCGAAATCGGAGATAACCATTTTTTTTATTGAGAACTGTTTAAAAATTTCCTGTAGAATGATACTTCCAGCTACTATTATATCTGCTCGCTTCACATCTAAGCCTGGAATTTTTGTTCTTTTCTTCAGCGTATCTGCTCCATTGAGAATATTACGAATTTTAAATAAAGACTCATCTGAAAATTCGTAACTATTAAGAGAACGTGGTAGCGGATCACCTTTGTCAGCTATAACCATACCTGCTATAGATTGGATTGTTCCAGAAGATCCTATAATTATATCTGGGTTTAGTTTTTCAATATCTCTTTTTATAGGCCCAAGCATGCCTTCTACATGCAAAGAACATTGGTTTATATCAGCAGGACGATCAGGGTCTCCATTGAAAAACTTTTCTGTAAGTCGAACAGCACCCATTTTAAAACTCTGTGCAAAAAAGATTTCTCCTTTTTGTCCCACCAATAGCTCTGTACTACCCCCACCGATATCTACCATTAAGATTTTTTTATCAAATACAGGCAGACCCTGTAGAATCCCAAAATAAATTAGCCTAGCTTCTTCAAAGCCTGAAATTATTTCAATATGAAGACCTAATTCATCTAGGGCTCTATTTAAAAATATGTCTCTATTTTTAGCTTCTCGGAGTGCACTAGTAGCTACTGCTCTAACCTCAGCACTATGAATATCCGCTAAACCCTTGAATCGCTTTAAACATTTAATACCCCTTTCAATCGCATCAGGAGTAATAACCTCATAATTTCCAGAGCCACTTCCTAATCGAACGGATTCCTTCTCTTTACCCAAGGACTCAAAAGTACCATCTTCTTTTACTTTAACTATTATGATATGAAAGGAATTAGTCCCTAAATCTATTGCCGCTAAATTTCGCTCTTTCATATAAATAAAATGACTAGATCATCTCCTAATCTTATCATCTTTAACTGACATCTTATGATAGTATTGTACTAGCTTTTCGAGGAGGCCTAGATCTGAGGTTTTTATCACATCACTTTCAACGCGTAAAAACTTATTTTTTTCAAAAAGTTTATAGGCTATCTTTTCATCTCTGTTTTCAACAAGACCTACCATTTTTAATACTTCTGCAATACCAATATCAAAACTATATGGAACTCTAGGAGCAATTTTAGCTCTATTTTTTTCCGCAAGCGTAAACAGAGTATCAGCTATCCTTCCCGCAGGGTCTGTAATCATTAAGTTAGCAAGTTGCTTGTAAGCAGTCCAAATTCTTTCTGATAAGAGGGTAATTAGCTTAGTAGCTAACTGTGGCTGAGCCTTCACCATTCCTTCAAAGTTAGCCTTGTTAATTGCTAACACACTTACGTCCCCAAAGGCTACAGCAGAAGCTGATCTGGGCTTATTATCCAATATAGCCATTTCCCCAAAAATATCACCCTCATTGAGGACTGCCAACATTACCTCATTATCATTGATGATCTTTGAAATTCTAACTTTTCCAGATTGAATGATATACAATTCTTTTCCTGGCTCATATTCACAAAATATTACAGCATTATCATCAAATTTTCTATTGAGCTTAGTTTCATCTACTTCAGGAAGATTGGGCTCACGCCCTAAGTTTTCTAGTTTTTCTTTCACATCTACTACAAATTTGCCCTGTGGAAGATATTTCAAATAGGCTTGATAGGCGTATATACAATGCTCCATTTTGCCTTCGTTAAAATAGTGCTCTGCCATATTGTATAGTTGGTTTAAGTCTTCGGGAGCACTTCCAGTTTTAAAAGATAACTTAGCAATGGTCTGACTGAATTGTCTTAACTTCATTGAAAAATAACGAATAATTTTCATCGCAACAGGTGTATTTCTTTGAATGAGAGTTCCAAACTGATCATAATTTACTGCAATTAAAGAAACATTAGTCAAGGCTGTAACGCTTTCAATTTGAGATTTATGACTCATGGCGGCAACTACTCCAAAGAAGTCCCCTGGCCCCAAAACAGTATTTGGATCTTCACCCACAACTGGGTTCTCTCGGATTACCTTTACTTTTCCTTCCCTTACAATATAAAAAGTAGGAGGATCCTTCTTGCCCTCCACTATTATAAATGAATTCGCGTTATATGAAACTATATTAAAACTTGGTGTTGAAGCGGCCATGAAAAGACTCTCTTCTCAGGATTTTACCTGAACTATATCTTAAATTTATTTTTCTGTTACTGTGTTTTCCGTATCAAGGATTTTTATCTGCTCGAGTTCAATTTCTGCATCTTTAGCAACTTTTTTTGAGTACATTTGTCTAATGATAAATCCGAAAATGTCAAAAGCCTCGTCTTTTTTGCCCATTTTGACGTATTTCTTTGCGACTTGCAAATATGCAACCAATCCTTCTTCTATCATAGGATTTTCCCTATGAATCTTTAAGTCAATCTGAATTGATTTTTCAATTTGGTCATCCATTAAATAGGATTCACTTAATAATTTCATAGCATTTAGTGTCTGGGGATGGTCTGGATAAACATAAAGAAAATCCAAAATTTTCTCTATAGATGCCTTAAATTTTCTATTTTGAAAATATTCTTGTGCCTTTGAAAAATGAAGTTCACCCTGTTGTGATCTTTGTTTCTTAAAAACCTCAATCGGTGAATCTTTTGAATCAGCTGAGAATAAGGAAACTGTAAAGAGAAGAGCTAAAATAATATTTTTATACATTGTCTCTAATTCCAACTACGACAGATATTTCTTTAATTTTAGAACTTTTTCTATTATGAACTAAAGAAATATCAATATTTATAGGATTTCTTATCTTACCATTCAGTTATATGGGCTTTTTCTTGATACATTTTAATAAGTAATTTTAAATTAGAATACATATGCTCCAAAATTTCCTTTCGGATTGGAATTAGAAGAGCCAAAATAAGGGTTAATTGTAGAAACACTACAGGCTGTATTCTTTGAACTACACTCATAACTTGTAAAAGAAACTCCCCCTGTGGAATTGATTACATATCCACCTGGATCCTTGAATCCTAAATCAATACATTTTTTTGTTGTTGTTGCAGTCCTACGAGTATCTGTATCATATTTTCCTGATGCAAAATACGTATTATTTACATAAAACTGATACGTTGTAATACCTAAAAATGTATCAATGCATTTCCCTTTAAAAGTTGTAGGATCAATTCTTTCTAATTCAACAACAGATACTAAAGAAGAATACACTGCATTCGTAGTTCCATTCAATAATATATTTGCTAATAATCCTTTTCCATCTGCTTGTTTTTGGCTTCTGCAAGAGGAAAAAACAAATATGCTTATAATTAGTATTAAAGTTTTATATTTTTTAGTCATGTAAATTTACCCAAGTATCCTTTGTAGCTGTTCCTGTCCAAAATGTAGCTTGTAGTTGAAAATAAATTGTATCTCCTCTCACCGCTTTAGGTTCAAAAGTAACTGGATCACTTCCTAACTTATTTCTAAATACTTCATAAAATAATTGTGCCTTAAATAAATGTCCATCTCCAAATAAGTTAAATCCTACCCAATAAGTTTTAAATCTTTCTCTATCATCTATTTTTTGATCTACATTCCAGTCCCCACTAATAAAGTCTGCGCGTAGAACTGGCATTAGATAGAATTTGTGATCCGAACTTAATCTAAAGTTATATCCAATTGTTATTTGACCAGTTCGGTTTTGTTTAGATGCTGACCCAGAGTACAAGGAATATTGCCCACTCAAGTAAAATCCATTTATTGTAAAAGTAAAGTCATGTGTTCTACCAACCAAACCATAGGATGGTTTATTGATAGATGTTTGGATATTAGTTGGAGTTAGCAATTGATTAGAAATGGAAGTTGGAAATGTATTGACTATACCATTTCCATACGCAGAGGAACCACCTAAGCCATACCCATTATCAGGTTGATTTTGTGTGATAAATGTTTGAATCGTATCTATTCCTCTGATTCCTGGTTGATTTGGTCCCATTAAGCTCGGTGAATAAAAAAGATTTTTTGTTTCAAGTCCACCGACTCCAATTGATAATTTAATATCTTTTTGAAATATTTCTTCTCCCTCATGCCAACCCACGTCCTTGCCATCACGAATAAGACCTCCAAATGGTTGGAATTGAACTCGCCAAGTATACATTGGTGATAATAATAATGGTTTTGTATTACTATAATTATTTGTCAAACCTTGGATTCTTCCCGCTCCCTCTATTCCAGAACCGTGTCCATTGTATATTCCACCTTGAACTTGAAGATATTTTTCATATTTTTTATTAATTATATCTCCCAAAGGTTGCATTACAATTGTAGTACCTATATCCATTTGCCAAACAGTATTAGTTAAGTGTGATCGCTCTAATGTTACTAAATTAGCAGAACTCTGTTGCCATTCTCTCGCATAAGCCATGGGTAATTGTCCAAAAATTACCCTAGAACCTAAAAATGGTAGATTTAAAAATATATTTGCCTCTTGTAGTCCACCACGATTATCTTTAATAGCAACATCTTGAACCAATGTAGCAGATTGTTTCGCACTATTACTATCTAAATATTCTATCGTAGTTTTCTGCTGAACTGTGTAAGGCTTGTTAGCTAAATCTTCTATTCTTATAGCAATAGAAGTTCCCCACCATTTTGCTCCCTGATACATTACACCAAAACGAATCCTTCTAAAGTTCATATCAACAGCGTTAAAATCAGAATGTCCATTTGACCATATTGTATCGCGTTGTCCACTTACTCCCCTGAATTGAACCCTACCAACTATAGTTAATTTTTCTTCTATTGGTTTTTCAGGTGTGTTTGAAAATCCTGCAGGGAATGGTGCCTTGATATAATCTGATACTACTCTTTTTTTCGGTTGATCCGCTTCATCCATTTTTGTTCTATTGGAACCTGGTTTAGTAAAAACTTGACCTGATTCTTTATCAACATAGAACTCTTGAGCACTTACGAAGCCTGAAAGTACTGTAATACTCAATAATATTAAAAATTTTTTCATACTGGTTCCTACATTAAAATCTTTGAGTATATCTCTTTTTTATTTTTCTTTAAATTATTAATATTTATAACTAAAGTTAAATTAATTGAATTTATTTTTTCGATTTATTAACTATTAAACTATCTATTATTACATAATTATTAAAAATCGAACATTGTTTAATTATTAAGATTTTGGTAATTATTTTGTAATATAATTTTTTTCAGTCTTAATATTCAAGTATTTTTTACTGATTCTTATAATATAAAACTTAATTATAAGAATGATTGAACTTTTTTATCTCAGCTTTCAAAAGTGAACAACTAGAATCAGTTACAATTATTAAAGGCAAGGTCTTACAATCAGAAGATAGGATATTTGTATAACAAATTCTTGCTAAATTCTGAATTTTTAAGTCATGTTTTTCTATCTTGTTGTCCAAGTCATTAAGAACTGCACTTTCACATTGCTCTAAAGATGAGTTTCTTGCAATTTCTTCTGGGAATGTTCGGTAAATATATCCAAAACACTCTCTTACCTTTATACAGGAAGCCTTTGTTGCTTGTATATTAAACTCCTTATAATCGGCAATATTAGCTAAATCTAGATTACCTTGTTTACAATGTGCAAATAAGATTAGAATAATTATAAGTACTATAATTTTAATTATTACTTTGTTAATAAGAAGGAACATTCCATATCTCCTGATCTTTCAAGGTAACCTTTTATAAGACCAATGCCTGAAAATTGATCCATCTTATCCCGTTTAAATTTTTCGGTTTCTTCTGCATTCCTTAAGCCAATAACTATTCCTTCTTGAACAATTTGGTGTTGGAGTAATTCACTTATATCCTCAGCCCAATTTTTTTGATAATTTTTGA
>Ga0214917_10008258_pt1 | contig 10267 bp, 13 predicted proteins | sample LL_1208_BB_MetaG_FD_177983 | JGI IMG/M metagenome (GOLD analysis project Ga0214917, IMG submission 177983) | Freshwater microbial communities from Lake Lanier, Atlanta, Georgia, United States - LL_1208_BB | ecosystem: Environmental > Aquatic > Freshwater > Lake | place: USA: Georgia | collected...
CGTGGGCCCCCTGCGCCTGGAGGCGGCCACCCAGAACTTCACCAGCAACTGGCGCTTCAACCTCGGTGTGGGTTGGAAGTTCTGAGCCGGCGATGAGCATCTGGCCCAGCGACTATTCCCAGGCCCACACCCTGGCCGGCTCCTGCGAGCGCCAGGGGGTGGGTCTGCACAGCGGCAGCCAGACCCGGGTGCGGCTGGAACCCAGCGACCAACCCGGCTTCCACGTGGGCTGGCTCGATCAACCGACCACCCCCCTGCAGCGCCTGCATCCGGCCCAGGTGTGCGAAACCCAGCTCTGCACGGCCCTGCAGCTCGATCGGGGTCGCCTGGCCACGGTGGAACATCTGCTGGCGGCCCTGGCGGGGGTGGGCATCACCGCCGCCACGCTGTTGGTGGAGGGTCACGAAATCCCGCTGCTGGATGGTTCCGCCCAGCCCTGGGTGGAGGCCATTGCCGAGGTGGGGCTGCGGCCGCTCGGGCCCCGGCCCGCCCTTGCCCAGTTGACGGCACCGATCACCCTGCAGCAGGGGCAGAGCTTCGTCACTGCGCTGCCCAGCGATCGCCTGCGGCTGGGGGCGGCAATCGAGTTTCCCCAGGCGGCCATTGGCCGGCAGCTGTTCAGCCTGGAGCTGAGCCCCCAAGCCTTCGTGGAGCAGATCGCACCGGCCCGCACCTTTGGGTTCAAGGATCAGGTGGACCAGCTGCTGGCGGCTGGTCTGATCAAGGGCGGCGCCCTCGACAATGCCCTGGTGTGTGACGGCGAAGGCTGGCTGAACCCGCCGCTGCGCTTTGCGGACGAGCCGGTGCGCCATAAGCTCCTTGACCTGCTGGGGGACCTCGCATTGGCGGGCTTGCCCCAGGCCCAGGTGTTCGCCTTCCGTGGCTCCCACGGTCTGCACACCGCCCTGGCCCATTCGCTGGCCTCGGTGCAGGTTCCCCCCTCCTGACTCCCTTGACCCCAACCACCTCCACCCCAGGGCCGGTGCTCACCTGTGAGCAGATCCAGGGCCTGCTGCCGCACCGCTATCCCTTCGCACTGGTGGACCGGGTGATCGAGCACGAACCCGGCAAACGGGCCGTGGCGATCAAGAACGTCACCTTCAATGAGCCCCAGTTTCAAGGCCATTTCCCCGGCCGACCGCTGATGCCCGGGGTGTTGATCGTGGAGGCGATGGCCCAGGTGGGCGGATTGATCGTGACCCAGATGCCCGATCTGCCCAAGGGGCTGTTCGTGTTCGCCGGCATCGACGGGGTGCGCTTCCGTCGGCCGGTGGTGCCGGGGGATCAGCTGGTGATCAGCTGCGAACTGCTGAGCCTGAAACGCAAACGCTTCGGCAAGGTCAAGGCCGATGTCAAGGTGGACGGCGAGCTGGTGTGTGCCGGTGAGCTGATGTTCTCGCTGGTGGATTGAGCCCTGCCATGACCAGCAGTTCGGCCACGGAAACCAGGATTCACCCCACGGCGGTGGTGGACCCCCGCGCCAAGATTGACGGCGGGGTGGAGATCGGTCCCTATGCCGTGGTGGGACCGGAGGTGTCGATCGGCGCCGGCAGCCGCATCGGCCCCCACGTGGTGCTTGATGGTCGGGTGACCATGGGCCGCCGCAATCGCATCTTTCCCGGCGCCTGCATCGGCGCCGAACCGCAGGATCTCAAGTACAGCGGAGCCCCCACGGAGGTGGTGCTGGGGGATGACAATGCCATTCGCGAATGCGTCACCATCAACCGCGCCACCCATGAGGGTGAGCAGACCCGCATCGGCAGCGGCAACCTGTTGATGGCCTACAGCCATCTGGGTCACAACTGCCTGCTGGGGGATCGCATCGTGATCGCCAATGGCGTCGCCGTCGCCGGCCATGTGGTGATCGGCGATCGGGCGGTGATCGGTGGGGTGCTCGGTATTCACCAGTTCGTGCACATCGGCACCATGGCCATGGTGGGCGGCATGAGCCGCATCGACCGTGACGTGCCCCCCTACGCGATCGTGGAGGGCCACCCCGGACGGCTGCGGGGCCTCAACCGGATCGGCATCAAGCGCAGCGGTCTGGCGGATCTCGATGACGGGGCCCAGGCCAGGCAGTTGCAGCAGGTCTGGGCTGAGCTCTATCGCGGTGATTCGGTGTTGGCCGAGGCGCTCCTGCGGGTGCGCCAGCAGCAGCTGCTGCCTCCGGCCGAGACCCTGGTGAGCTTCCTGGAGGCCTCCACGGCCCCCGGTCGGCGCGGCCCCTTGCCCGCCGGCCGTTGACGGTGCGCCTGCTGATCAGCACCGGCGAGGTGTCCGGTGACCTCCAGGGGGGGCTGCTGGTGGCGGCCCTGCACGCGGAGGCGGCTGAGCGGGGCATGCCCCTGGAGATCGTGGCCCTGGGGGGCGAGCGGATGCGCGCCGCCGGAGCCACGCTGCTGGCCAACACCACGCCGATGGGGGCGATCGGCCTGTGGGAGGCCCTGCCGCTGGTGCTGCCCACCCTGCGGGTGCAGCATCGGGTCAGCGGCTGGCTGCGCCGCACACCTCCCGATGCGGTGGTGCTGATCGACTACATGGGTGCCAACGTGAGCCTGGGGCTGCGGGTCAAGCGGCGGTTGCCGCAGGCGCCGATCTTCTATTACATCGCCCCCCAGGAATGGGCCTTCCGCATCGGCGAGGGGGGCACCACGCGCTTGATCGGTTTCACCGATCGGATCCTGGCCATTTTCCCCGAGGAGGCTCGCTTCTATGCCTCCCGCGGTGCCCAGGTCACCTGGGTGGGCCATCCCCTGTTGGACACGTTGGCGCAGTTGCCGGATCGGGATGAGGCCCGGGCTCAGCTGGGCCTGGCGGACCACGAACGGCTGCTGTTGCTGCTGCCGGCGTCCCGCCGCCAGGAGCTGCGCTATCTGCTGCCGCCACTGGCGGCGGCGGCGGCCCAGTTGCAGCGGCGCCTGCCCGGGCTGAAGGTGGTGGTGCCCGCCGGACAGAGCGGCTTCGAGCCGCAGCTGGCGGAGCTGTTGCAGGCGGCGGGGCTGGAGGCCCAGGTGGTGCCGGCCGCCGAGGCCGATCGCCTGCGGCCCCAGCTCTACGCCGCCGCCGATCTGGCCCTGACCAAATCCGGCACGGTGAACCTGGAGCTGGCCCTGCGTGGGGTGCCGCAGGTGGTGGGCTACCGGGTGAGCCGGCCCACCGCCTGGGTGGCGCAGCATCTGCTGCGCTTCCACGTGGATCACATCTCGCCGGTGAATCTGGTGCTTGAGGAGCGGCTCGTGCCGGAGCTGCTGCAGCAGCAACTCAGTCCGGAGGCTGTGGTGGCGGAGGCCCTGCCGCTGCTGCAGTCGCCCGAGGCGCGCCGCCGCATGGCCGATGGCTACCGGCGCCTGCGGGAGGCCCTGGGCCAGCCGGGCGTCACCCGCCGTGCCGCCGCCGCCATCCTGGATGCGCTGCCCGCTGCCCCCTCGGCATGAAACGTCTGCTCCCGCTGCTGCTGGTGCTGCTCAGCCTGGGGCTGCCCCTGGCGCCCGCCCAGGCGGCGATCGAGGAGGCCGTGTTCGCCGGTGGTTGTTTCTGGTGCCTCGAGCACGACCTGGAGCATCTGCCGGGGGTGCTGGACGTCGAGAGCGGCTACAGCGGTGGCACGCTCAAACGCCCCAGCTACCACCAGGTGAGCGCCGGCGGCACCGGGCACCAGGAGGCGGTTCAGGTGCGCTTCGACAACGCCCGCATCTCCTATGCCACCTTGCTGCGGGCCTACTGGCGCAACATCGATGCCCTCGATGGCGGCGGTCAGTTCTGCGACCGCGGCGACTCCTACCGGCCGGTGATTTTCACCAGCGGCGCCGCCCAGCAGCAGCAGGCCCGCGCCAGCCTCGCCGCAGCGGCCAAGGAGCTCAGACGTCCCCCCGCTGCGCTTCCGGTGCAGATCAAGCCCCTGGAAGCCTTCTGGCCCGCTGAGGCCTATCACCAGAACTACGCTGAACGCAACGCCCTCAAGTACCGCTACTACCGCTGGGCCTGTGGGCGCGACCGTCGCCTGGATGCCCTCTGGGGCGGCCGTGCCCGCAGCCGTGCGGCCTGGGTGTCTGGCTCCTGACAGCCTTCCGGTCTCGCCGCCGGGTTGAATTCCGAGGAAAAGCTGAAGCCGTCAGCGGCAGGAATGCGGCTTTTTTGGGCGCTGGAGCGGCTTTCCGCCCTTTTTTCGTCCCGCAGAGGCAACTAGTTTGGTTTGGACTCGACTGCAGGTGTTTGTATGTATCTGCTGACGATTCGGGATGGCCTGGTGACCCGTCACATCGGCCCCTACGAGAGCCCGAAGCAGGCCTCCGACGACCTGGATCGCCTGTTGCAGCAGTTCGGCGAGCGGGCCCGCTGGCAGATCCATGCCCTGGAGGCCCCGGAGCAGCTGCTGGCGAGCCGGCATCCCCTCGGGGCGCGCCCCCAGGCCGCGGCCGCCTGAGGGCGGCAGGCCTGGGCCGCTGGGCTCAGGGTTGGCCGGATTCTGAGCGCTGGCCGTCGCGCAGCCCTGGGTAGCCCCGCAGCAGGCCGCTTTCCACCATCAGGCCCACGCCGGCCACGATCGCGATCAGGCTCAGCGTTCCGTACCAGAACCAGGGGCCATGGGCCTGCCCCAGGCTCTGCAGGGTGCGCCGTTGCACCGCTTCACCGAACAGGCAGAGGCCGGCGGGCAGCAGCAGAACGCCGATCTGGGCTTTGACAAACCAGCGGATCTTGCGGACGGCCATCAGCTCGGGCGGTTGCGGTCGTTGGGGCCAGCCTAGGTCGGGCCGCCGGAGCGCACCCAGTTCACCAGGGTGCGCACCCCGAAGCCGGTGGCTCCGGCCGGATCGAGGCCGCGGCCCTTGTCGCTCCACACGGTGCCGGCGATGTCCAGGTGGGCCCAGCTCACCTCGGGGCTGACGAAGTCCTGCAGGAACAGGGCTGCGGTGATCGAACCGCCGGGCCTGGGGCCGGTGTTCTTCATGTCCGCCAGGCCGCTCTTGAGACCCTCCCGGTAGGAGGCCCGCAGCGGCATGCGCCACAGGTTCTCCCCCGCCTGCTCGCCCGCCCGCTGCAGCGCCTCGGCCAGGCCATCGCTGGGCGACCACAGGCCGGCAATCTCCTCGCCCAGGGCGATCACGCAGGCGCCGGTGAGGGTGGCCAGATCCACCACCGCATCGGGCTCCAGCCCGCAGGCATACACCAGCGCATCAGCCAGGGTCAGCCGCCCTTCGGCATCGGTGTTGTTGATCTCGATCGTCTTGCCGTTGGAGGCCCGCACGATGTCGCCGGGGTGAATGGCGCCGCCGCTGATCATGTTTTCGCAGGCGGCCACCAGCATGTGAACCTCCACCCCCTCGGGCTTCAGCTCAGCGATGGCCCGCATGGCCCCCAGCACCGCCGCGCTGCCGCCCATGTCGTACTTCATCATCTCGATCTGGGAGCCGGCGGTCTTGAGGTTGTAGCCGCCGGAATCGAAGCTCAGCCCCTTGCCCACCAGCACCAGCCGGCGCTGGGCGGTGCCGCTGGGTCGGTAGGTGAGATGAATGAACTTGGGCGGCAGATCCGATCCCTGGCAGACCGCCAGGTACGAGCCCATCCCCAGGGCCTCGCAGTCGTGGCGCTCCAGCACCTTGAGCTCCAGGTTGAAATCCCGGGCGATGGCGGCGGCGGTGTCCGCCAGGGCCGCCGGTGTCACCACATTGGGGGGTGCAGCGACGAGCTCGCGGGCCAGCTCCACACCACTGCAGATGGCGGCGCTGGCCTCGATGGCGGCCGTGCAGGCCTCCAGGGCTGCGGCGGGCAGGCCCAGCAGCTCCACCTCGGCGGGTTGTGGCCGGGGATCCGGCTCGCTCTTGAAGCGTTGGTCGCTGAACAGGCACAGGCGCAGGGCCTCAGCCATGGCCGCGGCGGCGGCGGCGGGCTCCAGCCCCTCCACCGGCAGCGCCAGCCCCAGCCGCTGGGCGCCGCTGGCCGCCGCCGCCCGGCAGCCGGCCGCGGCGGCGCTGCGCAGTTGCTCAGCCCCGAACTCCGCCGGCCCCCCCAGGCCCACCACCACCAGGGAGGCCAGATCGGCATCGAGCAGCTCCAGGCTGATCACCTCACCCGGTTTGCCCTGAAACCGGCGCCGCTCCAGCCGTTGCTGCAGGCTGGGGCCGAAGCGCTGCTCCAGCAGTTGGCGTCCGCTTTGGCCGGCATCGCCGCTGAACAGTCCGAGCACCAGGGCCTCGCCGTTCCAGTCGCTCGGGGTGCTGCTGCTGCTGCGGATCTGCATTGCCCTTCTGGCCACGGGATCGGGCGCGATGGTAGGGCGATCAGTCGGCGGCGGCGGTGAACGGCGTGGCCCAGCGCCCGCGGCTCTCCTTGTTGAACGGGGGCAGCCAGTGGCGGATCAGCGCCTGCTCCAGCGCCCGGCGCGCCCGGGTGGTGGCGGGGGCATCGTTCCAGAAGCGGATGCTCAGCTGGCTGCCCAGGCCCGCCCGCTGCAGGGCATCGCCATAGGCGGCCAGGTAGGTCTTGCAGTCGTGCTCGCCTTTCCAGCGCCGATCGGCTTGGGCGGTTTCGCCCACATAGAGCAGCAGGTGGCCCCGCAGGTGTGGCGGCCGGTCCAGCACGAAGTAGAGGGCGGCCCCCTCGCTTTGCGGCTCCGGCCACCGCCAGAACTGCAGGTGCTGCGCCGCCAGGGCTAGGGGGTTGATTCGCTCCACGTTGGCGGCGGGTCCGGCCACGGCGGCGCTGAACAGATCGATCTGCCCCACCGCCAGCTGGCCGCCGACGGCCGCGGCCTCAAAACAGGGCTGTTGATAGCTCAGCAGCCGCTGCTGCCAGTCGCGCAGCTGCGCCTCCAGCAACGGCAGGCTCGGTGCCGGGGCGGCCCCGCCATCGGCCAGCCCGCCGCTGAACAGATCCCCCTGCCGGGGTGTGGGGCCATCCCGCATCGGTTCAGGCCGAGCGGGGCAGCTGCGGGCCCGCTTGCCCCTGGCCGAACCGCACCCGGCCGATCAGCTCCTCCACCAGGGCTGGGGGCAGTTGCAGGCGCTGCTGCAGGTCCGCCAGATCCTGGAACGGAAGCCGTTGCCGCTCCCGCAGCAGCCGCGCCCGGCGCTCGCCGTTCAGCTGGGGCAGCTGCCGCTCCAGCTGGGCGGCGCTGGCCTGGTTGAGATCCACCCGGGGCTGCCGCTGCGCAGGAGCCACGGCATCGCCATACCAACGGAACAGCAGCAGCGGTTCCCACTGGGCCACCTGGGCGGCGGGCAGCTCCAGCAGCCGCTGCAGATCCTCCGGCCCACTCAATTGCACGCCGCCTTGCTGCAGCCGCACTAGCAGATCCACCTGGGCGGCGGTGATGCCCGGCAGCCGCAGCCAGTCGTCGGCGCTGGCGCGGTTCACATCCAGGCGCCAGCCGAGGGCCGCCGCCTGGTGCGCCTCCTGGCCGCTGCGCAGGCGATGCTGCGGGTCGTGGCGCAGGCGCAGCTCCAGCAGGTCCTGCTCGATCTCAGCCTGCTTGAGCTGGTCGGCAAGCTCGCCTGTGCTGCCGGCGTCGGCCATGGCACTTGCCGCTGACTGCAGCGTCTTGGCCTGAAGCGTCCTGGCCCGGGGCGGCAGCTGTCCGGTGACCTCCAGCAGCCGGCGGGCGAGCGGATCCAACCAGTGGCCCCTGGCCATGGCGGCGAAGGCACGTGGCAGAACGGCTCGACCTTAACCAGGTTCCGGCATCTCCACCAAGCCCAGCGCCATGCCGATCACGGCGGCGTGGGTGCGATCGCGGGCCTGCAGTTTGCGCAGGATCTGACGCATGTGGCTTTTGACGGTCTCGGGACTCAGGTAGAGCTGCTGGCCGATCTCGGCATTGGGAATCCCCCGGGCCGCCAGCTGCAGCACGTCGCATTCCCGTTCACTCAGTTCCGCTAAGGGGGTGGTGTGGGCCCCGGGGTAGTTGTTGAGATAGCGCTCGGCGATGGTGCGATCCACATAGACCCCGCCGCCTTGGACGGCCATCAGGGCGGTGAGCACGGTGCCCAGCCCCAGGTTCTGCTCGAGGCACAGCCCATCACAGCCGGCGCGGCTGGCCCGGCGGATGGCGCCGATGCGATGGGGTCGCGTGATGATCAGCAGCGTGCGCAGCTGCGGCCAGCGCCGTTTGGCTTCTTGCACCAGGCTGTCGCCACGGCCCTGCTCGAGCACATCGGTGCAGTGCAGCACATCCACCGGGCCCTGCTCTAGCAGTGCCAGGGCCTCCCGCTCGGTGGTCACCGCCTGCAGCTGCTGCACCCCGGGGCAGGTGCTGACGGCCATGCTCAGGCTCAGGCGACTGCCCATGCAGATCAGCAGCCGCAGGTTGCCCAACAGGGCGATGCACTGCTCGGTGTTGCTGCGCGCCGCCTCGATCCGTGGCGTGAAGTTCAAGGCCGGTGGTGAACGGCTCCGTTGACACTGTGCCCAGATCCGCAGCACCTGGCAGCCCACACCGGGCATACGTGGATCCGCACTCGTCAGTGGCGGCGGGGTTCAGCACAATTCACCCCATCGTGAAGCCCGACTCCCCATGGCCTTCTTCGACTCCGAGATCGTGCAGGAGGAGGCCAAGCGCCTGTTCGGCGACTATCAGCAGCTGATGCAGCTCGGGGGGGAATACGGCAAGTTCGATCGCGAGGGCAAGAAGCTGTTCATCGAGCGCATGGAGGCGCTGATGGACCGCTACCGCGTGTTCATGAAACGCTTCGAGCTCTCCGATGACTTTCAGGCCAAGCTCACCGTGGAGCAGCTGCGCACCCAGCTGGGGCAGTTCGGCATGACGCCGGAACAGATGTTTGAGCAGATGCAGCGCACCCTCGATCGCATGAAAGGTGAGCTCGAGCAGCAGGCCTGAACGGGCCACTGCCTACGATCCGACCCCAGAACTGCTGCGCCGTTGCGGCGATCCGGACGTGATGGCCAAGGCCGCCTGGGGACTGCCACCGACGCTGGAGCGGGGGGTGGCCGATCTGTTCCCCGCCGCCACCGCCGAGGGGGCTGTGGCCGATCCCGAGCAGCGCCTGGCCGCGCGGCTGGCGGAGGCGGAGCGCCAGGGCCGGCCGCTGCGGGTGAAGCTCGGCATCGACCCCACCGGCTCGGACATTCATCTGGGCCACTCGATCCTGTTCCGCAAGCTGCGGGCCTTCCAGGACGCCGGCCACACCGCCGTGCTGATCATCGGCGACTTCACGGCCCGCATCGGCGACCCCACCGGCAAGAGCGCCACCCGCGTGCAGCTCAGCCAGGCCGAGGTGGAGGCCAATGCCCGCACCTACCTGCAGCAACTGGGCGAGGGCCAGGATCCGCAGCGGGCCCTGCTCGATTTCTCCACCCCCGGCCGGCTGGAGGTGCGCCGCAACAGTGAATGGCTGGCGGGCCTGGATCTGCCCCGGGTGATCGAGCTGCTGGGCACCGCCACCGTGGGCCAGATGCTGGCCAAGGAGGATTTCGCCAACCGCTACGGCTCCGGCACACCGATCTCCCTGCACGAATTCCTTTACCCGCTGCTGCAGGGCTACGACTCGGTGGCGATCGAGGCGGACCTGGAGCTGGGGGGCACCGACCAGAAGTTCAACGTGGCCATGGGCCGCGATCTGCAGCGCCATTTCGGTCTGCGGCCCCAGTTCGGCATGCTGCTGCCGATCCTGCCCGGCCTCGATGGCGTGCAGAAGATGAGCAAGAGCCTGGGCAACACCGTGGGCCTGAGCGAGGACCCGCTCTCGATGTACTCCAAGCTCGAGAAGGTGCCCGATGCGGTGGTGGATGACTACCTCACCCTGCTCACCGACTTGGAGTTGCAGCAGCTGCCGGCCAACCCCCGCGAGCGCCAGAAGGCGATGGCCCTGGAGCTGACCCGCCAGCGCCACGGCGAGGCCGCTGCCGAGCAGGCCCAGCTCGATGCGGCCGCACTGGTGGGCGGCGCCGCCGGCGCTGGCGCCGCGGCGGCGGAGGTGCCCGAGGCCTCGCTGGCGGCGGTGACGTTTCCCGCCAAAGCCTTTTATCTGCTCAGTGCCGTGGGTGTCTGCGCCAGCAGCAGCGAAGCGCGCCGCCAGATCCAGGGCGGCGGCGTCAAGCTTGATGGCGAGAAACTGGGTGATCCCAACCAGGAATTCGCCGATGCGGCGGCCCTGGAGGGCAAGGTGCTGCAGTTGGGCAAGAAGACCTTCCGGCGGCTGGTGGCGGGCTGATGGCACCCCAGGGCAGACCCGATCCGGCCGATCAGATCATCGTGGCCCTCGATGGCATGGGGGCTGAGCAGGCATTGGCCCTGGCCGCTGCCGTGCCGGAG
>Ga0214917_10008259_pt1 | contig 10267 bp, 7 predicted proteins | sample LL_1208_BB_MetaG_FD_177983 | JGI IMG/M metagenome (GOLD analysis project Ga0214917, IMG submission 177983) | Freshwater microbial communities from Lake Lanier, Atlanta, Georgia, United States - LL_1208_BB | ecosystem: Environmental > Aquatic > Freshwater > Lake | place: USA: Georgia | collected...
CAGCTGGACGACTGCCGGGAGGCGATCGCCTCGATCCAGCGGCAGGCCACGGTCTGGGGCATCGATCCCGACCGCGTGGCGGTGGTCGGCAGCGGCGGGGGCGGACTCCTGGCGGCCCTGGTCGGCATCGCGGGCGAGGCGGCGGTCGATCCGGCGCTGCCGAGAATCGCGGCGGTGTGCGCGGTGGCGGCACCCGCGAGCCTGACGACGCTGGGCCGGGAGCAGGACCGCGCCGGGTCGGCGGCCAGCCGCCTCGTCGGCGGACCGCTGCCGGAGTTCCGCGAGGCGGCGCAGCGGGCGAGCCCGCAGACGCACGTCTCCACGGACGACCCGCCGGTGCTGCTCGTGCACGGCAGCGACGACACCACGATTCCAGCCCGACAGGCGGTGGACTTCGCGCGAGCGCTCGAAGCCGCCGGCGTGGACGCGACGCTCGTGCTGCTGCCCGCCGCCGGCCACCGGCCCGACCTCCGGCTCGTCATGCCCGCGGGGCAGGCCCTGCTGACGTTTCTCGACCGCGTGCTCGGGCCGGGCGTCCGCCCCTCCTCCGCGGCCTCCCCACGGTGAGAACGCCATGAAGCCGCACGCGGCCACCGCCGCCCCGTCGGTGGCCGGCCGGCGCCCCCGCGTCAGCCGGCGAACGCTGCTCGGGGCCGCGGCGCTGGCCGTGGTGCCCGCCGCCGCGGCGATCGACGGCGTCCTGATCACGCCCCGCCGGCTGGTGACGAGCGATCTCGTCTTCGGCGCGGCGGCGGGCGACGCACCGCTGCGGCTCGTGCAGGTGAGCGACCTGCATCTCCACGCGCTCGGCACGCTCGAGCGACAGCTCATCGCCGCCCTCCACGAGGCCCGGGCCGACCTGATCGTGATCACCGGAGACGCGGTGGACCGGCCGTGGGGGCTGCCGCTGCTCGATGAGTTCCTCGCCGAGCTTCCCCCGGCGGCCCGGCGGCTGGCGATCATGGGCAACTGGGAATACAAGTCGGGCATCGGCCACCGCGACATGGCCCGGCTCTACGAGCGGCACGGCGTGGAGCTGCTGGTCAACGCGTCGACCACCCTCGAGCACCGGGGACGCACGGTCCGGGTGACGGGCCTCGACGACGCCGTCTGTGGCACGCCCGACGGCGGTCGTGCCGTGGCCGGATGCCGATCGCACGACCGGCACCTCGTGCTCGCCCACTGCCCGGTGTCCCGCGATCGACTCCGGCTGCCGCCGGAGCACCCGGCGACGCTCGTGCTCGCCGGGCACACCCACGGCGGCCAGGTCGCCCCCGGCGGCTTCGCGCCGGTGCTGCCGATCGGCTCGGGCCGCTACGTGGCCGGCTGGTATCGCGACGCCGGCCCGCCGCTGTACGTGTCCCGCGGCATCGGCACGTCGATGTTTCCGATCCGCATCGGAGCCAGCCCGGAACTGGTGCGGATCGACTGGACGCTCTGAGCCCGCCCGGGCGATCCAGCGCCGGCGGCCACGGGCCGACGGGTATACTCGCGACGGCCAGCCCGCCGGGCCCGCCCCGCCCCACCGTCGTGCCAGGGACGCAAGCGCCATGCCGCGGACCCCGCTTCCTTTCGGCGCGATCACCGTGGCCCGCCTGGTGCGGAGTGCTCGCGGAGTCGTCCCTGCCTGCGCGGTCGTCTGTGCCTGCACGGCGGCCGCCGCCGCGGCCCGGCCGGTCAACGTGGTCGTGATCGTCGCCGACGACGCCGGCTGGGGCGACCACTCGTTCGTGGGCAACACGAACCTCGCCACGCCCGCGATCGACTCGCTCGCCCGCGACGGGGCGGTGCTCGAGCAGTTCTGCGTGCAGCCGGTCTGCTCGCCCACCCGCGCCGAGCTGCTCACGGGCCGCTCCCATCCCCGCAGCGGCGTCCGCGGCGTCTCGCTCGGCGAGGAGCGGATGGACCCGGCCGAGCGGACGCTCGCCGACGTCTTCCACGCGGCCGGCCACGCCACCGGCTGCTTCGGCAAGTGGCACAACGGCACGCAGTGGCCCTATCATCCGCTGGCCCGCGGCTTCGACACCTTCTACGGGTTCACCGAGGGACACTGGAACCGCTACGTCGATCCGCCGCTGGAGGACGACGGCCGGTTCGTCCGTGGCAGCGGCTACCTCGCCGACGCCGTCACCACCCGGGCGCTCGAGTTCATCGGCCGGTCGCATGCGGCGGGCCGCCCCTTCCTCTGCTATCTCGCCCTCAACACGCCGCACTCGCCGATGGTCGTGCCCGACGGCGACTGGAGCCGGTTCCGCGACCGGCCGATCGGGCTCCGCGGGCCCGAGGGTGAGGCCGAGGATCTGCCGTTCACCCGCGCCGCTTTGGCGATGATGGAGAACCTCGACGGGAACGTGGGCCGGGTGCTCGCCACGCTCGACAGTCTCGGGCTGGCCGACGACTCGATCGTGGTCTACCTGTCCGACAACGGCCCCAACGGCAGCCGCTGGTGCGGCGGCATGCGTGGACGCAAGGGGACCACCGATGAAGGCGGGGTGCGGAGCGTCTGCTGCCTGCGGTTTCCCGGCCGGATCGCCGCCGGCACCCGGGTGCCGCAGCTGGCCGGTGCGATCGACCTGTTGCCGACGCTCGCCGGGCTGGCGGGCGTGCCGGTCGGCCCGGTCAAGCCGCTCGATGGCATCGACCTGGCGCCGCTGCTGCGGGGCGACGCCGAGGCCGCCGCCGTGGCCGACCGGGCGGCCGGCCGCACCATCGTCGCCAGCTTCGGCGGCAAGGTGAGCGTCCGCAGCCAGTCGCTGCGGCTGGACGCCCAGGGCAGGCTCTACGACCTGGCGGCCGATCCGGGTCAGACCCGCGACGTGGCCGCGACGTGGCCGGCGGAGGCGGAGCGGCTGCGGGCCATCGCCGCCGCGTGGCGGCGGGACGTGCTCGAGTCGGTGCCCCCGCCCGCGCAGGAGCGGTTTCCGGTGGGGTTTCCCGGTGCGCCGCACACGGAACTGCCGGCGCGGGACGGCCGTCCACACGGGGGCGTGCGGCGGAGTTCGCCCGCCCCCAACTGCTCCTACTTCACCGACTGGAAAGAACGCGACGACTCGATCACCTGGACGATCGACGTGGTCACGCCGGGCTGCTACGACGTCGTGCTCTGGTACACCTGCCCCGTGGCCGACGCGGGCGCGACGGTGACGGTCGGCTGCGGTTCGGCCACGGCGACGGGCGTGGTCGCAGCCGGGTGGGATCCACCGCCCGACCCCGAAACGGCCCGCGTGCCGCGGCGGGGCGAGGGGTTCGACAAGGACTTTCGTCCGCTCCCGCTCGGCCGCCTCGACCTCGCCGCCGGCCCGGCCACGCTCACCCTCCGCGCCACGACGATTCCCGGCGCGCGTGTCGCCGATGTCCGGCGGCTGGTGCTCGTGCCGTGCGGACCGGCCGGCGGGCCCTGACACTCCCTTTGCCACCTTCGTCCCTCGTGCCCGCATCCGCCCCACCTCCCCAATGGAGCCGCTGCATGACCGCCGACCCCGCCGTGCCCCTGGAAGTCGCCGCCGCCACGGCCAAACAGCTGCTCTGGGAATCCCATCCCGGGGAGATGCTGCTGCTCGACTGCCGCACGCCGGAGGAGCACGCCACCGCCCGGATCGCCGGCGCGGTGCTCGTGCCGATGCAGGAGCTTCCCGAGCGGGTCGCGGAACTCGAGCCCTGGCGGACGCGGCGGATCATCGTGCACTGCCACCACGGCGTCCGCAGCCTGCGGGTGACGCACTGGCTGCGCGATCGCGGCTTCGCGCAGGTGTCGAGCCTGCAGGGGGGCATCGACGCCTGGAGCACCGACGTCGATCCGAGCGTGCCCCGGTACTGACCAATCGCACGGACGCCGCCCGCGCCGCCACGTAGACTCTCGTGCCTCCATCCCCGTCATGTCCCACCCCGCCGAGGAACGCTCCCCATGCCGTTGCCCGTCGCCCTGCTTCGCAGCCTGCTCGTGGCCGCCGATCTGCTGGCCGCCTCGCTCCCGGTCGCCGGCCTGGCCGCGGTCGTCGCCTCTGCCCGGCCCGCCTCGGCCCTCGACGCCCCCTCCGTCACGGCCGAACCGCAGAAGACGGGCTGGCCGCTCTCGCCCGAAGAGGAGGCCTACGTCCTCAAGCCCGAGTACGAGCGGCGGCCCGGCGCCGAGGTCATGCAGCACAAGCCGGAACTCTGGCCGGTCGTGCCGGCGGCCGGCTTCTGGGGCGGCCGGTCCTGGCTCGACACGCACGCCGGCCTCGTGAAGGTGGCCGAGGCGAACAAGGGCCCGATCGACATCCTGCTCGTCGGCGACTCGATCACGATGCAGTGGGGCGCCGCCTGGCAGAAGCACTTCGGCGGCCACAAGACCGTCAACATCGGCATCGGCGGCGACAAGACCCAGAACGTGCTCTGGCGGCTCGACCACGGGGGCGTCGCCGGCCTCGAACCCCGGCTGGTCGTGCTCATGATCGGCAACAACAACATGTTCTTCACTCCCGAGACCGGCATCGCGCCGGCCGCCCGGGGGATCAAGGCCTGCGCCGACAACCTGCGGGAGAAGTTCCCGACCACGGAGATCGTGGTGGTGAAGGTGCTGCCGGCTCACGCGCCCGGCCATCCGTTCTACGAGGACATCAAGCGGGTCAACGCCGCCCTCGACGGCCTCCACCTCGACGCCGACCCGAAGACCCACGTGCTCGACATCTGCCCGGACATGGTCGAGGCCGACGGCACGCTGAAGAAGTCTCTCTACGCCGGCGACAACGTCCATCTCACGCCGGAGGGCTACGACGTCTACGCCCGCAGGCTCGCGCCGCTGGCCGCGCAGCTGCTCGCCGCCTCCCGGCCGACCGCCACGCCCTAACGCGTGGCCGGAGCCCGACTGCGATGCCATCCATCAGCCGCCTCCGCTCGACGGCGCCGGTCGTCTGCTTTTGGGCCTATGCCGCGTTCCTCGCGGCCGCCACCCACGCCCCGGCCGACGAGGTGTCGTTCCTCGTGCGGGCGGTCGACTCCGGCGTGGTCGAGCCCGACAAGCTCATCCACGTGGCCGCGTACGCGGTGCTCGGCCTGCTCGCCGCCGTCGCCTACGGGGGTCGCTGGCACGGGCCGCTGCGGGCCGCCTGGCCCCTGCTGCTCCTGCTCGCGGTCGCTGCCGGCGCCGACGAGGCGACGCAGCCGCTGTTCGGCCGCGTCGCCGACTCGAGCGACTGGCTCGCCGACGTCGCCGGCAGCGGCATCGGCCTGGCGGTCGGCCTCGGCTGCCTGGGGCGTGCCGCGGCCGCCGGCCGTGGCCCCCGTGCCGACGGCGACGCGGCCTAGGCCACGACGGCGGTCGCGAGCTGCTCGACGATCGCCGCCATGAAGACGGGCAGGTCGCCCGGCTTGCGGCTGGAGATGAAGTGCCGGTCGATCACCACCGGGGTGTCCTCCCAGATCGCGCCGGCATTCATCAGGTCGTCCTTGATGCCCGGGCTGCCGGTGACCCGGACGCCGCGGTAGACGCCCGCCGAGATCGCGATCCAGCCGCCATGGCAGATCGCCGCCACGAGCTTGCCGTGTGCGGCGAACTCCCGCACGAGTTCGAGCACCTTCTCGTCGCGGCGCAGCTTGTCGGGCATCCAGCCGCCCGGCAGCAGGATTCCCTGGAAATCGCCCGCCTCCATGTCGGCGATCGCCGCGTCGCTGGTGCAGGGGTAGCCGTGCTTGCCCGCGTAGGTGCGGCCCTGCAGGCTGCCGGCCACCGTCACGTGCGCTCCGGCCTCCTCCAGCCGCAGCCGCGGGTACCAGAGTTCGAGGTCCTCGTACTCGTCGCCGACGAGGGCGAGGATGCGGACTCCGTCGAGCGAGCGACCGGCGGGGCGGGACTGCATGGCAGGGTCTCCTGAGCGGGAAGGGGACGGGGAGGCGGCGGCCACGGGCCGGGACCGCGGCGAAGTCTAGCGGCGGCCGCGCGCCGCGGCCGCCGACCCGGGTCGCAGGACACGCCGCCCCCCTTGCCATGATCGCCGTCGGGTGAACTCGGGACCAGCCGATCCGCCAACCCCCCCCGAGAGCGGTTGCCGCTATCGGCTCCCGTCGCCCCGGGGGCGGCCGGAAACCGCCGTTTTTGTGGGGGTTTTCTCCACGGCCGGAAAGTCCCTTGACGCCCGGGACGCTCACGCTACATTCACGCCCCGGCCCACAGGAAGTGGTCACCCTCGTCTTTGCCACTACATCTTGCGATAGCATGCAGAAGGACCTGCTTTCTCCCCGTCGCGCGGCCCGTCTCGGACGCCCAGGCATCCCGGCCGGCTGACCCTCGATTCCGTGCCCGTCGCCGGCCGATGTTGGCTGGCAGCTGATCTATACGGAAGTATACTTTCACGAACGATCGCTTTTCCCCGTCAGGAGCCCCCTCGCCCATGGCCGCACACGACGCCTCCGCCACGCTCGCCGGATCAGCCGCCGCCACCGGACAGCTTCCGTCCGATTCCGCCCAGGCCGGACCGCGAAGCCGTGCGGCCCTGTCGCCGCTGGAGGTCCACCCCACCTTCTGCCCGGTCGACGTCCAGAGCCCCTTCGACACGACCGAGTGGGAGCTCCGCACCGCCGCGATCAAGGGGGAGGACGGCAAGGTGCTCTTCGAGCAGCCCGCCTGCGAGATCCCCGCCGCCTGGAGCCAGCTGGCGACCAACGTGGTGGTGAGCAAGTACTTCTACGGCGAGATCCACACGCCGGAGCGGGAGCACTCCGTCAAGCAGCTCGTCCACCGCGTCGCCCGCACGATCGCCGACTGGGGGATCGCCGACGGCTACTTCAAGACGCCCCAGGACGGCGAGAACTTCTACCGCGACCTGTCGTGGCTGTGCATCCACCAGCACGGGGCCTTCAATTCGCCGGTCTGGTTCAACGTGGGCCTGTACCACCAGTACGGCGTGAAGGGCGCCCCGTGCAACTGGCGGTGGGACGAGTCCAGGCGCGACGTGGTCATGCCGGACAATCCCTACGAGTTCCCGCAGGGCAGCGCCTGCTTCATCCAGAGCGTCAAGGACAACATGGAAGACATCATGGACCTCGCCCGCAGCGAGGCCATGCTCTTCAAGTTCGGCTCCGGCACGGGCACCGACCTCTCCACGCTCCGCAGCCAGCGGGAGAAGCTCGCCGGCGGCGGCAAGCCGTCGGGGCCGCTCTCCTTCATGCGGGTCTACGACCAGGTGGCCGCGGTGGTGAAGAGCGGCGGCAAGACCCGCCGCGCCGCCAAGATGCAGTCGCTGAAGGTGACGCATCCCGACATCATGGAGTTCATCGAGTGCAAGTCGAAGGAGGAGAACAAGGCCCGCGTCCTCATCGAGAAGGGCGGCTACGACGCCAACTTCAACGGCGAGGCCTACAGTTCCATCCTCTTCCAGAACGCCAACCTCTCGGTGCGGCTCACCGACGACTTCATGGAGGCGGTCGAGCGTGACGACACCTGGACCACCCGGTGGGTGACCGACCCCTCCAAGGCCGGCCCCAGCTTCAAGGCCCGCGACGTCACGCGGCGGATGGCCGAGTGCGCCTGGCAGTGCGGCGACCCCGGCGTGCAGTACGACACCACGATCAACCGCTGGCACACCTGCCCCAACTCCGGCCGCATCAACGCCAGCAACCCCTGCTCGGAGTACATGTTCCTCGACGACACCGCCTGCAACCTGGCGAGCATCAACCTGATGAAGTTCCGCCGGCCCGACGGCGTGTTCGACGTCGAGCGGTTCGCGGCGGCCTGCCGGCTGTTCTTCATCGCCCAGGAGATCCTCGTCGACCACGCCAGCTATCCGACGCCGCGGATCGCACGCAACAGCCACCTCTACCGGCCGCTGGGGCTGGGGTACTCGAACCTCGGCAGCCTGCTCATGGCCGACGGCCTCGCCTACGACAGCGACGCCGGCCGGGGGCTCTGCGGGGCGATCACCGCCATCCTCCACGGCGCCGCCAACCGCACCAGCGCCGAACTGGCCGAGGCCGTCGGTCCGTTCGAGGGCTTCGCGGCCAACCGGGAGCCGATGCTGAACGTGATGCAGATGCACCGCAGCGCCGTGGACCGCATCCACTCCTCGTGCCCCAAGGACCTCCACGACGCCGCCCGCAGGCTGTGGGACGACGTGCTCACCCGCGGCCGGCGGCACGGCTTCCGCAACGCCCAGGCGACCGTGCTCGCCCCGACGGGCACGATCTCGTTCCTGATGGACTGCGACACGACCGGCATCGAGCCGGACATCGCGCTGGTGAAGTACAAGCAGCTCGCCGGCGGCGGGATGCTGAAGATCGTCAATCAGACCGTGCCGCTGGCGCTCCGCACGCTCGGCTACGACGGCCCGGCGATCGAGAGCATCCTCGCCTACGTCGACAAGAACGACACCATCGAGGGCGCCCCGGGCCTGAAGGACCAGCACCTCTCCGTGTTCGACTGCGCGTTCAAGCCGCGGCTGGGCGTGCGCAGCATCCCCTGGCAGGCCCACGTGAAGATGATGGCCGCCGCCCAGCCCTTCATCTCCGGGGCGATCTCCAAGACGGTCAACATGCCGCGGGAGACGACGCCGGCCGACATCGCCGGCGCCTACATGGAAGGCTGGCGGATGGGGCTCAAGGCGCTGGCCATCTACCGCGACGGTTCCAAGGAGAGCCAGCCGCTCAACACGAGCACCGAGGCCGACAAGACCGCCGACAAGACCGCCGCGAAGGCCACGCCCGCCCCCCGGCGGGAACGGCTGCCCGACACGCGGCGCAGCGTCACCCACAAGTTCAACGTGGGCGGCCACGAGGGCTACATCACCGTCGGGCTCTACGACGACGGCCGCCCCGGCGAGCTGTTCATCACGATGGCCAAGGAGGGCAGCACCATCGGCGGCCTGATGGACGCCTTCGGCACCTCGGTCTCGATGAGCCTGCAGTACGGCGTGCCGCTGGAGGTGTACGTGAAGAAGTTCTCGCACACCCGCTTCGAGCCCTGGGGCTACACGAAGAACCCCGACATCCCGGTGGCGAAGAGCCTCGTGGACTATCTGTTCCGCTGGATGGGGACGGAGTTCATCGCGGGCTACCGCGAGGCCAACCGGCCGGGGGGCAGCCATTTGAGCGGGGAGGAAGCGGGCTCCGGAGACGACACGGAAACGGAGCGCAAGCCCGCCGCCATGACGGCGAGCGGGCTGGCCGATGGCCAAGGAAAGGCCCGCAGCACCAACGGCGAGGCCGCCTCGGGCCGCGGGAAGCATCCGGCCGGCACCAACGGCCACGCCACGGCGGCCGCCGTGGCGGCCAGGCCGGCGGCGGCTGGCGATCGCAATGCGGCGCTGCTCGAACGGGCGGGGCTCAAGATGGCGGTCGATCCGGCCGCCAGTCCGGCCGACCGGCAGAGCCAGTTCGCCAAGTTCCAGATCGACGCACCGGCCTGCGACAACTGCGGATCGATCACGGTCCGCAACGGCAACTGCTACCTCTGCCACAACTGCGGCAACAGCATGGGGTGTTCGTGAATTTTTCCCCGGCATCCGGGTGGAGACGGCGGTGACGGCTGGATGACGGTGCCGGGCTGCCGCTGGAGGGCGGTGGCCCGGCGGGTCGAAGAGATCTCCACGAACATTCGACCTGTCGCCGCATTCCGTCGGAGGTGCCAACCCCTACGCGTTGGTCCGGATCCACTGAAAAGCTCGCGCCATCCCCCGGCCCTGCCGGCGGACCGCGGCCCGATCCGCACCAGTTTCGCAATGTTTACCCCGTTCGCAGGCGGACGGCAGGTTCGAGACTCGGGTGGGGCCGTGGCAGAGCGATCTGCCGCGGCCCCGCCTCCTTTGACGGGTCTCTCTTCGACGGCTCGGTCGTGGGCCGGATCGCTCCCCGGGGCGGGACCGTGCGGCGGCCGGTCGAGGGGCATCCGGGCTGGCGGCATCGACGGCCGCGTCGGCCGTTTGCCCCGTCTCCGTGCCGGAATTAGCATGACCTGCCTTGGCGGCTGCCACGATCCTGCCGGGGACAACGCCCCGACCGTCGCGGTCGTCACGCCCAACAGCCTCCCGAGGTGCCCCGTGCGAAGGTCGATGCGTTCCCTGATCGTCGCCATGCTCTGCCTGACGCTGGGTGTGGACACCGCCAAGGCATGCTGGCTGTGGCGGCACCGCGGTCGCCAGAACCACTGCCGGCCGGCGGTGCACTGCCCGCCCCCCTGCCCGACCACGCGGTGCGACACCGCCGGGACCGCGTGCGGAGAGGCGGTCGAGCCAGCGGCCATCTGGCAGCCCGTGGCGATCGCCGCCGCCACCGCGCCGAGCGAGTGCCCGTGCGAGAC
>Ga0214917_10008260_pt1 | contig 10267 bp, 5 predicted proteins | sample LL_1208_BB_MetaG_FD_177983 | JGI IMG/M metagenome (GOLD analysis project Ga0214917, IMG submission 177983) | Freshwater microbial communities from Lake Lanier, Atlanta, Georgia, United States - LL_1208_BB | ecosystem: Environmental > Aquatic > Freshwater > Lake | place: USA: Georgia | collected...
GCCAGATCCAGCTTGCCACTCGCCAAAATCGGGACCGCCCTGACCTGGATGAACTTTTTGGGAATCCAAAGATTCGGCACCCCCTCATCCCGTAAGGCCTTTTCCGCCGCCATTGGATCGATGGGACAGGAATGCAAAACGACCAGAGACTCACCCTTTTTTGGGTCCTCGACCGCCGTCACCATCAATTCCTGCAACCCCTCATGCAATAACCCTTGGCTCTTGAGCCATCCAAGAAGATGCTCCTCCACGAGGCCGTGGGGAACCATCTCCCCGCCGATCTTGGAAAATCTCGCGCGCCTTCCCTCGATCGTCAAAAAACCATCGGCATCCACTCTTCCGAAATCGGCCGAGTGATACCAACCGTCCCGTAAAACCTTTTGGGTCAGATCCGGCCGGCCCAAGTATCCCGGGAAAATATTCGGACCCCGAAACTCAAGAATCCCCGCCTCCCCTTGGGACAAAACCTTTTGAGTCTCCTCCTCCACGGTTCGAATCTCCACATCCTGAACCGGTCGGCCCACCGTTCCCGCTTTTTCCGCGCCCGGTCGGTTCACCGCAATGACCGGCGATCCTTCGGTCATCCCATATCCCTCGAACACTTTCACCCCGATATTCTGCTCAAATTCTTGCCGCAGCGATTCCGGAAGTTTTTCCGCTCCGGTCACCACCATGCGCAACCTCCCCAACTTCTCTTTGCCCGCCCTTCTCATCAAAGTCCGCAAAAACGTCGGCGTCGTGACCACGAGATCGACCGCGTGTCTCGCAATCACCTCCCCGAGTGCCTGAGGATCCAAGGGGCTGGGGTAAGTCACCACCTTGGGCCCGCCCGTCAAAGGCCACCATAAGGTCACCGTAAATCCGAAACTGTGGAACAAAGGAAGACATCCCAAAACGGATCCCAATTTCAAATCCCCCAAGACCCCCTCAATCTGGGCAAGATTGCTTAAAATATTCTCATGGGTCAGCACCACTCCCTTGGGCTCTCCCGTGCTTCCACTGGTAAAAAGTAGACCCGCTTCGCGATCTCCTCCGTCCCGGGAGACTCCCGCCAACCTCGCCAAAAGCCCGGCAGGCAAAACCAACGCCAAGATCGACCAGAATAATGCCTTCCGCTTTTCCTCCTGCAGCAACTTCCCCAAGTCCAATTTCCGCTCTGCCACTGGAAACTGATCGCCCAACTTCTCCTCCATGGCACGGGCCGTGATGACGGTTTTTAGTCCGGCCTGACGGATCGTAGAATCCGAAGCCGCCCGGCCAGAAGTAAAATTGAGGTTCACCGGCGTTTTTCCCGCCAAAACACACGCCAAATTGGCAATCGTTCCTCCCGCACCGGGAGGCAACACCACACCTACCCGAGGACCCGTTTCCTCTTTTTTAATTTTTTGGGCCAACGCCAGTCCTGCCCCCAGCAGCAAACCCGCTTTCAGTTGCCTTCCCCCCATGCCTCCATCTACCAGCGCTACCCGCGTGGCCCGGCGGGACAGCCCCCGCACACATGCCTCTGCCAAGGATCCCCGTCGATCCCCACAGATCATCAACGACTCCGCCAATTTCCTGGGCTCCCCTTGAAAGGAACCCGAGTTTCGCGAATCGTGTCGGGGGTCTGATTCTGTTGGCCATCGTCTCGAGGCCAGGCAGGCCCACCCGGATACTTGCCTCTTTCGTCGCATGTAAAGGAGCCACTAAAAAGATTAATCAAGTGATGATCATCACTACCATCTTTGTAAGTGACCTTTTCCAAAATACCCTTCTCTCCAAACACCAAAATCAATTGGTCGGCGGTGATACGACCTTCCGAGTTTGTGAAGGAGCTTTTCCAAGTAGCCCGAAGCTTCCCGGTAAAGGTGTGGTCCGTTACGAAAGGTGATCCTAGTTGGCCGACCATGTCCTCATACCGGCTCAAACCGATCTGATTGGCAGCTAACTGGGCCTGCTCAAGCAGGCACCCTGCCAAGAACGTAGCCAGCGCCAGCCCGCCAACCAAACAACCAACTCGGGGCAGGCTTGGGAACCTATTTGAACAGATTCTGGAAAAATCCTGCGGCATCGTCCAGAACCCCGGTCGGCAGGCCGAAGCCGTCGCCGATCTTGCTCACATCCATGCCCATCTGCTCTGCCAGCTTGGCCATGTTACGCACCACGGCGCCAGTGGCACGCGAGGTGATCTCCTTGGAGATAGTCGCAGCGATTTCCGACGCAGGCGCCCCATCCTTCCCCCCCAGATTGCTCATCCGGATGGTGCCCAGATCCAGGTTTCCCACTTTGACGATGCCCGACATCCGCACATCCAGCTTCACATCTTTCAGCACAAAGGAGTCGATGCGGATTTTCTTGGACTTTTCCTCTTTGGCATTTTTTGGCCCAGCGGACTTCGCGTTAATCTGCGCTTCCAGGGCTTTCATGTTGTTGGCCTTACCACTTCCCTCAAACAGGAGACCCACACTGTCCATATCGACCGACTTGATGCGGATCACCGACCCCGTCACCGAGGCCACATCCAGGGTAATCTGCCCCTGGCCAATCGAGAGCAGATCCTCACGGGAGAACCCCTTGGGGTTGCCCATGCGAAAATCCTTCAGGATGCCCGTCCCCTTGGTGAGTTCGATTCTCAGACTTCCCAGATGCACCGAAACTCCGGTTGCCTGTTCTGTGGCCCTGACCACGGCGCTGCGGATCAACCAATCCTTGCTGTTATAAAGGAACATCAAGCCGGCCACGGCGGCCAAGGCAGCAACCACAATCAGATAGCGGGGTGTTTTCATAGATGGGAATCTTGCCTCAACCGGATACTCCTCTCAATCCCAAACAATCCTCGCTCTTGCCCCAAAACCTGCTATTTTGGGATTTTTATGGCAGATCCAAAACTCAGAAATATTGCGATTATCGCCCACGTGGACCATGGGAAGACCACGCTGGTGGATCAATTGCTTCGCCAAGCCGGTACCTTCCGCTCTAACCAAGTGGTGGCCGAGCGGATGATGGACTCCATGGATTTGGAGCGGGAACGAGGCATCACGATCAAAGCCAAAAACGCCTCTTTCGAATACCAGGGCACCCGGGTGAATATCGTCGACACTCCCGGTCACGCCGACTTCGGGGGCGAGGTGGAGCGTATTCTCCGCATGATCGATGGGGTTTTGCTGGTCGTTGACGCTGCCGAGGGTCCCCAGGCTCAAACCAAGTTCGTACTCCGAAAAGCCCTGGCCGTGGGCGCCAAACCCATCGTGGTTCTCAACAAGATCGACCGGGAGAACGCCGACCCTAAAAAAGTCCTCGATCAGGTTTTTGATCTTTTTTTGGAACTCAACGCCACGGATGCCCAGCTTGATTTTCCTGCCATCTACGCCTCGGCCAAAGAGGGGTACGCCACTTTGAAGTGGGAAGGCAAAGTCACCCCCGAAATCAAGGAAGCGGGCATGAAACCCCTTTTTGACACCATTCTTTCGGTGGTCCCCCCTCCTCCGGGTGAACTCAACTCCCACTTCTCTCTTTTGGTCGCCAACTTGGATCACTCCGACTTCGTGGGTCGCATCTCGATTGGACGTATCGTCTCCGGAACCATCAAGATGGGGGATCCTGTGGCCTGCCTGAGCACTGAAGGAAAACCGGAAACCGGCCGCGTGACCAAACTTTTCTCCCACCGAGGCATGGAGCGTATCGAAATCGAAAGCGCTTCTGCCGGAGACATTATCGGCTTGGCCGGTTTGGCCTCCCCCGAAATCAGCTCCACCATTGCCGACAAACCGGATCGCCCTCCTCTTCCTTTTGTCGCCATTGATCCCCCGACGATCCATATGCAGTTTCTGGTCAACGACTCTCCTCTCGCCGGACGGGAGGGGAAATTCCTGACCGCCCGGCATCTCAGGGAGCGTCTGGAAAAAGAAATTCGTACCAATGTAAGTCTTCGCTTCACCGACGGGGCGAATGCCGGCTCATTTGAAGTCAAAGCCCGAGGAGAAATGCAGATTGCGATTCTTCTCGAGCAGATGCGTCGGGAAGGGTTCGAAGTCCTGGTCTCCCGCCCGGAAGTTATCTTCCAAAAAGCGGAGGACGGTTCCGTCGTCGAGCCCATCGAGACCCTGTACGCCGAAATCCCCTCCTTCGCCCTCGGAGATATCATGGGTAATCTCGCCGGCCGTAAGGCTGAGATCGAGGACATGAAACCTAATGGCGAGAACACCTCCCTCGTTGCAGCCATCCCGACCCGCGGACTGATCGGTTTTGAAACCGACCTTCAAAATTTGACGAAAGGCATGGGCATCATCTCTCATCTTTTCCGTGAATACGGCCCTTTCCGGGGTGAAATACCAGCCCGAATCAACGGCGTGCTCGTCGCCCTCGAACCCGGCATCTCCACCACCTACTCACTGGAAAACCTCCAGGAACGGGGAACTCTTTTTGTCGGACCCCAGGAAGACATCTATGCGGGGATGATCATCGGTGAAAATGCCCGTCCGGCCGACATGGTGGTAAACCCGTGCAAGGCCAAGAATTTGACCAACATGCGCTCGCAGGGAGACGGCAAAGGCATCCAACTTAGCCCTCCCCTCAAGCACAGCCTGGAACGCGGGTTGGAATATCTGGCCGAGGACGAATACCTTGAGGTTACTCCAAAAAATCTACGCTTCCGGAAAAAGATCCTCGACCACACCAAGCGCAAACGGTCCGAATAATTTTCTCTATCGGATAATTTCAGGCACCGGAACCTTGTCCGAAACCTCGGGTGGGGTTTTTTTGGTAAATTCCCATGTGTATCCGTCGTTTTGAGTGATCAAACGACGAATGCTACCGCCAGAATCCCGGTCAAAGGTGAGACGGACCCCGCTCCCTGGGTCCGCAAATTCGTCCCGCCCGACATGGTCAAAAAGTGCCCGGGAACCGTTGGACCACTGTCCCAATAATTTCCCCTTTTCGATTCCCACATCCAGCGCGCCCCAGCTTGCGCCAGAATCATACTTGCCGGGGTAATCCACCAGCATACGCATCGATTCCATGCTCTCGGAATTCCAAAATGGTTTTTTCACCGCATACGTGATGCAGCTCCCCTCGTGGATCCTTAATCCAACGACGCCTCGGGAGGTGTCACGGATCACTCTGACCATTCTCCCGCAGTCCTTGCCGACCCATTCATCCGGGCCGATCGAGCGCATAAATTCACGCTTTTTGGCTCCGCCGAAAACCCAGCGTGGCCCCTCCTTTTCCAGACGAAACAGATTTCGCCCATCATCATAAACCCCGGTAAGTCGCTCTATCTCCCCAGGATCGTAGTCCACAGGTTCGTGATCCCGCGTGCTGGGCCCCATCTCATCCTTGAAGAAAAGGGCTAACATTCCCGACTGTAGCCAATCGGTGTTTAGATCTTGGAAGCCAGAATCCCCATTCCCCATGATAATCACATTCACTCCCAGGTTTTTTATCCGTAAAGCGGATGCGCGATAGGGAGGAAGATATCCTGTGTGGGAGATAAAGATCTCCCCCCCACGCTCCTCCACAAATAATCCGCAGGCATACCCCTCCTTTGGCTTCGCAAAGGAACTGAAGGTGTTTGTCTCCACCCGCAACATCTCCCGAAGGCTCTCCGGCTTTAGCAACTTCTCTCCAAAAAGAGATTCCATCCACCGATTCATATCCCGGGGAGTGGATACGATACCACCGGCACCTCCGGCCCAATTAAAGTTCCAAGTCTTGGATCGCTTCACTTTCTTTTCATTCCCCGCGTAGGGCGAAGCCATATTGGAGATCAGGTCGTCCCCATCCCCCAAGGAGGTATGGCTCATTCCCAAAGGCCCAAAAAAGTTTTGTTGAAGATATGCGCCCAAACGCTGGCCCGAGACCTTTTCAATGATCAGTCCGGCCAAATAATAATTTGAGTTGCTGTACTCAAATCGCCGACCGGGAAAGTCCCCGAAAGGCCACTCAGCGATATATCCCAAAACCTCATTTCCCGAGGCCGTCAAATTGGATTTTTGGGGGAAGTCACTCCGCGAAGTGTAATTATAGATTCCAGAGGTGTGATCCAAAAGCTGGCGGATTTTGATTTTTTCCCCGCGCGGAAAGGAAGGAAAATAAAGGCTTATGGGGTTGGTTAAGTGCAGTTTGCCTTCTTCCTGCAGCCGTAGAATCGCCGCGGCTACGAAGTGCTTGGTGATCGACCCAATGGGGAAACGGGTCTCGGGGGTTATTTTGGATCCGGTTTCAATATGCGACATACCAACACAAGCCTCCAGTATTGGTTGACCTCCCCGCGCCACCAACACGCTGACTCCCGGCTTGGGTCGATGGTCCAGATGACCCAACCAAGGCAGCAAAAAAGAGGCCACTTTGGGATACCACGCAGGGTGGAACCAACGCTCGCGCCCCCCCTTTTCCTGCAAAAGCTTGTGTAAACGTTCCCGACGCATAAATCGGGCGGTTTCGGCGTGGTTAAAGACTTTGCTCACGCATTCGCCATTGGGATCACCCCCCCCCTCAAGCAGGATACCTACCCGCTCGACATCTCCTTGGATCACCGACTGAGCCAGAAGACGATTGATGGATTTCACATCTGGAACTTCGACGGCCATTCCCCAAGGCCCTCGGAAATTCTGCACCATCACGGCCATGTCATTTTTACCTGGCTGAAAGTCTGCCAGAATAAGATCTTCCCCTGGGCACAAAGGCCGGCCAACCCAATCACGATGAATTTCTTTGCCATTGAGCCAGATCTTCACTGCGTCATCGCTCCCCACACTGATCAGTCGGCGTCCTCCAGATCCTCCATCCAGTTCCAGGCGAGCCAGGGCGAAGCAGTTGGTTCTTGGCCCCACAACTTTGTCGAAAGAGATTTTCCCGGGTTTGACCGCAACTTTTTTTACTTCGCGAGTCATCGCCATGAGCGTCACTGGTTTCCCCCCTTCCATGGAGGAAGGGAAATTGCTTAGAGCAAACGCTTCAAAGAAGTCCCTCGCGTTACCCGTGGGCAGATCGAAGGGCCCCGCCACTCTCCAAAACTGTACCAGCTTGGGGTTGTTAGACTGTTGATCTGCTTCCTCAGATGTTGTTTCCGCCTCAACGAGGGCTGCTTGGATTTCTTCGTCCAGTCCATCGGCATTTTTTTTCCCGTGGGCAACGGCAAGTCGAAGCCATTTTTTTGCCTCCTTGGCATCCACGGGAACTCCACGCCCCTTCAGAAAATGCCGCGCCAAATGAAACTCGGCCTCTGGGGATTCCTGATCGGCCGCTCGCATCAGCCATTGCGAGGATTGCGTCACATCCTCGGGCACGCTTTTTCCCTCGCAATAGAGATCCCCTAACTCGTTTTGCGCCTCCGACAATCCCTTCTCTGCAGCTTTTTTCAGCCAAACTAAAGCGGCGGATACATCTTGGGGGACCCCTTTTCCATGCAGAAGCTTTCTTCCCACGCCGCACATACCCTCCCCATATCCTTGATCCGCCGCTTTTTTGGCCCAAACGTAACTTTCCTCGAGGTTCGGCGACGTTCCCATGCCCCGCGCATACACCCAAGACATCACCCAACATGCCTCCGGTTTGCCGCTCAGGGCCAATTCCTTGATCGGGGCGATTCCCTCCTCTCTGGGTTGCCCCGAGATAAGATTCGCAAAAGCAAGCAGCAGTGCCGCATCCTCATCGCCGGAATTTTTCAGCCCGGTCAGGGCAGGCGCCAAAGCTTGAAGCTCCCTCGTGGCTTGGGACTCGTTTTTCTCGAATCCCCGCATCCCAAAATATATCCAACAGGTTTTCAGGGCACACGCTTTCGGCTCCCCCATATCGGCGGCCTTGAGGTACAAAGCCTTGGCTTTCTTTTCATCAATGGGACAACCGATTCCCTGGGCGTACTTACGGGCCTCAAGGTAGAGCTGGTTTCCCTCGTCAGGAGCTGTGATTCCGACCCCAACCCCACACAAACACAGAAGGCCCAGCCCCAGACTAATTCCTCGAATCATCACGGAAATCATCCTCCGACCATCGCCGCGCACAAGCTAACACCCGACTTGTGAACCGCATTCGCTCTCCCAAAGGCCCCACGTCGTTACGCGGGGAGGTTCTTTAACTAGCCAGCTTGTTCTGCACCCAACTACCCACCTCAGCCGGTGGCACCATTTCCATCGCCCCGGTCTTACGACACTTTACTTCCACTCCGCCTTTGGCCACGGACTTCGCCCCAATCGTCACTCTCCATGGAAATCCCAGCAAATCCGCATCCTTGAACTTCACGCCTGGCCGCTCGTCGCGGTCGTCCCAGAAATAATCCACCCCGGCCTTGTCCAAGGCCGCCATGACCTCATCCGTTGCCGCTTTCACTGCAGGATCCGCCAGATCCAAGGTCACCAGCATCACGGTGTACGGCGCCACCGCTGCCGGCCACTGGATGCCATCCTTATCGTGGTGCACCTCGATCACGGCTTGCAAGGTCCGCGTCACCCCGATTCCATAACAACCCATCACTGCCGGTTGCTCTTTTCCGTGGGGATCCAAAAACTTCGCGCCCAAGGCCACACTGTATTTCGTCCCCAACAAAAAGGCATGCCCCACCTCGATCCCCCGGCTCACTTTCAGCTTCTTGCCTGCCGCCGAAAGATCCCCCTCCCGCACGGTCCGTACATCCGACCACTTGTCGATTTTTAGATCCCTCTCCACCTCGATCCCCTTGAAATGGAACCCGTTCTCGTTGGCCCCGGTGGCCATTCCCACCTGACCCTTGAGCATCAAGTCTGCCACCACGGTAATTTTTTTACCTACCAAGGTGGCGGCCACCGCCCCCAAGCTTCCCGGCGATGCCCCCATGGCTTCCTTGATCTCGGCATCCGCGGCCGCGCGAAATCCCGCACCCAAAGCCCTCGCCACCTTGGCCTCCTGCGCCTCATCGTCCCCCCGAACCAAGACCAGCGCCGTCTCTTTTCCATTGGTGAACACAAGGGTCTTCACTTGATCCTGAGCCACAACCCCGTGCTTCTTTTCTAAATCCGCAATCGTTCGGATTCCTGGCGTCGGGAATTTTTCTATCTTGCCGGCAACCCCTTTTCTTTCCCGCGCCTTTCCTTCCGCCTTCTCGATCGCCGCCGCATAGCTTCCGCCTTCCTCCGTCACAATCTCTCCCTCCCCGATCTCGGCCGGCACGCTGAACTCATGGGAGCTGGCGCCCCCCATCACCCCGGTGTCCGCCTCGGTCTGCAGGGCCTGAAGCCCCACGCGGGAAAAGATTTTCCGGTATGCCCCCACCATCGCCTCATAACTTTTCTTCGCACCCGCCTCGTCCGCATCAAAACTGTAGGCATCTTTCATCAAAAACTCCTTGGCCCGCATCAACCCAAACCTCGGCCGGATCTCATCCCGATACTTGGTCTGGATTTGATACAGCGTCCTCGGCAACTGCCGATAGCTCTGCACCTCGCCCGCTACCAGCGAGGTCACCACCTCCTCATGGGTCGGCCCCAGGATCCAGCGCCGCTCTTGATGATCCTTCACGTGAAACAGAACATCCGCCGCCGCTTGGATGCGCCCGCTTTTTTCCCAAAGGTCAGGCGGTTGCAAGGCCGGCATCAGAATTTCCAGTGCTCCGGCCCGATCCATCTCCTCCCGCACGATTCTTTCCACCTTCCGCAGGGCCCTCAGGCCAAGGGGTAAAAATGTGTAAAGCCCGCTCGTCAGCTTGCGGGCTAAGCCAGCCCGTAGAAGAAGCTGGTGGCTGGCGATCTCGGCTTCGGCCGGAGCATCCCGCAAGGTGGTGAGAAGAGCCTGGGTCCAACGCATAGAGTCAGCAGGCTACGCCACCGTGCGCTAGGCCTCAATCCCGACCTACTCCGCCGAATACGCTTGGGCCAAAGTATCCGACATCCCCGCCTGAGCTATCTTCTTGCCCTGCCATGAGCCCACCGGGCTGATGCCAATCCTTGCATTCGTCAGAAAGATTTCCTCCGCCCCGTCCAATTCATCCTCTCCCCAATGTCCTTCCTCCACCCGAATGCCGCTTTTCTCCAATACCCACCTCCGCACCGTTCCCGCCCGACAACCGCAACCGCACCCCGGAGTTCGGATCACCCCGTTTTTCATCCAAAAGAGATTGGCCATCGAAGCCGAGGCCAGTTCCCCTTTTTCATTCAGCATCACCACCTCAGCCTCCTTGTCGCCGGTCGCTTTTCTCGCCTGAATTCGGCTCAGATAACTCAGGGTCTTGTAACGGGCCTCCCAGGAATCGGACCATACACCCACCTTGCCGAGAGCCAGCGAAAAGCTTTTGGGCACCGGTTCCAACCCCAAAAGCTTT
>Ga0214917_10008261_pt1 | contig 10267 bp, 7 predicted proteins | sample LL_1208_BB_MetaG_FD_177983 | JGI IMG/M metagenome (GOLD analysis project Ga0214917, IMG submission 177983) | Freshwater microbial communities from Lake Lanier, Atlanta, Georgia, United States - LL_1208_BB | ecosystem: Environmental > Aquatic > Freshwater > Lake | place: USA: Georgia | collected...
CGAAGATTTCACGGCGCGTGTCAATTCCGACATCGTCGGGAAACTCGTCAACATCGCGAGTCGTTGCGCCGGATTCATCGCCCGCGGTGGTGGCACGCTCGCTGCGCGCTTGCCGGACCCCGCACTTTACGCAGAATTCACCGCTGCAGCAGAGCGCGTCGCGACGCTCTATGACGCTCGCGACTACTCCGCCGCAATGCGCGAGATCATGCTCCTCGCCGATCGCGCCAATCAATACGTCGACACGCACAAACCATGGGCGCTCGCCAAAGATCCGACCCAAGCCGACAACGTGCTGGCCGTCGCCACGCAAGGCATCAACCTGTTCCGCGTGCTGATGGTCTACCTCGCGCCGGTGCTGCCACAGATCGCGTGTAAGGCCGCGGGATTTTTAGGCACTTCGCTGTCGCGCTGGGACGAAATCGCGACGCCGTTGCTCGGCACGCCACTCGCACCTTACGAACCGCTTGCGCTGCGGGTCGACCCCGCCGTCGTTGCCAAATTGATCGAACCCACCGCGACGAAAACCGTCGTCGCGGCCAAAAAGTCGGAACCTAAAATGACCGAAACACCCAGCACCATCGCAATCGACGATTTTGCGAAACTCGATTTGCGCATCGCCAAGGTGGTCGCAGCGAGCGCCGTCGAAGGCTCGGAAAAACTGCTGCAACTCACGCTCGATTTAGGCGGCGAGACTCGCAACGTGTTCTCGGGCATCCGCGGCTCGTACACACCGGAGAGCGTGATCGGCCGTAACGTGGTGATGGTCGCGAACCTCGCGCCGCGCAAAATGCGTTTCGGTGTCTCCGAGGGCATGGTGCTGTGTGCCGCCGACGAAAGCGGTCGCGTCTATCTGCTCGGCGCCGACGAGGGTGCGGCGCCCGGCATGCGCGTCTCTTGATCTAATCGTGACGCCGAGCGCAGAGGCGATCGACGCTCTGCTGCCGCAGACGCAATGCACGCGCTGCGGGTACTCAGGCTGCACGCCCTACGCACAAGCGCTCGCCGCTGGCGAAACCGAGCTCAATCGTTGCCCGCCGGGCGGCGAACGAACCATCACGGCGCTTGCAAAACTTTTGTCTCGGAACGCGCTGCCGCTCGATCCGCAATGTGGCATCGAAACGGCGCCGATGGTCGCGCTGATCGACGCGTCACGCTGTATCGGTTGCGCACGCTGCCTGCCGCCCTGTCCCGTCGATGCGATCGTCGGTGCGTCGCGGCAGATGCACACCGTGCTCACCGACCTCTGCACCGGCTGCGAACTCTGCATCGCGCCGTGTCCGGTGGACTGCATCACCTTGGCACCGCGCGCCGCGATCGCCGCACGCTCACCATCGCCGACGCCGCAGGAAAATCGTCAACGCTACGACGCGCACAACGAACGCATCGCACGACGTGAGCGTGAACGTCGCGAACTGCTTGCCGAGCGGAAACGCGCTGCCAGCGCCACCAAAACGGGTGCATCGTGAAGCCGGAAGCCCGCGTTGCGATGTTCGAGCGGCTGCGCGCACGCAATCCGCACCCGACCACCGAACTCGAGTACCGCTCGCCGTTCGAACTTTTGATCGCCGTTATCTTGTCGGCACAAGCCACCGACAAAAGCGTGAACATCGCCACGCGTAAGTTGTTTCCGGTCGCGAACACGCCGCAGGCCATTCACACTCTCGGTCTCGAGGGGCTGTTGCCGTTCGTGCGCACGATCGGTCTTTACAACGCCAAAGCGAAGAACGTCATCGCCACGTGTAAAATTTTGCTCGAGCAACACGGTGGCGAGGTACCGCGCGACCGCGACGCGCTCGAGGCCCTGCCCGGCGTCGGCCGAAAAACCGCCAACGTCGTGCTCAACACCGCCTTCGGCGAGCCGACCATGGCGGTCGACACGCACATCTTCCGCGTCGCCAATCGCACCGGTCTCGCGACTGGCAAGACCGTGCTCGCCGTCGAGAAAAAACTTTTGAAGAACGTACCGAAAGAATTTTTGCACGACGCGCACCACTGGCTGATCCTGCACGGCCGTTACATCTGCAAGGCGCGCACGCCGAATTGCCCCGCCTGCCCGATCGCCGATCTTTGTTCGTTCAAGCGCAAGACGCGGGCGGATCGCTGAGCATGCTGTTCGGGTCGACCCGCGAGGAACTACGTCGCGGCTGGCTGGACGCTTGGCGCCGTGCCCGCACCGACGCCGTGCTCACGCCGCTCGAGACGCAAATCGCCGCACTCGTGGGCGAGCACCCCGAATACCACCCGTGGCTGGAACGTGGGGATGCTGCGCTGACGGCCGACTTCGGACCGGAGCGCGGTGAGAGCAACCCGTTTTTGCATTTGTCGATGCATCTGGCGCTGCGCGAACAGGTGAGCACGAATCGCCCCGCGGGGATCGCCGCCGTGCACACGCGCTTGGCGAGTCGCTACGGCGCGCACGAGGCCGAGCACCGCATGATGGAGATGCTCGGCCGTGCGCTATGGGAAGCCCAGCGCGCCGGACGCGCGCCGGACGAAACCGCTTATCTGGAATCGCTGCGGCAGTTGATCTAACTATTTGCGTTTCGGCACGTAGAGGTCAGTGAGCGTGCCTTCGAAGGCCTCGGCAGACATCGCGATCGACTCCGACACGGTCGGGTGCGGATGGATCGTCAGCCCGATGTCAGCCGCATCCGCGCCCATCTCGATCGCGAGTGCGATCTCGGCGATGAGCTCACCCGCATTCGGACCGACGATGCCACCACCGACCACGCGATGCGTGTCGGGGTCGAACAATAATTTGGTGAACCCTTCGTCACGACCTTGCGCGAGCGAGCGTCCGCTCGCCGCCCAAGGAAATACCCCCTTCTCGTAACGCACGCCGCGCGCCTTCGCATCCGTTTCGGTGAGCCCGACCCAAGCGATTTCCGGATCCGTATAAGCGACCGCCGGAATCACGCGCGCATCGAACGAACGTTTTTCACCGGCGATGACCTCGGCAGCGACCTTACCTTCGTGGGTGGCTTTGTGCGCGAGCATCGGTTGACCGACGACGTCGCCGATGGCGTAAACGTTGGCGACGTTGGTGCGCAATTGTTTGTCGACGCGGATAAAGCCGCGCTCGTCGACTTCGATGCCACCTTGCTCGGCACCGACGAGCCGACCGTTCGGCTTACGACCGACGGCGACGAGCACGCGATCATAGAGTTGCGGCTCGGGCGCGCCGTCACCTTCGAACGTGACGCGCAGTCCCTCGCGCTCGGCGCTGACGGCCTTGACCTTAGTGCCTAACCAGATCGCTTCGAATTGTTTGCGTAATCGCTTTTCTAGCGGACGCACGAGATCCGCGTCCGCGCCTGGCGCGAGTTGCTTCATGAACTCGACCACACTCACGCGCACACCGAGCGTCGCGTACACCGAACCCATTTCAAGCCCGATGATGCCGCCACCGATCACGAGCATGCGCTGCGGTAAATCCTGCAACTCGAGCGCACCGGTCGAATCGATGACGCGCGGATCGTCCGGCACGAACGGCAACCGCACCGGCTCGGACCCTGCAGCGATGATGCAATGCTCGAAACTCAAACGCTGCATGCCGGATGCGCCCGCGACTTCGACGAGCCCCGGCTCGACGAACTTCGCCGTGCCTTGCAAAACTTCCACCTTGCGCTGCTTCGCGAGCGTTTGCAGGCCACCGGTGAGTTTGCCGACGACGCTCGCCTTCCAGCCGCGCAACTTATCGAGATCGATCTTCGGCGGACCGAACGTGATGCCGTGATCGGCCATCGCCGCCGCCTCATCGACGACCTTTGCCGCGTGCAGCAGTGCTTTCGATGGAATACAGCCAACGTTGAGACAGACGCCACCGAGCGTCGGCCATCGTTCGACGAGCGTCACGGTGAGACCGAGATCGGCAGCGCGAAACGCGGCGGTATAACCGCCCGGCCCGGCACCGATCACGAGCACCTGCACGTGACGATCGGCTTTTGGATGACGTGTGACCGTGGGTGGCGCGGGCGTCGCCGACGCCGTGGGTGCCACGGGTGCCGCGGGGGCCGGGGGTGCCACGGGGGCCGCGGGTGCAGGCGCCGACGGCGGCGCAACGCCCGCCGCAACGGCTTGTGCTTCGAGCTTCGCGATCAACGTTCCTTTGGAAACTTTTGATCCCTTCTGCACCAAAACTTCGACGATTTTGCCGGCGAAGGGCGCCGGCACATCCATCGACGCCTTGTCGGTCTCTAGGGTGATCAGTGCCGACTCGGCCTCGACGACATCACCGATTTTGACCAGCACCTCGATGACGGGCACTTCGGCAAAATTGCCGAGATCGGGAACGTGAACTTCGCGCAGCGTCATGGGGATGCTCCGCTTAAGCCTGCGCCGCGCCGACGAGGTCGGCTGGCTTTGCGAGCCGCTCGGCGACCCAGGTGGTGAAGCGCACGCCCTCCGCGCCATCGATCACACGGTGATCGTAGGACAGCGACAGCGGCAACATCAGTCGCGGCACGAACGCGCCATCGCGCCACACGGGCTTGGTGACCGACTTCGACACACCGAGGATCGCCACCTCCGGCGCGTTGATGATCGGCGTGAACGCCGTACCACCGATACCACCGAGACTCGACACCGTGAAGCATCCGCCTTGCATGTCGGCACCGGCGAGCTTGCCGCCACGCGCACGCTCGGAGAGCGCGCCGAGATCTCGCGCGATCGCGAACACGTCTTTGCGCTCGGCATCGCGAATCACCGGCACGAGCAAACCGTTCGGCGTGTCGGCGGCGAAACCCAGGTGGAAATATTTTTTGTAGACGAGATTTTGACCGGATTCGTCGAGCGAGGCGTTGAAGTTGGGGAACTGCGCGATCGCTCGTACGCAAGCGGCGATGATGAAAGCGAGCGGCGTGAGCTTGACACCCTGCTCGGTCGCTTGCGCTTTCAAAGAATTACGCAATGTTTCGAGCTCGGTGATGTCGGCTTCGTCGAACTGCGTAACGTGGGGAATGTTGACCCACGCTGCATGTAAGCGCGGGCCTGAAATCTTGCGCACCCGCGACAACGGCTGCACGTCGACAGCGCCGAACGCGGCGAAGTCGACCACCGGAACTTTCGGCAACGCCGGTGCCGCTGCGAGCACCATACCGCCCTGCAGCACGCGCTTGACCCAGGCTTTGACGTCTTCGTGCGTGATGCGACCCTTGGGGCCGCTGCCCGAGACCTGCGCAAGATCGACGCCGAGTTCGCGCGCGAGTTTACGCACCGAAGGGCCAGCATGCGCACGCGAAAAACCTGCCTCGGAAATCGGCGCGAGATCGGCGCGCGCACCGGGAATCGCCACCGACACCGGAGCTGCGACCGGCGCTGCGACGACCGCCGGCGCGGGCGCGACTGTGGGAGCAGGCGCTACCGCAGCACCGGTGCGCGCCGCACCACCTGCAACGTTTGCGGCCGCTGTCGAAATCTTGGCTGCACCGTCCGCAACTTTGAGCGTTGCGACCAAATCGCCGCTATTAACTTTGCCGCCGCGCACGATGTGCAAGGATTCAACGACACCGGCGGCCGACGAGGGCACGTCCATCGTCGCCTTTTCCGTTTCGAGCGTGGCGATCGGCGTGTCGACGTCGATCGTATCGCCGGGCTGCACCAATAATTCGATGACGCCGACATCTTTGAAGTTGCCGAGATCGGGAACGCGTACTTCGATGACTGCCATGGCGAGGTCCGTCAGGAATGCAACGGGTTGGGCTTGGCGACGTCGATGCCGAGCCGCGTGATCGCCTCAGCGACTTCGCTCGTCGGCACGACACCTTCATCGGCGAGCGCGCGCAAAGTCGCGATCACGATGAAACGTCGATCGACCTCGAAATGGTGACGCAGCGCCGCACGTGCGTCGGAACGACCGTAGCCATCGGTGCCGAGCACCACGTATCGCCCGGGCACCCACTGGCGAATTTGATCGGGGACGTTGCGCACGTAGTCGCTCGCTGCGACGAAGGGACCGCGTTCACCAGCAAGCGTCGTTGCGACGTAGGGCGTCCGCGGCGTCGCCGTCGGATGCAGCATGTTCCATCGTTCACAGTCGAGCGCTTCACGCCGCAGCTCGCTGAAACTCGGCGCCGAATACACGTTGCATTCGATACCGTGATCTTCGGCGAGCATCGCGGCCGCTGCCTCCACCTCGCGCAAAATCGTGCCGGCGCCGAGCAAGGTCGCGTGCCGACCTTTACGAACTTTACCTTTCGGCGCGATCTGCACCCGACGATATAAACCTTTGAGGATGCCCGCTGTCGCATCGGCAGGCATCGCCGGCATCGCATAGTTTTCGTTCATCACGGTGACGTAGTAGAAGACGTTTTCGCCTTCGGTATACATACGTCGCAAGCCGTCGTGGATGATGACGGCGAGCTCGTAGGCATAGGTCGGGTCGTAACTGCGACAGTTCGGCACCAAAGACGAAAGCAACTGACTGCTGCCGTCTTGATGCTGCAAGCCCTCGCCGGCGAGCGTCGTGCGGCCCGCCGTCGCACCGAGCAAGAAACCCCGCGTTTGCAGATCGCCCGCGGCCCAGATGAAATCACCGACACGCTGGAAGCCGAACATCGAGTAGAAAATGTAGAACGGCACCATGTTGATGCCGTGGTTCGCGTACGCCGTACCCGCTGCGATCCACGAGCACAGCGCGCCCGCTTCATTGATACCCTCTTCGAGGATCTGACCTTTTTTGTCCTCACGATAGGACATCAGTTGGTCGGCATCTTGGCTGGTATAAAGTTGGCCGACCGACGAGTAGATGCCGACCTGGCGGAACAAGCCCTCCATGCCGAAGGTGCGCGCTTCGTCGGGCACGATCGGCACGATGTGCTTACCGACGTTTTTGTCCTTCAACAACGCCGTCAACATGCGCACGAACGCCATCGTCGTCGAAATCTCGCGACCTTCGCTACTCTCGAGTAAAGCCTTGAAAGTTTCGAGCGGTGGAACTTCGAGCGGCGGCGCTACCGAACGACGCACCGGCAAATAGCCGCCGAGCGAGGCACGACGCGAGCGCATGTATTGCAACTCTTCGCTCTCGACCGTCGGCTTGGTGAACGGCAGCCGCGAAATCTCCTCGTCGCTGATCGGAATGTTGAAGCGATCGCGGAACGCTTGCAGATCTTCGTCCGACAATTTCTTTTGTTGGTGCGTGCCCATCTGGCCTTCGCCAGCCTTGCCCATGCCGAAGCCTTTGACGGTCTTGGCGAGGATCAGCGTCGGCTGACCGCGATGCGCCATCGCAGCGGCGTACGCGGCATACACTTTGCGCGGATCGTGACCACCGCGATTCAAGCGCCAGATCTCCTCGTCGGAAAGATTGGCGACCATGGCACGGGTCTCCGGATATTTACCGAAGAAATGCTCGCGGGTGTATGCGCCGCCCTTGGCCTTGAAGTTTTGATATTCGCCGTCGACGCACTCTTCCATCACGCGCCGCAACAAACCTTGATTATCTTTGGCGAGCAGCGGGTCCCAGCGCGAACCCCACAATACTTTGATGACGTTCCAACCCGCACCCAAGAATGCGGCCTCGAGTTCCTGCACGATCTTGCCGTTGCCGCGCACCGGACCGTCGAGACGTTGCAGGTTGCAGTTGATCACGAACACCAAATTGTCGAGTTTCTCGCGCACCGGCATAGTGATCGCGCCCATCGACTCCGGCTCGTCCATCTCACCGTCGCCGAGGAAGGCCCAAATTTTGCGGTCCGACTGCGGCACGAGTCCGCGATGCTCCAAGTAGCGCTGGAAGCGCGCCTGGAAAATCGCCTGCATCGGGCCGAGACCCATCGACACGGTCGGGAACTGCCAAAAATCTGGCATCAACCACGGGTGCGGATACGACGATAAACCGTCGCCGGCGACTTCCTGCCGGAAGTGTCGCAGTTGATCTTCGGTCAACCGCCCTTCGAGATACGCACGCGCATAGATACCGGGCGCAGCATGGCCTTGGAAGAAAATCATGTCGCCCGGATGATCGGCCGTGGGCGCACGCCAAAAGTGATTGAAGCCGACTTCGTACAAAGTCGCGGCCGAGGCGTAACTCGCGATGTGCCCGCCGTACTCCGAAGAAATGCGGTTCGCTTGCACCACCATCGCGGTCGCGTTCCAGCGAATATAAGCCTCGATCCGCCGCTCAAGCTCGCGATTACCGGGATAGTCCGGCTGTTGACCGGTCGAGATCGTGTTGAGGTAAGCCGTGTTCGGCTTGAAGGGTAAGTACGCCCCCGAGCGCCGCGTGTGGTCGATCAGTTGCTCGAGCAAAAAATGCGCGCGTTCGGGCCCGTGGGCTTTCAGTACCGAGTCGATGGATTCGAGCCACTCTTGGGTCTCGCCGGGGTCGAGATCCTGTTCTGCCGGCCTGTCGGACATGCGCGATTCCATCTGGCGATTGTGAAAAACGCTATGTTAACAAGCCGGGACCGCCGCTGCCGCAATTCCGGCCTGTGCTAGCATCCTGCCGCCTGCCATGACCGACACTCTCACTCTCCGCAGACCCGACGATTGGCACGTGCACCTGCGCGACGGGGAGACGATGCGCGCCGTCGTGCCGCACACCGCGCGCCGTTTCGCACGCGCCGTGGTCATGCCGAACCTCAAACCGCCGGTCACCACCACCGCGCTCGCCGGCGAGTATCGACGACGAATCCTCGACGCCGTGCCGACGGGCATGACGTTCGAGCCGTTGATGACCCTATACTTGACCGACAACATGCCGCCCGACGAGATCGATCGTGCGAAAGCGGCGGGCTACGTGATCGGCTGCAAACTTTATCCGGCCGGTGCCACGACCAATTCGGACTCCGGCGTGACCGACATCGCGCGCATCGACCGGGTGCTCGCGCGCATGGCCGAACTCGACCTCGTGCTGCAAATTCACGGCGAAGTCACCGAAGAACACGTCGACGTCTTCGAGCGCGAACAGCGTTTCATCGACACCGTGCTCGCGCCGCTGATCGTCCGACATCCACGGTTACGCGTGGTGTTCGAACACATCACGACGCGCGCGGCCGTCGAATTCGTGCGTGACGCGCGCGCCGGCGTCGCCGCGACCATCACCCCGCAACACCTGCTCTTCAATCGCAACGAAATTTTTCGCGGCGGCATTCGACCACATTTTTATTGTCTACCCATCCTCAAAACCGAAACCGATCGGGATGCGCTCGTCGCCGCAGCGACCGGCGGCGACCCCCGCTTCTTTCTCGGCACGGATAGCGCGCCGCACGCCCGGCACACCAAAGAAAACGCCTGTGGTTGTGCGGGTATGTATTCTGCGCATGCCGGACTCGAACTCTATGTCGAGGCTTTCGAGCGCGCCGGAGCACTCGAGCGGCTCGAGGGCTTCGCTGCACACTACGGGGCCGACTTTTATCGCCTGCCGCGCAACACCGAGACGGTCACGTTGCGGCGTCGCGAGTGGCGACCGCCGCTGACCTATGCCTTCGGTGGCGCGGAGCTCGTGCCGATGTTCGCAGGCGAACCGTTACGGTGGTCGCTAGAAGGTGACGAGTGACGCTCTCGACGGCGATGTCGCGTCGCTTCCGCGGCTTTTTGCCGGTGGTGATCGACGTCGAAACGGGCGGACTCGATTGCACCCGTGACGCGTTGCTGGAAATCGCGGCCGTCATCATCGACATCGGCAGCGACGGCACGCTGACGCGTGGCGTCACCCACGCATATCACGTCAAACCTTTTCCGAATGCGAACATCGAACCGGCATCACTCGCCGTCACCGGCATCGATCCGTTTCACCCGTTGCGCCCGGCGATCGACGAGCGCGACGCACTCACCCGCATCTTCAAAGAAGTCCGCGATGCCGTGAAGCGCCACGGCTGCAAGCGAGCCATCTTGGTCGGACACAACGCTTCGTTCGATCTCGGTTTTTTGAATGCCGCGGTACAACGCGCCGACATCAAGCGAAATCCGTTCCATCCGTTCTCGAGTTTCGACACCGTCACGCTCGCCGGCGCCGCGTTCGGACAGACGGTGCTTGCGAAAGCGGCGCTCGTGAGCGGGGACGACTGGGATTCGGCCGCGGCACACGCAGCGGCCTACGACGCCGAGCGCACCGCCGAACTGTTTTGCAAGGTGTGCAATCTTTGTTTGCCGAGTTATCTGGCCGCCGACGCGAGGGCACGCGATCTCGGCTGGCACGACGACAACGGCGCCGTCACGCCCAACGGCACGAACGACCTCGACCCGACTTCGCCCATCGCCGACGAAAACAAACCTTAGGCCGCGCCGGCTTCCTGCAACGCTTTTTTGAGTTCACCGCTGC
>Ga0214917_10008262_pt1 | contig 10266 bp, 8 predicted proteins | sample LL_1208_BB_MetaG_FD_177983 | JGI IMG/M metagenome (GOLD analysis project Ga0214917, IMG submission 177983) | Freshwater microbial communities from Lake Lanier, Atlanta, Georgia, United States - LL_1208_BB | ecosystem: Environmental > Aquatic > Freshwater > Lake | place: USA: Georgia | collected...
GCCCACTAATCAATAAAATTGATATAAGTATATATATATCAATGTGGAGGCGGTGGGAGTTGAACCCACGTCTTCAAACCAGCTACCACCCGCATCTACAAGCTTGTTGGCAGGTTGATTGTCGGGAGTCCGGTTGCCCTGCCACCGGCCCGTACTCCTTAGCATCCACGTTGATTCCTAGAAAAAGGTCGGTTGCTCACCCTTTCCCAGACCCGGCAAACACGTTGCTTCCCCCTAGCCGGGGTCGGAGGAGCAACGTCACGGCGCTTTAGGCCGCGAGAGCCAACTCGTTGTTAGCTTTTAATTGGTGGATCGGCTTTTTAACGAGGCCAACCAATCCGGGCCCTCGGCTTGCCGCAGGTCGCTTCCGGTTTGAATCGAAACCGTGACGCCCCCGTCAATCGGGTGATAATACCATACCTGATGAGACTTCCCAAGCCCCCCCTCCCGCTTTTCTTTTATTTTCTCACATGCATCCAACTCTTTGCCGGGGAATGGGATCCCAAGATGGACCCGCCTCTTGGACTTACCCTGCCCCTCGTGGTCACCAATAACCGGGTGGCCCTCTCCGAAGACATCCTCCTCGCCGAGCACAAAATCCTCCCCGCTGGGACGGTCCTACGAACCATTTTCCGACCCGTGACCCAAGCCGAAGGAGAGAAAAAAACCAAAAAAGGCGTGGATGAGGACTCCTTCTCCCGTGAGATTCCCAAGGTCACCAAAGCCGAACTCATGACCGCCACGGAGCGCCAGGCCCTTCAGCGTGCCTACGAAACGGTCTGGTCGGATCCCATCGAGTTTCGCCGCGCGCTTGAAACCGATTATCCGAACCGGCTGCGTTTCGTCCTCGAACCCCCGCCCGGTGTCAGTCCCGCTCCCATCGTGATTCCCGATTTTCCCGATGGCATTCTCGTGGCCGGTAAGCCGGCGCCTTATGTCCTCTGCGTCCTCAAGGAGAGTCGCGGGGAAAAAGCCGGTTTTCGTGGGGGAGATATTCTTCTCCAAATAGCGGGACAACCGGCAGGCGAGACCGTGACCGCCTTCGACAAAAACTTTTCCTCGGCCCGGAATGAGGCCGCCAAAAAACGGGATGTCCTCCGCGTGAAGGTCAAGCGATCCTCCGGAGAAACGGAAACCTTGGCCGTCCGAGTCCCCCCTGTGTGGAATTCCACCTTCGAGGAATGAAACTTAGGTAGGGCGCCCTCGATGAGGGCGCCTAGGCGCGATACATCGATCGCGCCCTACCAAGGGCTCAATTCGCCATCTGAAATTTAAATACGTGGAAGATGGATGCGCTCGACAGATCCCACCGCTCCTCGGCCCATAAAAGTTTCCACACGACCCAAAAAGGGACCCGGCTCATCCGTCAGAAATATTCTCAACTCCCCTTTCTCGCTGATTTGAGACTCCACCCCCTTTAACAATTCAGCGCAAGCCTCGGAAGAATCCACTAGCTTCACCTCGGGACCCAGAACCCGCTGCAGGACTTTCTTCAGCAACGGGTAATGGGTGCAAGCCAAGACGCAAACAGCCACCTTTTCCCGAATCAAGGGAGCAAGGTATTCCCGGGCGACCTTCTCCGTCACTTCGTGATCCAACCATCCCTCTTCCACCAACGGCACAAAGAGTGGAGTGGCGCACGCCACCACCCGCACCCCTGGACGGCTAACCTGAAGCGCCGCTTGATAGGCGCCGCTGGTAATCGTGGCGGAAGTCCCGATGACTCCAACCGGGCCATCCCCCATCACCGCCAAAGCCGCCTTAACGCCTGACTCGATCATGCCATGCAGGGGCACGCCGGCGGATTTTCCAATCTTTCCCACCGCAAGTGCCGAAGCGGTATTACAAGCGGCCACGACGCGATCCACCCCCTTGGTCTGGAGAAAGCGGATGATTTCCCTGCTGTAGATTTCAACCGTGTCCGCCGATTTGTTCCCGTAAGGGACCCGGGCTGTATCTCCGACATAAAGAATGTCCCGCATTGGGAAAGCCGACCGCAAAGCCTTCACCACCGTTAGGCCTCCGATTCCGGAGTCAAATACACCAAGGGGCATGCGTTACTCGACCTTCTGGGTGGGTTGAATCGGAATGGCACGCCTGACTTCACCCTCACCAGACCCGGTTGAGGTCGGCGGATTGGTGAAGCGGGAGTTGTTCGTCGAAACCGTGGAAGGATTCGAGCCGGTTTCTTTCGGGCGAAAGGCCGGAACCGAATCCAAGTTCATCACCGGTCGAAGTTCCGGGGTGTTTGGCGAAGTTTTCGCTGGAGACTCCACGGAAAGTCGGGATGGGCTAGGCAGGTTTTCCTGCAATTTTCGATAAACCATAATTCCCCTAAAGATCCATTCCGCCACCTGTTGTCGGTAAGCCTCGGTCCGCAACAGGGCGGCCTCCCGGGGATTGGAAAGGAAGCCCCCCTCGACCAAAACTCCCGGAGCATGCGCCAACCGAAGAACCTTGAATCTTGCCTTTTTCAGACCTCGATCTGAAGGGGCATTCGTCTTGGCCAGCACCGCCGACCGGTGAATCGCCTGGGCCAAAAGAAAATTATGATGATCAAAGTCATTGCCCGGCCATACCTGATCCTCGTCCCCCACAAACGATCCACCGGAGGAGGTGGACGGGCCGTATTGCGGCGAAACACAGTAGGTCTCCCAACCCTCGGTGCTGCGATCATAGTCCTCGTTGAAATGGATACTGACAAAAAGGTATCCGGGATGATCACTGGCCCGGGCGGACCGATCGCCATGGTCCACATACCGGTCTTTGCTCCGGGTAAGAACCCAGGGCACCCCGGCATCGTCGAGCAATCTGACCAGACGTTTGGCCACATCCAGATTGGCTGTCTTTTCGCTCAAGCCCCGGGCCGCTCTCGTCCCCTCGTCCCCCCCGCCATGTCCGGGGTCCACCACCACTCCCTGCACCGGACGTTTGGGAGTTTCCACATTGGGTCGCAAAAGAGGCTCAAATGTCTTCCCCAAGTCGAGTCGGGAAATCAACGTCATCTCATCCTGCTGCCGAATGGAATGATTCAGCCAATACCTGGCTCCTTTCCACTTCATTTCCCGGCTGTCGACGGTGAGGGTCATTACCCCGGAGGTTGAGGTCAGGTCGAATGGCCTTCCGGAGGGAATTTCCGCAGGTTTCTGAAAGCCGTAGAACTTGGCGAAGGAGTCGAGAGTGACATATTCCAGCCTCCCTACCCGTACTGTCTGCCAATTCTCTTCCCCCCGGGCGGTCGCCAACGCCAAAAACCAAACCATGATCCAGCGCGCCATCACTTCGATCCACATTTTCGGTTATCAATCAGACGAACAGGCCCCACCCGGGCGGCCGCGCAAAGATGTCCGCCCACCACTTCGGCGTATTCCAGTTTCACTCCCCTGACACGGTGGAGGAGTTTTTGCAGGTGCGCCTTCGCTCCCGCCGACCCTTTCCGGGCCGCCGCACGGACCGAAAGCGCCCAAAAGCCGGCGATTTCCCTTTGTCGCGGATTTAGAAGAAGATTTCTTGAGCTCATCGCCAATCCATCCTGCTCTCGAAGAATCGGGTGGCGGACGATTCGGACAGGCAGGAAAAGATCACGCGCCAGACGTTCCACCACCTCACACTGCTGCAGGTCTTTCTCCCCAAAAACCGCCACTGCGGGCTGCACAATTCCAAATAGCTTGGTCACCACCGTGGCCACACCTCGGAAATGGTTCGGCCGATATTTTCCGCACCGCCCTTGGGACTGGTCTTTCTCCTCCACCCAGGTTGAGGCATTCGGCGCGTAGAGTTGGGCGGGCCGAAAAAGAACATCGGCTCCAGCCCTCTTCGCCAGCTTGGCATCCTGGGAGGGTCGCTTGGGATATTCGCGGAAATCCCTGTCCTGGTTGAACTGGGTCGGATTGACATAGCTGCTCACCACAACCCGATCCCCCAATTCCCTCGCCCGACGAATCAAGGCCGCATGACCCGCATGGAGGGCCCCCATGGTCGGAACCAGCACCACCCGCTTGCCAATCCTGCGCCACCGGAGGCTAGCCTTTTGCATTTCTGCGGGTTTTGTCATAATCTTCACAGCTTACGGAGCTTACAAAATGTCCACCTACCTCCACAATCTCTTCGCCCAAAGAATTGGCGGTCCAGGATACGGCCTCAAGGAAGCCCCCATTTACAAGTTCGAACGGATCAAGAGAGCCAAACGCGCGGCCCTGGCTGCTCACCCGGGAAAAGAGTTGCTCGATTTCGGCGTGGGCGAACCCGACTCCATGGCCGATCCTAAGGTCGTCGAATCCCTGACCCGGGAAGCTTCCCTTCCGACCAACCGCGGTTACGCCGACAACGGCGGACAGCGACTCAAGTCCGCCGCCGCCCAATACATGCAGGAAGTTTTCGGCGTCTCCGCAGACCCGGAAACAGAAATCGTCCACTCCATCGGCAGCAAGGCGGCCCTATCCATTCTTCCCGCCGCCCTCATCGATCCGGGAGACGTCGTCCTCATGACCACTCCGGGCTACCCTGTTTTCGGCACTCACGCCACGTATTACGGGGGTAAAGTGCACGCTCTCCCCCTCACCAAGGAGAACCGGTTTCTCCCCCGCTTGGATAATATTCCCCGGGACGTTTTGGATAAGACCAAGGTTCTCGTCCTAAATTACCCCAATAATCCGACCGGCGCCTCCGCCACCCCTGACTTTTTCCGTCAAGTGGTGGAATTCGCCAAAAAGGAGGAAATCGTGGTCATCCACGATGCCGCATATACCGCCCTGATTTTTGAGGGAAAACCCCTCAGTTTCCTCTCCATTCCCGGGGCCAAGGAAGTGGGGTTGGAACTGCATAGTGTGAGCAAAGCCTTCAATATGACCGGATGGCGATGCGGCTTTGTCGTCGGTCACCCTCTGCTCGTGAAGGCCTATGCGGATGTGAAAGACAATACCGATTCGGGACAGTTCCTCGCCATCCAACATGCCTGCGCCACAGCCCTGGAGAACCCGCAAATCACCCGGGAGACATCGGCCAAATACAGCCGGCGAATGGATGGCCTGGTCCGGATTCTCAAAGGGGCGGGATTCCCCGCAGAAAAACCGGCCGGCTCCTTCTTTCTCTACACCCAGGCCCCCCAGTCGGCCACGGGCGCCAAGGAAGTCTCTTTCCCCAACGGCGAGGCCTTCTCCAAGTGGCTGATCGAGGAACAACTGGTCTCCACCGTGCCGTGGGACGAAGCCGGGACCTGCGTACGTTTTAGCGTTACCTTTGCCGCGAAGGACGCCACGGACGAAAAGCGTGTTTTGCAGGAACTGGAGGGTCGCTTGAAGCCCTACCGATTCCGTTTCTGATCAAGGAACAGGGTCGTTGTCGTCCTCTCCCGAGGCACGGTCCATCAGGGCCAGGATCTGCGGAAGGACAATCATCGAGGTCGTCAGGGTGCAAATAATTCCGATACACATCACCAAGCCGAGTGTGACAAGCCCTCGATACTGACCCACCAGCATCGAGCCAAAACCAAAAAGCGTCGTTAAGGCGGACAAGATAACCGCCTTCCCGGTGCTGGACTCAAAAATGCGGATCTTCTTTTCCTCGCGATACCGATCCATCACATACACGCCGTAGGCGACGCCGATACCGTGGATCATCGGCAGGGTCACAATATTGGCCGGATCGAGTTGAATTCCAAACAACCCCAAAAGACCGAACATCCAAAGCACCCCGATTCCCAAGGGAAGCAAGGTGAGCAACAGATCTTGAATTCTCCAAAAAAGCAGAAAGATCATCACCACAATGATTCCGATCGCATACAGCAATGCTTCGATATAACTGCTTTTAAGCAGATCAATATACTCAAGGTTCATCACCGGGGTTCCTGTGGCCGTGGTGGATACACTCTCCAGATCGTGGACGAACTGCTCGTTGGGTTTCCGCTCCCAAATATCCACCGAGGGTTCAACCTCGATCAAAATCTTGCCGCTCTTTGACAGGTAGCGGTCCTTCAGTTGCGGCGGGAGATCATGAACGGAGAGAGGGCGATCCCCACGCTGGGTTTTGAGCCAATTCAGATTTTGAGCGATGGATCCGACCAGCTTGACTTGATGTCGTTCCAGCCTCTTCTTTGCCTCCTCCACGGGAAGTTTGTCCAGGATGGCCACCGCCCGTTCCAAGGGGGGGATGAGCTTTTCGAAAGTCTCGACCGCCTGCCGCGCACGACCCGAAAGCCCAATGTACTGTTTGGCCTGCTTGGCCCCCTCCTGGGAAGACTCCAACAAAAACTCCAGGTCCTTTTTGGCTTTGGCCACATCCACCGTCTGGACGGTCCCCCCTCCCAGGGAGATTTCCCCCGCAATCTTGGATATCCTGGAAACCTCCTCCATCCTCTTTTTTTGATCCCGGGGAACCAAATCCCCGAGTGTCCGGACCTTGCTGACCGTTGGCAATTGCCGGAGTTGATCCGCCAACGAGTCGGCCTGCTGCACATCCTCGGCCACGACCACCCCATAAATGACGGAGCCCTTTCCAGTGTCCAGTAACTCGCGGGTCAAACGAACCGATTCCATTCTGGGGTTCTGCAAGTGGAGAAGGTTGTGATCAAAGGTCACCAGGGTCGCTTTTTTCCATGCAAGAAAACTCAACCCTGCCGCCACGATCAACACCATGTACGGATGGGCGGTGATCGTCCGATCCAGGCTGAGTCCATAACCGAACTTCAACAGCTTGCCGACCTTCACATTCCCCTTTTGATCCCGCCACAGGAGCAGGGCTGGGAGCAGAGTGAGGCTGGCGGCCAATGCCAACAGCACGCCGGTGCCGGAGATCCAACCAAGCTCGGTCAGTCCGATGAAGTCGTTAAAACACATGGCATAGAAAGCCACCGCCGTGGTTCCCCCCCCGGTCAATAGGGCCTTGCCGGTGGTGACCGTGGTGATCTGCACAGCTTCGGCCGAGCTTTTACCCAAACTCATCTCTTCCTCATATCGGCCGATGAACTGGATCCCGAAATCGATCCCCAGCCCCAGAATCATGACAATAAAGGCCTGGGAAATGATGTTGAGGTGTCCGATGGTTAACGTGGTCAGCCCAAGGGTGATTACCACACTGGCCAGAAGGGCCGCCAGAGCCAGCAAAGGCCTCGAGAACTCTCCGTAGGCAAAGAAAAACATAATGGTGATCAGACCCAGCGTGATGATCGTGGCTATCTTCATGTCATCCTCGCTCTGCCGTAGCTCATCATCCAATAGAACCGGCTCTCCCGTAACGCCCATCGAAACATTTAGGTGGTTTTTCTTTTCTTCGTGGACCAGTTGCCGAACACGGTGAATCACCCCGGTAAAAGGGGTGGCACTGTTCTCCTCCTCCTTGGAGGGCCGCAAAAGCATCAGGATGGTTTTGCCGTCTTCCCCGAGACTCAGATACTCGTTCTTAAGCAAGTCCGTCTCGAATTCCGAAAGTTCCCCCAGACTCGCTTTCCCTTCCGAACCATCGATGGGCGTGTCCAGATCATGCGCCAGCCTTTTTAGGTTACGGACAAATTCCTCGATAAAGGGGATAAACTCCTGCCAGTTGGAGGATTTCCGCAAATAGGGATCGTTAAACTTCGCCGAGGCTTCCCCAAGAATTCCATTCAGATTGAGGGCCTGCTTGTTGCCTTTGACCAGAGCGGCCAACTCCTCCATCTGATGCCGGATCCCGGTCAACTGCTCTCCATCGGCCAGCAGAAGCAGCCGGTCGGCCATCGGCGTAAAATCATGCCGATAGTAGATGCGGTCGATTCCGGCCTCTTTTTTCAGCCTCTCGGCCAAAGAATCGGCCGCGGCTCGGCTCGCTTTGAGGTCGTCACTTTTCAACACCACCACGATCTCGTCCCGAACATCAAACTCCTCCGTGTAGGCCAGGTATTTTTTAAAGACCGGTGACTCTTTTCGGATAAGATCCATCGTGCTGTTGCGCACGACCAGCCTCATGCCGGTGATTACTCCGGTAGCTACCACCAGCGCCAAACTGATCCAAAGAATTTTTTTCTGGCTGCCGACCAGAACTCCCGCCCATTTCTGCAGCCAGACCTCCATCCAACCCGGTTTTTTTTGTATGGGAGTCTGGGCCATGGAATTAACCGCCGTTGCGGGCTTTCTCCTTTTTCTGCTCCCATTCATCCCGGATGCCTCGCAGATCGCGCGCCAACTCCTCCTGCAAAACCTCCACCTCATCCCCGCCCCCCGCTGACCGGGCCGCCACAATCTTGGCCCCCAGAAATGTCTCCCGCTCGGCAATTTTAGCCCGGTAGGTGGAGTCAATCTCAGCCAGCGCCTTCTTTTGTGACTCCGTCAGTTTTCGAACAGGCTCTTTTGTCGCTAAACGCTCCATCGCAAGCTCATACGCGGTCTTCATGAGCCCATAACCCTAAAAAGACCTCGCCCCCCCGTCCATCGTATTGTCGGGGTCCAGCTTGCCCCACCCCCTCCTGACCGACTAGGTTGTTGGATGGATTTTGCATCCTTGGGACTCCACGCCTCGGTTTTGAAGGCGGTTCAAGACCTTGGCTTCAAGGAACCCACTCCCATCCAAGCCCAAGCCATTCCCGTGGCGCTATCCGGCAAGGACATCATCGGCTCCGCCCAAACAGGCACCGGCAAGACTGCCGCCTTTGCCCTTCCCATCCTCCAACACCTGGACAAACCCGGGCGTCTTCGAGCCCTCATTCTTGAGCCGACCCGGGAACTAGCCGACCAGGTAGCCGGGGCACTGGAAAAATTCGCCAAGCACAGCGGCCTGAGGGTCGGCCTGATCTACGGCGGGGTGGGCTACGGCAACCAGCGGGAGCAAATCAAACGCGGAATCGATGTCCTCGTCGCCACCCCGGGCCGTCTGCTTGATCTCGTGGAACAAGGAGACCTTCACCTGGCCCACCTGACGCATCTGGTGCTGGATGAGGTCGACCGCATGCTCGACATGGGCTTCCTGCCCGACGTCAAACGCATCGTCGCCCTCTGCCCCTCCAAGCGCCAAACGCTCTTTTTCTCCGCCACCATTCCCCCGGAAATTGAACGACTCACCAGCTGGGTCCTGAAGGAGCCCGTGACCATTGAAATCGGCCTCCGTCGTTCCGCCGCCGAGACCGTGACCCACGCCCTCTATCCCGTGGCCGCCGACCAGAAACACGAGCTCCTTTTGGCTTTGTTGGAAAAAACCCAATACCAAAGCGTCATCGTCTTCTGCCGTACCCGCATGGGTTCCGACCGAGTCGCCGGTAGCCTCTCCAACCTCCCTCACCCCGTGGGCGTCCTCCATTCCGACCGCTCCCAAGGCGAACGAACCGAGGCTCTTGCCGGCTTCCGCTCCGGCAAATATCCGATTCTTGTGGCGACCGACATCGCCGCTCGCGGACTCGACATCGCCGGGGTCACTCACGTCATCAACTATGATGTTCCCCAGCACCCCGAAGATTATGTCCACCGAATCGGCCGAACCGGACGTGCGGCTACGGAAGGCGATGCCCTCACCCTGTTTGTGGCCGAGGAATTGGCCTACGTGGAAGCCGTCGAAAGGCTCATCAGCCAGAAGATTCCCCGTAAAAAACTCGATCACTTCCCCTACCGCTACACCGCTTTGTTTGAAGAAGGCCACAGCGTGGCCCAAACCCGCACTCGCGGCGTCCGTACCGTTCGCGGTTACTCCTTCGGCGCGCGCCGTCGGTAGTTTTATTAATTCCTACAGTCTGTAGTCTACAGACTATAGACTATAGGTTGCTCTAAGTCTTTCGTTCTAAGCTGACGTTCTTTTCTTCCCCACCTTCGCCGCCACTTTCAACCGCAGCCCATTCAGCCGGATAAATCCCGTTGCATCGTCCTGGTTGTAAGCCTTGGTCGGATCCGCCTCCATGGTGGCGATCTCCGGATTGTAGAGGCTCAACTTGGACTTTCTGCCGGCCGCATAAATGCCACCTTTGTAAAGTTTGACCCGGACAGTTCCGGTCACGTTCTTCTGGCTCTCTTCCACGAGGGCCTGCAGAGCCAACCGTTCGGGAGCGAACCAGAAACCGTAGTAAACCAACTCACTGTACTTGGGGATCAAGCTGTCCCTTAGGTGCATGACCTCCCGATCCATCGTCAGACTCTCCATCTGCCGGTGCGCAAAATGCAAAATTGCCCCGCCCGGAGTCTCGTAGACTCCCCGGCTCTTCATGCCGACGAACCGGTTCTCCACCATGTCCACCCGACCCACCCCATGCTTTCCGCCTAGTTTATTCAACACCCTCATCACACCCAAGGGGGACAGCTTCTTGCCGTTCACCGC
>Ga0214917_10008263_pt1 | contig 10266 bp, 9 predicted proteins | sample LL_1208_BB_MetaG_FD_177983 | JGI IMG/M metagenome (GOLD analysis project Ga0214917, IMG submission 177983) | Freshwater microbial communities from Lake Lanier, Atlanta, Georgia, United States - LL_1208_BB | ecosystem: Environmental > Aquatic > Freshwater > Lake | place: USA: Georgia | collected...
CAGCAACGGCCGGGGTGATTACCGGTTCGGAGTGCTTGAGGGTTTGAGGTTGGGAACCTACCAGGTGAGGGCCATTTTGGGTTCGGGCGCTGTGGTGAACGGGGCCACGGTGATGGTCACAAGCGGCGATCCGTTGCCCCCGTCGCAGATCGCGTTGCCCGCCCAAGCCGCTCCGGTTCAGCCGCCCCCCTCGCCGCCGCAGGGGCAACCTCCCAAGCCGCCCGCCGGGGCGCCGAAGCCTCCCGCTCCGCCCCCCTCAAGCGCGCCGGGAACCCTTGCCGGCATCAACCAGATCATCGGCGCCCTGCCGGGCACCAAGGGGCGCTAAGGCCAAGCCGGTTTAGGGCAGGCGCCGGGCGGTGGACCCCCTTGCGGGGATCCGCCGCCTTTTTCATTTTCGGCGGGCCATTGCGTCGAGTGCTTCCCCGGCCTTGTGCTTCACAAGGGTGTTTTCGTCCGATTCAGCCAGTTTTTTCAGGACCTTGGCTGATTTGTCGGTTCCGATGACCGCCAGGATCTCGCAGGCGGTCATGCGCAGGTTCCAGTCCTCGCTCTTGAGCAGGCCGGAAACCGGTTCCTCGGCCATGGGACCCATCGCCTTGAGGGCCTCGGACGCGGGGTGGCGAAGCGAGATATTGGCGAGCTTGGAAACCAAGACGCCGGGCGCCTTTTTCGCCTTGGTCCTGGCGAGGGCCTTCATGCAGTACTGGGCCACGAGCACATCGTTGGTCTCCAGCGCCTTGAGAAGTGCCCCGGTCTCGGCCTCGGTGGCGTGGTGCTCAAGCGCCTTGGCCGCCTGCATGGCCAGGAACCGGTCGCTTGCCCCCAGTATGGTCGCCAGCTTGGCCGAGATCGCCGAATCGGGCTTTTCCGGCTCCCTCTTGTCGAGAATCCGCAGCGCCTCGCGGACCTTGCGGTTTTCCGAACTGGACAAGTCGGAGATGATCGCCTCGCGTTCCGCCTTGGAGAACGGTTCCTTGCGTTTCCGCGCCTCCTCCTCGGCCTTCGCCTTGGCGTCGCGCGCCGCCTTGGCCTGGTCTTCCCGCATTTTGGCGATCTCGGATTCGCTCACCAGGTGAACCGCCACCAGGATGGGCACCCTTGCCGTGATGTTCTGGTTGCGCGATGTCAGGCTCCCCTTGAGTTTGAGTTCGGTCGGCAGGCCGGTCTTCGGGTCGGCCACCTGGCTGCCGGAAAGCTCAAGCTCAAAGCGCGGTTCTCCAGCCACTTTCTCGAGCGTCTTCAGGCTGTGCTCCCGTCGGCCCTCGTTGCCATTCTTGCCGGATTCGCCACGGGTGAAGGTGAACTTTTCCTCGCATGCCAGGTTCTCGCGCTCCTCAGGCCCGCGGCCGAAGGGCGAAGCCAGCGGTTCCAGCAGGCGGGCGCCGAAGGCGCCGGAGTCGCGGCCCACGGTCAGCCATGAGCGCTCGGTGCGGGTCCAGGTGGCCGCGTCTTGTTCGGGCAATGGTTCCAGCAGCAGCGACGCGAAGGTTCCCAGGGCGTACGGCAACGCCACCGCGCCTTTTTCACGGATGATTCGGCCACGGTCGTCCACGGAGAGTTCATGGGTTCGCGATCCCGGGAAAGGAAACGCCAGGGTAGGATGCGGAAACGGTCGAACGGGGCCGAATGGAACTAATGGCCCTGCCTGCTGCTCGGCTTTCGGCACCATCTGCACATTCAGGCCGGTGTTCTGGATCATCAGGCGCGCGACGCCGGGGTCGGTGAAGCCCGCCACCCTGATTTCGGGCCGGGCGGTGAAGGCTTCTGTCAGGTCGCCCTTTTCGCCGCGGATTTCCATGCGGTACGGAAAAACGGTGTCCTTGACGAAGGTGTATCGCCGCGGCACGGGTTGTTCCGCGAACGCTGGCAACAGGCAGAGGCCGAGCAGGGCAATGGCACCGAATCGGGTCATGGGTCGGGTTCCTCGCGGTGTTCCGCCTTCATCATTCATGGGGTTGGCGGTTGCCGCAACCTGGGGATGGGCGAATTCCTCAAAGCCTCATCTTCGGCTCTTGGAGGCTGGTCCGCGCCCTGCCAGAGGAGAGGGGTATTCCCTCTTGGATCGGGAAAGACATGAACACAAAGTTTCAAAGATTTTTATCGCCCGATCGGGCGCTGGGGCATTGGCCAAGGCTGCAAACTGACGCACCTCATGAGCAACTATTGAATTAAAAACGATCGGTTTATTCCACAAATTGGCCCGCGCGTTTACTTGGCAAGGGTATTCGGCACCTTCCACAGGCGGCCAGAATGCTTTTTGGGCGTCACCACCCGGCTGCCAACCGGCCTGCGCGGGGCAAGGAGCATGGGGCAGTCGATGCCAAGGCTGGTTAATTTATCATTAATTCGCTCTGGAAATTTAGTCGTGAAGGCGCCGCTTGCCTGCGGCATCGCGAACAATACCTGCTGTTGCCCGTTGGTGAAACGGTCAGGCCTGCCTTGATATTGGAGATTCGACAGGTGCCGGGTGATTACATCATCTGCCAAGTCCGCGTCGGAATCGTCGAGGCTTTTGAGTTCCCCCTGCAAGGCCTTCAGGATGCACACATGAACCCGGATTTCGTGCGAACCGAAATTCGCGATGGTTCCCAGCAAAAAATCAAGGTTGTGATCGGGATTGGCCCTGATTGTTCGCCCTTTGGCCAGGTGATTGAGTTTCACCCCGGCAGGTTCCAGCAGTTCCCTCAGGTGCTTGTAGACCGATGCGGAAACTTGACTTGGCGAAAGGTTGTCGGGGAGGAAAAGAAACGCGCCATTATTTGGAGTGAGCGCGTAAAGGTAAGGCGCCATCATCGAATGCGCTTCAGGCGGGTAAAGAACGGTTCCTTTGGGCAATAACGGACGGATGGCCGCCAAGAGACGGCGGGTGGCCTGGATCGGCATGGGACTCTCCAAGGGTGAGCAGCATTATACGCCCCACCCAGTGCGCAGATGCGCGCCTCCATGCGAATCTTTCAACGAATCTCACTTGGGCAGATGGTTTGCCGCGAACGCCGCGATCGATTCGGCCAAGTCGTTGGCGAAGGCTTCACGCCCCGGGTTGCGCCTCAACTTGGCACCCAGTTCCAACTGCACGGCATCCACGGTCCCACCGGTTTTGCTTCCATAGGTTTGCACAATATAGCCACCGTTGTAACGCGGGTCTTCCTTGTCGTCAGAGTCGTTGGCGGGAATGATCTTGTGCTTGCGGATCGCCAATTCACCAAAAAGGCCTCCCTTGCCAAGCAAGGCTCCCTTGCCAGATCGCTCGAAAAGATGCGTCACGGTCTTGAATCCGTTCGTGCCTCGGAAAATCGCCTCCTTGTCGGCGCCCTGGCCATGGATGTCGATCAAAAAGCCCCGGCCATGCTTGGCGATGACGGTTTCGCGCGCCTTGGCCAGCGCCGCATGGTAAGCCTCGTAATACGGCTTGGCCTTGTCCGACTCGAAGGCATCGCCCGCGGGGCGGTTGACATCCACGCACTTCCGCTGGAAAAGCGCCACCACCAGGTGCGGTTTCTTCCCGGTCAATTTTTCCAGCCTTTCCGCCACCATTGGAGCCAGCACCTCGGTGCCATCGTCGCGCACCGTGGCGAACTTTTTCACGCCCGTTCCCTCGCGAACCGGCACGCCGGGAACAGGCAGTGTCCCGCCATGGGGTGCCGAGAGGATGATCGCCGAATCGCCGGGCCGAACCATCAAGAGCGCCGGATCAATCGGCGGCGATTGCCCGGTGGTGATCCCTGTGGCCAGGGCGAAGAGCAGTCCAGAAAGCAGCATCAGTCCGCGTGGCATGAGGTTTCTCTCTTCCGTTTGGTCAGATGACGATCCCAACCTCGAACAGGCCCTGCCCTCCACGGCAAGGAACGGGGCGCAGTTCCCTTGCTCCGCTGATATTCCACGCCCACCAACCCGGTTCGGCGGGAAAGGGGCCTGCAGGCAATTCATCGAGGGGAATCAGGTCGATTGGCCGGCAGCCTTTCAATTCGACTACACCCACCAGCGCGCCCATGGGAAGGGGGCCAGGCAGGCGCCATGCTGGATCGGCGGGAATCGGGCCGGGACTCTGGCGAGCATGGATGGCCAATGGACCTCGGTGCCGGGTTCGCTGGGGGCGGGCGATCCATGCCACCCTGCCAGAAACCACCAACGACGCCCATGGCTGGGCAAGTGAAATGGCGCGCATGCACGGTCCGGGAATTGTTATGAACACCCACAATGTATTTTATGGTTTCACACAAGGTGTCAGTCGGGGGAGTAGGTTTCTCCAGCGTCGCGGGTGAGAAGAGCCACGAACTGACCGATATTGATGCTGTCCTTGATGAAACGGCAGGAACCGTCGCCCATGACAACATTCATGCCGCCCGTGTGGAATGAATAGGCCTCGGAGTTGTTGGTGCAGTTGAGCGCCCTTGTGCGGGTGGCCTGAGTGCCGGCGGCCGTTTGGGATCCGCCAGGCGCCGCGGGGTCGCAACCATCAAAAACAAACGCGTTGCGGTGATCGGCCCAGATGGCCGCGGACGGGTTGGCGCCCGCGCCGGCAAGCTTGCCCATTTCATACTGGTCGGGATTACCCGCGCATTCCATCAGCGCCAGCGTGTTGCTGGTTCCGTCGAGGATGCTCGACATGCCCGCCAGCACATTCGGCTGGAAAAAGGTTTGGTATCCGGTGGGAACGGTCCCAAGCAGCGTTGTGGTATTCACCGTGCTTCGGACCCGGACGCATGCCACATAATCGGTGACTGTTCCGGTCACCGTTCCGGTTCCACCGACCGTGGTGGTGAACGACCGCGTGCGCACTCCGCCGGGCGCCGAGGGGCAGGTGAGCATTTTCACGGGAGTGGTGACCGCGGTGCGGTTCTGGCCGGCCTGGCGCCAATCCTGCGTTTGGTCGAACAGCTTGTGCAGGGCCTCCTGCTCCACATAGGGCAGCAGCAGGGCGTGAAGGCTGCGGCTTGGTTGGTTCGCAGGGGGTGCCACCGGATCCGGCGGGGTGTAGTCGGCGATGGAGGTGTAGCAGGCGGGCGGCAGCTTGCCGTTGGTGGATTCAAAGTTGTGAACGGCCAGTCCCAACTGCTTCAGGTTGTTGGAGCAGGACATGCGGTTGGCGGCCTCCCGCACCTTCTGCACCGCGGGAACCAGCAAGCCGATCAGCACGGCGATGATGGCGATCACCACCAGAAGTTCAATCAGAGTGAAACCGGAACGACGATGAGTGGGCATGGCCTCTCCAAAAGATCGGGAGGCTGGTTGGGGGAGGGGGGCGCCAGCCGAGGTTAATCAATCATTATAAATTTCGTGTGATCCGATTGTCAAATCAGGGCCACTTCCCTCAGGGGTTGAATCAAACCGGTGCATTCCTAGGGTATTTCAAGCCCTGATACATGAACGGAGTCATTCCCCATGCCGGCATGGACCCGCAAGCACCTGCTGGGCCTCGAGGACCTCACGCGCGATGAGGTTGTCACCATTCTCGACCGCGCCGAAACCTACCTTGAAACCGCGCGCAACCCCGCCGCCCGCAAGGCAACGCTCGCTGGGCGGGTGGTGGTGAACCTTTTCTTCGAGGCGTCCACCCGCACCCGCGTCAGCTTCGGCCTGGCGGCGCGCCGCCTGGGTGCCGATGTGATCGACTTCGCCGCCGGAGGTTCGAGCGTCTCCAAGGGCGAAAGCTTCGTTGACACGGCGCGCAACATCGAGGCGTTCGGCATCGACCTGGTGGTGGTCCGCCACGCGGTTCCCGGCACCCCCCACCTGCTGTCGCAGCACCTGCGCGCGGGCGTGGTCAACGCCGGCGACGGCGCCCACGAGCACCCCACCCAGGGCCTGCTCGACCTCTTCACCATCCGCCAAAGGCGCGGCGCGGTGGAGGGCCTCACCGTCTGCCTGCTGGGAGACATCGCCCATAGCCGGGTGGCGCGCAGCAACATCCATGGCTTGCTGAAGCTGGGCGCCAAGGTCATCGTCTGCGGTCCGCCCACTCTGGTGCCCCGGCAGATCGAGGAACTGGGTGTCGAGGTGGCGCACGACCTCGACGCGGTGTTGCCCCGCTGCGATGTGGTCAATGTGCTTCGCATCCAGTTCGAAAGGCAACGGGGCGCCTTCTTCCCCAGCATACGCGAGTATTTTCATCTCTACGGGATGACACGGGAGCGCCTGGCGCGCGGCCGCAAGGGAGTGCTCATCCTTGCCCCCGGCCCCATCAACCGCGGCGTGGAACTCACCCCCGAGGTGGCCGACGGCCCCGAGAGCGCCATCATCGACCAGGTCACCAACGGCCTGGCGGTGCGCATGGCGGTTCTCGACCTCTGCGCCGGGGCGCCCCGATGAATCCCCGGCCCGAGCCTTGGATATTGACGCTCGACATCGGCACCTCGTCGTGCCGGGCCCTGGTGTACGACGGCAACGGCGACCGGATCAGCCTTCCGGAGTGCCGCCGGCAATTCTCGCCGACAACCGACGCCACCGGCCGCAACGATTTCAACCCGCTCGATTTGGAAACCGCCGCCGCCGGGGTGATTGACGACGCCCTTGCGGCCTTGGGCCAAGGCGCCGTCGCCGCCGTGGCCATCGACACCTTCGCCTCCAGCATGCTGGTGACGGGTGCCGATGGCGAACCGGAAACTCCCGTTTACACCTACGCCGACACCCGTTGCGCCGGGCAGGCGGCGATCCTGCGCAACACGCTGGACGAGGCCGCCAGCCACGACCGCGTCGGCACGCGGATCCACTCGAGTTACCATCCGGCGCGCCTGCGCTGGCTGAATGAGGCGGGAATCCCTTGGCATGGGCGGAACATCTGCTGCGTGGGCGAATGGCTGGCCTGGCGTTGGACCGGGGTGAGGCGCATCAGCCTTTCGGCGGCCTCGTGGACCGGCCTGCTGGACAGGCGCCGCCTCGATTGGGACCGCGATTGGCTGGGCCGGCTGGGGCTGGAGGCTCGCCAACTGGGGGCCTTGGCCGATTTTGGCGATAGCGTTGATCGGCTTTCCGGCCCGTGGGCCGCGCGATGGCCAGCCTTGGCGCGTGCCCGCTGGTTTCAGCCCATCGGCGATGGCGCAGCGGCCAATGTGGGCAGCGGTGTCGCCGGCCCCGGAAGGGTGGCGCTCACCCTGGGAACCACCTCGGCGTTGCGCGCCGTGCCCGAAGCCCCGCCCCATCAACTACCCATGGGCGCCTGGAACTACCGGGTGGACCGCCGCCGGCCCCTGGTGGGGGCGGCTCTGACCGAGGGCGGGAATGTCTTTGATTGGGCCTGCCGGCTTGCCGGATTGGAACCGGGCGAGGCGCTCGATAAGGCCATGGCCTCGCGGCCGGCGGGTTCCCACGGGCTCACCTTCATTCCCCACCTGGCCGGGGAACGGGCCCCCAGTTGGAACGACCAGGCCCGCGGCACCATCGCCGGCCTCACATTGGCCACCGACGGCATCGATATCGCCCGCGCGGCTGTGGAAGGGGTAGCGGCTCGTCTGGGCCTCACCTTGCGCATGCTGGGCGACATCGCCACGGGCGAGATCATGGCCAGCGGCGGGTTGTTGAAATCGGGCTTTTGGCGCAGGATGGTCACCGCCGGCATCGGCCGGCCGATTCGCGTCTGCCGCGAGGCCGAGGCCACAAGCCGGGGCGCGGCGCTCCTGGCGCTGGAGGCCATGGGGGCGATTTCCATGGCCCGGATTGAAACCCCGGGGGAGTCCACCGCGGAACCCGACCAAGGCGATGTTGAGGCCTTGGCCGCGCAGGCAAGCAGGCAGGAAAAGCTGAGGGCCCTGGGCGTCAGTTGAGCAGCTTGGCGGCGTCCTTGTCAACGATGTCCATCATCGGCTTGAGCAGCACGGTGGAGACCTTGTTGCCCTGAAAGAAGCCGATGCTGCTTAGCAGGATCTCAAAGGTCAGGAACACAAGCGCCGTCATCACCAAGAATGCCGGGGTGAGGAACAGCACCGGCAGCACGCCCCAGGGTTGCGGGGCGGCGATCGTCTTCCCGGAGGAGACGGTTTCCGACTCCTCTTGGTCATCGTCAGTTGTCTCAAGGTCCTCCTCGAGGTCGTCGGTCATCAACTGGGTAGCCTTGCTCGACCGCGAAGGGGTCGCCAAGGTGCCTGCGTTGATGTCGCCTTCTTCCTCGACCGGAACCACCTCCGAACCGGATCCGTCTTCCAAGGCGATGTCTTCCGCGATGCCGGAGACATCGGCCACGGAGTCGTCGAGGGCCATGATCTCGGAGCCGGAACCGTCTTCCAGCGAGAGGCTGCTGTCCTGGGAAGAGGAATCCTCGATGGAAATGTCGAAGGCGCTGTCGCTGGCCTCCTCCACCTGCGAACTGCCGTCGAGTTCAAAGACGCTGGAACTGTCACCCGGTTCGATGGCAAAGGAGGCGGAACCATCTTCGGCAACACTGTCTTCCGACGGGGCCAGTTCAAAGGAGGCGTCGGCTTCCACCTCGGGTTCGACATTGATCTCAGAGGAGGACCCCACCTCGAACTCGCTGGAAGAATCTTCCGAAAGCTGAAAAACACCCGAACTACCATCCGCTGATACGGAACTTGGATCGGCGGGCGCCGGTTCCTCGTCCGCAAGCCGGAAGGTGGGTTCGTTGGAAAGCTCGAAAGGCGAGTCTGCGGGTTTGGGCGCCGGGGCGGCCATTTTCGCTGCCTGCGCGGGGGTGAGCATCTCGGTGGTGGCGTGGTCGTCGGACTTGATGCCGATGCTGTCCATGTCGTCGGGAAGAAGCGAGAACGAAGAACCCGGATCGGTGTCCATCATGGTGGGGGAATGCGGTTCCTCCGCCGGGGAATCGGATAGCAGTAAGCCATCGTCCACCGGTTGGGACAGCACCAGACTCTCTTCCGCGGCAGGTGCCGCCTGCATGGTCGCCTTGTAGGCCTCGAGGTCTTCCGATTTGAATGTGATTGTGCTGCCGGCGCGGAACGACCGTATTTTGCTGCTGCGCGCCAGGTCCTTGAGGTCATCCTTGGTCATGCCAAGGGCTGAGGCGGCCTCATCAAGCGACAGGATGGCCATGAATCGATCCCCGTGGTGCGTAACGATGGCGGTCCCCATTTGACAGGGGCAACGCCCAATTCTACCCCCGGAGTTAAGAGGGGCAAGAAATACCAGCGGCTGTTTTCTAACCTGACCGGGATGGTTGTTGCGATTATGAGGGCGGAATCATGGCTGGAAAGATGGTTTTGAGTGTCGGACAGTGCGATTTCGACCACGGCAACATCGCCGCCCGGTTGAAGAGCCTCTTCGGGGCCACCCTGGTGCCGGTGGATGATGCCTCCGGGGCGCTGGACCATTTGGCCCGGGAAAGGTTTCACCTGGTGTTGGTGAACCGGGTTTTCGATGCCGATGGCGGCTCCGGCTTGGACCTGATTCGTGACCTGAACCAGCCGCAACACCCGCCCCGCATGCTGGTGAGCAACTTTGCCGACGCGCAGGATCAGGCCGTGTCGTTGGGAGCGGTTCGCGGGTTCGGCAAGGCAGACCTTAAGGCTTCCGCCTTCGCGGAAGTCCTGAGGCCGTTTCTGGGTTAGGGGTTAACCTGCCGCTACTTGATTTTTGACAACCTTGCTATTGGATTGAAGGCCTCGGGCGCGATCCACGGTCTGTTCGTTGTTGATGAAACCTCACCAATAGTGGCTTGCCTCCAAGGACTTCCCATTGTTTTTTGGAGTTTTGGAAATTCGAAAGCCACTTAAATATTTATTAATATCATTAACATTGCTCAAGCAATTTTAATGAGGAGTCAAACCTTGAAAATTCTCGCAAATATTTGTTTTGTCTGCGGTTTTCTAAGCATCGGCGCAAGTATCGCTGTTTGGTATCTGGCCAAAAGTGGGGAAAATTTTCTCTGGCAAACCGGTGATGCTGCCCACAGCGAAAGATTCGGTATTTTTGTTGGCCTATGGGCCCCAACCTTCTTCATTTTGAGCGATAGATTTGAAAAAATGGCAGCTAAACAGTAGGCCTTTCTGTGACTTCACGCTTTAATTAGGCTATTAAATTGGTTAATTTCGGTTTTTGTTGAATCTCCAACTAACTAAGTGAGGAGTTACCACAACCAATGTTTGGGATAACTCCTCCAAGTCTGCCCTAAGCCTTGCCAATATCGCGCCAGAGGCGGTCGGCGTGCGCGCGTTCCGCGGCCACCACCCTGGCCAATGTGGGCCGTCCCAGCATGGTATAGGCCTCTTCCAGAATCGGGGCGGCAATGGCCCGGCGCTTCCGCGTGCCGGGGGCCCAGAGTTCCCGGCCAATGAACAACGCCAAGCCCGGCTTACC
>Ga0214917_10008264_pt1 | contig 10266 bp, 9 predicted proteins | sample LL_1208_BB_MetaG_FD_177983 | JGI IMG/M metagenome (GOLD analysis project Ga0214917, IMG submission 177983) | Freshwater microbial communities from Lake Lanier, Atlanta, Georgia, United States - LL_1208_BB | ecosystem: Environmental > Aquatic > Freshwater > Lake | place: USA: Georgia | collected...
GTCGCTAACGGGCGCCAAAGTTAACCATGCTACTCTCGGGGTTGACTTGATGTGATTTGTTTCCAATCCTTCCTCTAAGTACCGAGTTAAGAAACCATAACTTCATGCCCTTAACGATCTGCGCTCAAAAAAAAATCAAGAAGCGGATGCCTATCTCAAAAAGAGATAGAGTGATTCACACTAGTAAGGTCAAGAAGCATGACAAGTCCGAGAAGTCCGAACAGATCGACTCCATAAGAGATGCAGTGGTGTCATCGAGGTTCGCTTTCGCGGTTGAGATCTCAAACGAGAGAAATAATATCATCAAGGCTATTCGTGATGAAATTAAACCCGGTAAACTCTTCTATTCCAAAAACAAATTGATGCAAGTTGCTCTCGGTTTCAGTGCGGAGTCGGAGTGCGCCCAAGGCATCCACCCACTCACGGGCTTTATGACGGGACATTGCGGTTTAATTTGCTCAACCTTCCACTTGCAGAACTCGCTAGTCTCCTCGACAAGTATGAAGAAGTTGAATTTGCTCGCGCTGGTGGCGTTGCGACTCAAACTGTTTCGTTGGAACCCGGTTTCGATGCTCTCATGAGTTTCCCGCATTCGATGGAGGTTCAATTCCGTAAACTCGGTATGCCCACATTGCTATATGATGGTAAGATTAAGCTCCTTGCTGACTACACGGTCTGTAACGAGGGTGACATTCTCACGGCTTCCCAGGCTCAGATCCTAAAGCTCTTGAATATTCAAATGGGTAAGTTCCAAGTCACCATCAAGGCTGTCTACGACAAGGATGCTGAATCAGTTTCCGAGCATATTTAGATTTCTAGTATGTAGAGTTTCCGTCATCATCCCATCCATTCCGTTTATCCGTAATATCACCTCCTTTAGAGCTCTCATATGGCATCTCTGCGTGACTCCATCCAAAGCGAGATCCTCAGCAACACCAACAAACCACGGTTTTGTTATATGGGGTATGCACCTCCGCTATGTATCGGAGATGACTTTGACAAAACCTCCAGTGGCCCTAACAAAGTGCATCCTGTCCCGATTCGTGTTTCGTATCCTAAACGAGGTACGGGTCCTGATGCATGTTTCTCTCCCTCATCACCTCTTTGCATTGGTGATGTTTATGTGGATAAATGGAAATCGGATGCACGTCGACGAGGACGATCTTTAGGTGTCTTTAAACCGTCTGGAAAGTCACCTGATGTTCAAATCATTCCCTATATCCCCAGCCCAGAACGAGATCCCAGAAGAACGGCGAGCTCGGGGAAATGTTTTATTGTGCCGTGCCAGGGTGGCTTGTTTACCCCGAAAGTGGAGTACATGTCGAGTCTTGAAAACAGCTCAAAAAAGGACTCAAATAAAAACCATTCTGGACCACCTTTCAAATCGTCTGGAATAGGAACCCGACTCTTTGAAGAGTACTCCCCAGAGAAACTTGTTTTGGAACCTATCGCTGCATTTCCTCTCGACATGAAAGAATTGAAAAAACTCCCATCGAATAGTACACCGTTTAAACCACCAGGAAAAGCGGTTCTCCATTCTCCGTTTCCAGGATACAATTCCCCATCGAAAGTAGATTTGAAGTCGCGATCGCATACAACACCCAACGCAACCGCCGCTTGGCGGTGTGTCTCGGTGCCATTACTTTCATCGCCCACGACCTCTATCGCCATGAACCCAACTAATTTATTCCGTGCGTAAACAGAATTGATTGTACTTGTTTCTGTCTTTCCCTATTTCCATGATCCTAGAACTGTTGATGTCATTGTTTTCAGAAACAACTTTCGCACAGTTTGAAGCAGACAAAATTTTGCATCCAGATGTTGTTCGGCAGTTGAGTTTTCTCAACTATACGACTCCAACTAGGATTCAGCAGTTGTCGCTTCCAACGTTATGTGCAGGAAAAGACGCATTGGTTCATTCATTGACAGGCTCAGGGAAAACCATAGCTTTTGCTGCACCATTACTTCATCGGCTGAGAACGCTAGATCCTCCAGCAACCCGAGCTGATGGTTCATATGTGGTCGTTCTTTCCCCCACAAAAGAACTCTGCCTTCAAACATTCAATGTCTTGTCTAAACTCGCTCGAATGATGCCCAACATGGTCGTGGGACATGTGGCTGGCGGAGACAACCCCAAGAAGGAGAAGGCAAGGATCAGGAAAGGTTTGACGATCCTGTGTGCCACACCGGGTCGATTGGTATACCATTTAGAATCGACCGAGTCTTTGCAGTATTCGAAGATTCAGACGTTGGTATTGGATGAAGCCGACAGATTGTTGGATATGGGTTTTGAGCGTCAAATTCGTCAAGCACATGAAAAACTGATTAATGAAACCCGCAAGAATTGTCAGGTTGTACTAGTGTCTGCAACATTGACTCAAAAAGTGAAGGCACTTGCAGATTGGTGTTTGAAGAAGGATGCGGAATGGATATCGTCAGCACCAGTTCCTGGAAAAGAAGAAGAAGAACAAACGAGAAAGATTGTACCAAAGAATCCAGAGGGAATGCGAGCAATGGAGGATGAGAAGAGTTTTGTTGTTCCAACACGACTTGTTCAAAAGGTTGCAATAATTGATTTGAAATTCAAACTTATTGGATTAGTTGGTGCATTGCTGCAAGCTCAATCGGATTCATGCAGACGAGTGATGGTGTTCTTCTCATCATGTGCGTCGGCCGAATTCTACCAGGGTTTGTTTGCGATATTGAGGTGGCCCAGCTTTGACAAGTACAGTTCAATTGAAGGTGATGGTAAACTGCCATTGAGGGAGATCAAGCGACGTCGACAAGGTGGTCAAGATGAACGGATTGAGAAGACAGTTTACAAGGGAGAGAAAGTGTTTAAGGGAGTATCGATGAATATTTTGCATGGTGATTTGAACACCCATGACAGAGCAGGTGCAATGGCTCATTTCACTAAACCTCTTTCCGAGACAACTAATATGAGAGTTCTGTTGTGCACCGATGTAGCTGCTCGAGGTGTTGATATTAGTGAAGTTGATTTAGTTATCCAGTTTGATCCTCCACAACAGACAGACGAGTACTTACACAGAGTTGGTAGAACAGCACGAATTGGGGAGGATGGAAACGCTCTATTGATGCTCGCACCAACTGAATCCTCGTATATTGAACACTTGAGATCAAAGTGTGTAGAAGATGTTCACTTTGTGAAGGTTAGTCAAAAAGCATTGATTGCGGAATGTCAACAGTTCAATCCCGAACAAGTCGCAAAGCTACGAGACTTCCCACAGTTTCTCAACTCTCATTTCGCAAAACAAGTTGCCGCTGAGGAAGAGGTGGACGTGATGGCACGGAAAGCTTTTTTGAGTTCTCTGAGAGCGTACAGGACTTTCCACGGTCCCGAACTTCGAGAAATCTTCAACATCAAGGATCTTCATGGGGGACATTTGGCTGCATGTTTTGGTCTCACTGACAGTCCCAAGACAATCGCCTTGTCCATGCAACAAAAGAAGAAGGAAGATTTCGCGAAACGCGATGCACGCCAAGCTCACCACAAGAAGAGAAGGTTCGAGCACAACCTCAGATTACGCCAACCGAAAGAGGCCGATCCACCTGCAAGACACTGGAAGGGTAAAATTGAGAAACCTCGCAAGTTGGATCCCAAACCAATCAAACCAGTACCAGTCAATCGACTCGCCGCTATGGAGTTTCAGGCATAGTTTAAGAACCGAATGTAGATATAGTAATGTAGGTTTCGCAGTTTCATTTAGCAGACGCTTCATACCGTAAATGAAGTGCATGATTTTTTGCATTTTTTTCGAATGACCGCCGGTGTTAGTCAGGGGGGTTCGGATGAACAATTCGACTATATTTTCAAGTTCATCATCATCGGAGACGCAGGCTCTGGTAAGAGCTGCATGCTCCACCAGTTTATTGAGGGCAAACAGAAGAAGTCCTCCTCACATACGATTGGAGTCGAATTCGGTTCGAAAATCCTCCAAGTCGGAAACAACAAAGTGAAACTACAGATATGGGATACCGCGGGTCAAGACAGGTACCGAGCGGTGACTCGAAGTTACTATCGCGGTGCGGCGGGTGCCCTTATCGTGTATGACATCACCAAGTACGTTTTTTCTATATCGCCCTCTATTGTCATCTATTTAGCCGCGAGTCGTATAATCACGTGCTTAATTGGCTCGTCGATGCGCGAACTTTAGCAAGGCCGGATATTTCTATCGTGCTTGCGGGAAATAAATGCGATCTAAAAGATAGCCGATCGGTTTCGTTTTTGGAAGCTAGTAGGTGTGCGCAGGAGAACGACGTTCTGTTTCTTGAAACTTCAGCAGTAACTGGTGAAGGGATAGAGGAGGTGTTCTCGAAAGCTTGTCGCAGTATAATCAGCAAGATAGAGGACGGGTTGATTGACCCAGGTACAATGATCCTGAATAGCAGAAGTGGTGTATCGATTAATGGATCGACTAGCGGAGGTGTCGGAAGTGGAAATTTTGGAAGCAACACATCTAACGGTGGAAACGGTTGTGCTTGTTAGTATAGGGATCGATCATGTCCCATCTCAACTACAGTACATAATCACAACCCCAATAGTGTATACGAACTACTGAACAAACAATCCTCTTTTCCAGTCCTCGTCATCGCTATCGTTTTCCGCGAGAGCTGCTGATTTCGGTTTTTGACGTGGCGATGTTTTCACTGTGATATCACTCTTCGTTTCGAGAGCAGTTGTCTTCAAGGGTGGAGGAGGTCCCGAATCACTCACACTACTAACCGCACAATCCTCTGCGTATTTGGCATCGTCTGCGATAGTTGAGGGAATAATCGCTTCAACTACACGACCATCATCTCCGCCTATCCAGAGGACACCGTCAGGGAGCGAATAGTAAAGAAGGTTGATTTTCTCGGCCGCAAAGTAACGCGAGTAAACGAGGAACGATTTGTAGTAGATTGAAACTGACCCGTCACTCAACCCCACCGCTATATACTCCATCTTGGGGATAGGAATACAAGCAGTGATTTTGTGCCCATTCATTGCGTGGATCGTGAACAGCGGTTTAGACTCGGTCTCCTTTGGGACGAGGTAACATGACACAGAACAATCGTGGGCAACAAACAGTTGCTCCTCGGAAGAAGAGATGCTTGAAACAGGATACGAGTTCGTTTGGATAGAGAGGACAAATTGAGGTGATCCTGTGGATATATCATAGACGAAAATTTTCCCCTTATTAGATCCAATAAACACCCGCTCTGACTTTACATGAATATGCATGCATGTGAAGACTTCTCCGAAACTAAGCCGCTTAGATAACTGTCCACCACTGATCATCTTTCCTGTTTTCGCTGACGACAGACGTAATGCACTGTCGAGCCCGATCGACACGACTGTGTCATTGAGAATGTCCACGGCAATCACCGGGGAAATACCGTGCGCTTTGATGACCCATGCTGGTTTTGTTGGGGACTGAATATCGTAGATTTGAATGGAACCGTTGGCGAGTCCAATCGCAAGGGTCGCTGACTCAATAGATAGTTTCATGCTATGTGCGGTCTCAGTGAGAGAGCCGGTAAACACTTTTTCACCCAACTTGAGGATGTCATCGTCAAAGTCAGATACACTGGTAGGTTGAGTGATGCCTGAACCGCGTGAGATCCGCCACAGCGACAATGTGCCCAATTCGTCCGGTTCTATTATAGTCCAAACCTTCCCTAATCTCGCCAGGCTGGTTGTATCAGTATGAACAACAACCAATACATCTCCTATGGGGGAAACACCAACAACACCGAAACGGGGGTCGACTGCACATCTTCCACGTAACAGTTCGCGGAGAGATTCTGGAGAGTTCGTCTGAGTATCGAAATCAATGAAACTACGAAAAGGTCGACTCTGTCGTGTGTCCGATCGTGATGCCAATATTTGCAGAATCGATAATAAGGCAAAAGCGCGCTTTTGCAACCCGTCATACCCCAAAGTGAAGAAAGGCAAAGATTTCGAGGGCAACGTGGGTAGTTGTGCATACTTGGCAATATCCAACTAAATGTATTCGGCATGTATTTTGGCGATTAAATGTTGAACGTACGTTTTCCAGCAATGTCTCAAATTCGCTAAAACGCTTGGTGATTTCCCACGTCGAGGACTTGAAAGACACCTCATAAATATAATTCGTTGAGGTCCCATCCGCAGTAGGTGATGTGCGACTGAAGGAAAACTTGATGAAATCCATCTGCCTTACGGAAAAAAAATTTACAATCACCTTTGGGTGTTCGATCGACAAGTACATGCGTATATTGTCTGTGATCTTAGCGGTGCTAGCGTTCTTCGGGGTTGCTACGGAGGGAAAGAAGGCGCCAGAAAAACATGAATTCCAAGCTGAAATGAATCGTCTGATGGACATCATTATCAACAGTTTGTACAATCACAAGGAAGTTTTCCTTCGTGAGTTGGTATCTAATGCACATGACGCGGTCGAGAAGGCTCGCTATCTCAGTTTGTCCGATCCGCATTTTTTGGATGGCAAGAAGGAATTGGAGATCCGAATCGAGGTAGATAATGACGCCAAAACCTTGAGCATAACCGATACCGGTGTCGGTATGACCAAGGCGGATTTGATTAACAATCTTGGTACAGTCGCCAAGTCCGGAACGACTAACTTTATTGAAAAGTTGTCACAATCGGGTGCTAGTGATTCCAATTTGATTGGTCAATTTGGTGTTGGTTTCTATTCGGCTTTCTTGGTTGCTGATAAGGTTACTGTTACCTCAAAGAGTAAGGACGACAAGCAGTATATTTGGGAATCCACTGCAGGCTCATCCTACACTATTGAGGAGGACACAGAGGGTGAACCTCTGGTTCGAGGAACACGTGTTACCTTGCACATCAAGGACGACGCTTTGGAGTTTTTGAGTGTTGATAAGGCCAAGGAGATTGTTAACAAGTTCTCGCAATTCATTCCATTTGCTATTAAGGTTAAGGTTGATAAGGAGGTTGAGGAGGAGGTCCCAATTGAAGACGGAGACAATGAGGAGAAGGAAGAGAAAGAAGATAAGGATGAAGAAGATAAGGATGAAGAAGATATGGAAGTGAAGGATGATGATGATGAGGAGGAAAAACCAAAAACAAAGAAGGTTAAGAAGACTGTTTCTGAATGGGAACATGTTAACACAGCTAAACCTATTTGGATGCGTCCCAAGTCAAACATTACTGAGGATGATTATAATGAGTTTTACAAGGCGATCTCAAAGGACTACCAAGATCCATTGGCATACACTCATTTCTCGGCAGAGGGTCAAACAGAGTTCCGTTCAATTCTGTTTATCCCAAAGCGTGCCCCATACGACATGATGGACAATTACTGGAAGAAGAAGAATGACATTAAGTTGTATGTTCGTCGTGTGATGGTTGCAGACAAGTTGGATGACTTGATTCCTTCATACCTTGGGTTCGTCAAGGGTGTAGTTGATTCTGACGATTTGCCATTGAATGTGAACCGAGACCAACTTCAACAGAGCAAGATAATGCGAGTGATCTCAAAGAAACTTGTGAAGAAGATTTTGGACTTGATTAAGGATATGGCAAAGGAAGCGGAAGAGGGAGGGGAGAATGATTCCACTGATGATGAAACTACAGATGAGGACAATGATTCAACACCAAGAACTAAGAAGGAGCGCAAGGAGGGTGAAAAGTCTGATTGGGAATTGTTTTATGACAACTACTCTACTCAGCTCAAGCTTGGATGCTACGAGGATGACGCCAACAGGAACAGAATAGCAAAGGTTTTGAGATTCAATACCTGGCAGCATCCCACCAACCGAACCTCCCTTGACGCATACATCAAGGCAGCCGGTGAGGAGAATAAATCAATCTATTACATGAGCGGTGACAGCGTTGAGATTATGCAAAAGAGTCCAGCACTCCAAGCATTCAAGAAGAAGAACATTGACGTGTTGTTGCTCAGTGATAATTTGGACGAACCGTGCATCCAGCGACTCAATGAGTATAGCGGGAAGAAGTTTGTGTCGATCCAGAAGGCTGATGTTAAGCTGCCAGAGACTGAGGAGGAGAAGGAGAGATTCAAGAAACTCAAGAAGATGTACAAGCCATTGACTGAGTGGTGGAAGGAGAAGTTGAATGCAGCAACTGAAAAGGGTGGCGATCTTGGGCAAGCTGGTGTCAAAATTGAAGGTGTTGTTGTGTCCAAGAGATTGGTCGATTCACCATGTGTTGTTGTGTCTTCTCAATATGGTCACTCTGCTCAACAAGAGAGAGTCATGAAGGCTCAAGCTTTCCAACAAAAGGATGAGTTTGGAATGATGACCGGAAGGAAGACTTTGGAGATCAATCCAAATCACCCTGTCATTGTTGATCTCCTTTCACGAGTCAAGAACAATAAGGATGATGGACAGGCTGTCGAAACGGCCGCTGTCTTGTTCCAAGCAGCCCTACTTGATTCGGGTTACGAATTGTCGGATCCATCGGCTCTTGTTTCTAGAATGTACAAGATGATGAGCGTTCAAATGGGTGTTGACCCAGAGGCACCAGTCACGGAGATTGAAATCCCTGAGACATCCGAGGATAGTGCTGATGACGACAAGGAAGACAAGGGCGAGGAAGTAGATTTTGATTCGATGAATTTCGACGACTTCGATTTCGATGATGATGACGACGCGGGAGCATCAAACGAAAATCATGACAAGGATGAACTCTGAGTCGGCGAGGTTGATGTGATCTAGAAGCAGAAAGAAAGAAACCGAAAAGTATTGCTATATTTCAAAAGTGTCGCATATTCAATTTCGCATGTTTCATGAAGTACACGAAAAAAATTTCGGATGACTGATTTATTCAATGATGGGGGTGTCATCAAAACCATCATTCGTGCCTCGGTGGAAAGTAGAAACCCAGTAGCCGGCGACGAGGTGGCACTGACCTATCAAATTTCGGGTCAGGAGGACGCGCATGCTAAGAGTCTGGTGTATGTCGTTGGGACGAATTCGACTGAATTATTCATTCCACTTCGCACAATTGATCGTATTGTTTGCGGGATGAAACGCGGCGAACGTTGCCAGGTTCGTATTTCAACCGATTATTCGGGTCAGGAAGGAATCATATCGGTGGAGTTGACTCTAGTGTATATCCGTCCTGGTGCGGCAACGCCGTTGGCACCACCGCCGGAAACCTTGGCACAATATCAAGATCATTTGTTAGAAAATCCGGATGTGATGGAGCAGATGATGAGCTCTCCAATCATGGACTCCTTGCTTTCGAATCCCGATATAATGAGTTCCATGATGGAAGGAAACCCACAAATGCGTGAACTCTTGGAGCGTAATCCGGAACTAAGGAGTATGATGAGGGATCCTGAATTTATCCATCAGTCTATGGAGGCTATGAGGAACCCGTCGATGATGCGTGAGATGATGCGTAACACTGATAGGGCGATGAGTAACATTGAGTCCCTGCCTGGTGGATCTGCGGCTTTGCACAAGCTGTATAATGAAGTTCAGGCGCCATTGATGGATGCTACTGCAGGAGGTGTGATGGGTTCAGGTAAGGATGATAAGGTCGTGAACTCGAAGCAATTGAGTGCCAAATATGGAGAATCCATGAAACCACCAAAACCTGTCTCCGAACCTATGCTTAATCCATGGGCACCTCGACAGATTCCAACGATTCCTTCGATGGCGGCTCCTCTTGCCGCAGCTCCTCGAATTCCCAATAATCCTCTAGATATGTCGGCGTTTGCGCAAATGATGCAGGATCCAGGAATGCAGCGAATGTTAGCAACAGGTATGCCCGGGGGTGGCCCGAACGCCACATCTCAGAATCCGCTTGGAAACCCCGCTATGCTAGCTGATTTATTCAACCCCAATACTATGCAAGCAATGGCTCGAATGGAACAGAGCTTAGGTATGATGGGCGGACAGACAAACGGAGGACAGCAGAATTTCAACTCACTCTTTGGGAATTTCCTCAACGCTCCCATACTTAGTCAGGACCCTGAGGTGCGATATCGAGCTCAGCTTGCCACCCTTAGATCCATGGGATTTGAAGATACGCAAGCATCTATTCGGGCCCTCGACCGGACCGGAGGTAATGTGGATCGCGCGGTGGATCTCCTGATTCTCGAGCGCACCGAAGGGACAGCTCCTGCACATTCATCGTCAAAGTAATTTATAGTAAAGGTAATTGAGTGGGATCTGTACCGTAAGTTTGCAATTATGATATATTCACTCTCTAACTTCAAATACAGCAGCAACTTCGACCGGAACACCTAATGGAAGCGAACTACAGCCAACAGC
>Ga0214917_10008265_pt1 | contig 10265 bp, 11 predicted proteins | sample LL_1208_BB_MetaG_FD_177983 | JGI IMG/M metagenome (GOLD analysis project Ga0214917, IMG submission 177983) | Freshwater microbial communities from Lake Lanier, Atlanta, Georgia, United States - LL_1208_BB | ecosystem: Environmental > Aquatic > Freshwater > Lake | place: USA: Georgia | collected...
GGAAATCCAACTCCTCAAACAAAGGGAATTACAAGAAATACGTGAGACTGTCTCGCAATTGCCTCCGGATGAGCCGACGTCTGCTGTTTTTGGATCTCCCGTTGCAGTACGAACTATGTTGTGTCAATTGTCCATCGCTGCTTGCGTGGAAAACTCCTTTCGCCAGATCTTCCATGCGACACGAACCGCGGAGGCAAACCACAGCAACTGCGTTTCTTTGACACCAGAATGTCACATTCTCCTCAGCAAAGCATGTGAACAGATGATCATCGATATTTCAACCCGTGCTTGCCTTGATTCCGACATCTCCCGCGGTTCCTCGCGAATCACATCGGCGAATATACTGCGGTCCCTTCCGGTTGTATCAGGTCGATGGAATGAGAATCCACTCGTAGGAAATTTTTCATTCGCACAAGATGTCATAGATCGCAGTTTAGATGTATCAGAACATCCTTTAGACATAATAACGAAACTTCATAGATAACTGCTGTGATTTACATGCATGCTGCTACTAAATACTGTATGATATCCAAAATTCGGAAAAAAAATTCTATGGAGGACGAAAACATATCACGGGATAAATTCGAAGTCGGGCCTTTGTCCTTATTGACTGAATGTGTCAGAGATAATACACAGGTACTGATAAGTTGTAGAAACAATAGAAAACTGCTCGGTCGCGTCCGAGCATTCGACCGTCACTGTAACTTAGTGATGGAGTCTGTGCGTGAGATGTGGCCGGAATTGACGAAAAAGGGAGCCACACCCATAAATAGAGATCGCTACATTCCGAAACTCTTCATACGAGGGGATTCAGTCATAATGATCCTCCGCAATCCGAAGTAAGTTTTCCAGTAGATCAGTAGATCATTTTATGAGTTTTGTGTAATTAACCTTGTCCCCTGTAGATGAGTAGCATGACTCTGTTCGAAGATATTATCAATGAAGGTGATACTGTCATTTTATATTTTTCCATGACTAACATATCGCTCGTTGACAAGATAACTATGGATGGTTCCACGCACAATGCTTGTGGTTTTTTCCAGCATTCGGATATAATCGGAAAACCGTTCGGTTCAAAGGTTTATCCCCGTTTGAGGTCAGAATATCCGAGACCTCTACATGTCCTAAAACCCACACCCGAACTATTCACTTTATCCATACCTCATCGCACTCAAATAATATACCACGCCGATATATCCATGATAATGATGGCCCTCAACATTCTCCCTGGATCAATAGTGGCTGAAGCAGGAACAGGGTCAGCGTCCCTTTCTTATTCCATTGGTTATACCATCGGTGCCCGAGGTCGTCTTCATACCTTCGAGATCGACCACGACCGTGCTCAACATAATCGTAGGCTACTCGAGAATGTGCTTTCGCATGGTGTTGTATCTGTCACTGAACGCGATGTCGTTGTTAGCGGTTTTCCCGACGATATCACAGTTGACTCGGTGTTCCTAGATTTACCGAGTCCATGGCTCGCTGTTCCGAGTGCTACAAGCATTCTCAAGGAGAACGGGCGAATTTGCACATTCTCCCCATCCATTGAACAAGTCTCAAAGAACGTCTTGGCCTTGAACGAAAATGGGTTTCATGAAATCAAGACGATTGAGGTTATGTTGAAACCATGGGGACTCGATCTCCCTAGGGAGCCACAAATCGGCGAGAAGAGAAAACAGAATAGTGACTACAATCACGATTCCAGACGCTCATTCCAGCTGCCCATGAGAGGGCATACATCTTACCTCACATTTGCTGTAAAGAAATTGCTCGATGAGAGCCACTACCCCATATCAGTCCTCAGCCTTGCTGCCATATCTACCACTGCAAAAGCGAGAAAGGAGTGACTTAGGTAGTCTTTTCTAGTATAGAAGTAAATGTGTTAGCTTTAGATGCAATCATACTTGCCGAAGTTTTGTCCCTTTAATCCTCTCTCTAACTAGGGAAACGCAATGCTCGTTCAAAGTAGACGAACGTTCTCTGCAACAGGTATCAATCTAACTGCTTCTCTGTCGAATTTACGGCAGATGTTTGGTTTCGACGATAGATATATGTACGATCCTCCGTTCATGATCGAGTCGTTCCAATCCCTCGTATATGCCATGCATGACTTGAGTGGTTTCAGCTGGCCAGCAACCCTATTAGTGTGTGGCGCTGGTTTCAGATTAATAACTTCTCCAATTTATGTACGTTTGCATTCATCAATCTCGGCATAAACGCACTTTCCTAGGCCAAATCGGTTATGGTAGGACGCCGCAGGTCTGAAGCGGCTCAGGAGTTGGCGGAGCTTCGTGGTATGGCAAGGGACGCTGTGTTCCTCCGTGACTCGAAGTTGCTCGAGACCGTTGACAAGGAATATAAGGCTCGCCTAGCTGCGAAAGGATTGAGTAATAATCCTTTCCAAGGTTTGGGATACGCTGCTATGATTCAATTCCCATGGACAATTACTATGTTTATCTCTATTCGTGATATGTCGTTGCATGCGGAACTCTTCCGCGATTTCGTCACCAACTCATCTATGTTATGGTGTCCCTCCTTGGCACTTCCCGATCCGTACGGAGTCCTTCCACTAGTATCAACATTGATGGTTCTGCGCAGTCTTCATACATCATCTAGGTCAAGCACCTCAGTCGGTAGTTCGGCGATGGATTCAGCCCGCTTGAGATATGTACTTTCAGGAGCGACTTTGACCTTCCTCCCGTTTCTGATGCAATTACCAAGCGGAGTAATTCTATTTTTCCTCGTAAACACCGTGTTTAACAGGCTTGTGGCTCCATTTATAGTACGACTGAGCAAATCATCCGTTAGTTAGCGAAAAAATGTGATTGATTATTTACGGTAATTCGTGTGAGATCGAAAATTGACGATTCTGAATTTAAAGATGAATGTTCGTAATATTTGTTATTGGGCTGCTGCTTATCTGTTTAGGTAATCCTTGAGTCTCTTTTACTGACTGAATTTCTTGAGCAGACAAAGCCAGCATTGTCTCTGTTCCGAATTCCACCAAAGGCAACGGTGTCGTGGCTGACGACAACGCATCCGTGATTGACTGTATGTTGCAGCGCATCTTGTCGATTCGTTCACGTGTGGGGACAACAAGCAAAGCCAATTCAACGTAGTTGAAATCACCTTCTCCTACAGGGAACCTATGACAATCTTATTTTCAAGAAATGATAAATGTGTGCATACCCCGGTAATTGTTTTCTCATTTGTTTCAGAATTTTCCGGAACCCCGCAACATTGATTTCCAAATATGCAACCAGTGATCGGAATGCATCCACAAGCCCGATATATTTGTCACATAGAGATGCTACAGCCGTACTTAACGAAACCCAAAATGGCAGAACGGAATCGGACAATATCGCGTGCAATCCTGTGCACGAGTCAGTGAGGACCTATATATATAAAAGTGTGGTACATTTTATGTATCATACCTTCTTGTATGCCTCGAGCAATATATGAAGTGAGCGCTTGTCGGAAATGCCAAGATTGTCTCCGTCAATGGCAAGATCGTTGACTGATGCAACCAGGGATTCCAATTCGATAATAACATAGCTCTTTATCCGTTGCAGGTCTGCAAGGATAACATTCCGAAGTTGTAGAATCCGCGAATTCAAATTCGCTGATTCTTCAAGTTCTTTGAGCTCCTTGATCGTCTCCGCGAGACATTGTTTCAAAAGCTTATGAGATATATATGGGCGATCAACGCGGCCCTCTCGTTCATCCTGAAGCACAAAAAGCGCAAGCTTCTTACCGAAACGCATGATAGACTGGGATAAACCACATTTTACGAAAAGAGAGAGTACACGAATAACTATAACTCTATGGTAACGATTGAATGGCATTGAGGAAATGGATTCGCGTTTCAGGAGGAAGTAACCGGTCGATTGGTTGCCGAAGAGCTGAGTAGGCGGTTCTTATAGCACTGATTTTAGTATCAGTGACGCGAGCGATATCTTCTAGCGAGGGTTTATTTGGATGACCGAGTAGATGAGCTGCAATAAATACAGCAACCCCTGCGGAAACACCGGGATTGCGACTCCCGGATATACCGAATCGACTTGCTTGCTGAGTAATTATATCTGCCAATTTTTCTGCCGATTGTACAGACAGGCGATTACAATACCTGATTACGAAATTATCCTCGCCTCTTGCAATCGCCTGTGTTGACCGCACAGGAGCAGCTGCGAGAAGCTTGTCAAGCCGCCAATAATTCCGAGCCACTTCGGACTCCTTCACTGTAGGCGCTGCTCTAACAAGCTCGCTTATCTGTCTGCCTGCTCTTTCTTGACGACAGGCCATGTAAACTACAGCTAACATCCAGCTACTACTTGTTCGATTGCGTAAAAGCTCGTTATCATCCATATATTTGACAATATCAAAGCATCGTGCATATATGTTATCCGGCAAAGCTAGAGCTCGCATAATGTCACGGATCCCACTGTGTGCCTTGGACAACGTCTTGTCTGTGCCTTCGCTCATAGCCAGGAACTGAGTGCGGCTTAAACGCGAACTTCCACCAGCGATAGATGTACCTTGGAGTCTCTGCGGACCATAATCACTGGTAATATCCCCGACACGATTCCTATCCGGTTTACTATCCCCGGCACTGTCACTGAAACTCCGCCATTCCTGTGAATCATCTATACAGCTTGATTCAAGAACAAGTCCACAATTCCTGCATATTACAGAACCTTGAGAATAGTCCACGATCACCTGCGTTTTCTCCTTGCAATCGGGACATTGCATAATGTCCCTAGCCATCACATTCTGTTTCGACATAGCGAATCTAAGCTTACACGGGGAGGGCTGTCATCCAAGTATTTGTCACGATATACGTTAACTGTGTTCTACTTCTGCTAAATCATTCGACGGTGGATGTGATTTTTGATCCAGCGATGTCACCGAGTCAGAAGAAGTGAAGCTTGTTAGCCAATTCGAAACAAGCGTCTTTGCGACGGATATCTTCTCGACCATATCCTCTTTGACTTGTGCAGTGTTGACTGATTCCAAAGCCACCCGGATCTTGTCTTTCGCGACATTGACAGCATCACCAAGAGCCTCCAGTAAGGGTTCGTCCGAGCCCGGAGTGTACTCGCCACGTAACATAGTCTCAAAAGCATGGATGGATAGAGCCTGATTAATAATAGAGTCCACATTGAAGTTCGCGCTCTTTCCGTAATTGCAGATTGCATGTACCATGTCATGATCGTCTTGTTCACTACGAACGCTTGCTGACATATCCACGAGATATCCGACACACACATGAGTTGCAAAGAGCATCATTTGGTTGTTAGAGGTTGCCTGGATCATGATATCCCATAGATGAATCGTGTCAGGGAGTGTCAAGTCGAAAGCAAGAAGGGTCGTTAGCCATCGCATCGCTATGGTGGCAAACGGAAAGTCGGTTTGTTCCAACGCTTTAGACAATCGGAAATCGTAGTCTGCAAGAAGTCGGCGTAAATGGTCTATGCGACTATATATTCCCTCGTTAGTGCTATCCACTTCCGCCGTGAACAAATCTCTCATTTGATGCATGATAGAATTGAATGCCCAGAACGAGTCACATTCGTCCTGTAACACAAAGTACAACACTGCCAGAATCTCATTCATTCCCTGAACGTACGGTACTCCATTGAGTTCACAATATACCGTCAATATTCGGATCATAGCTTCCTTGGTCGAGTTCTGGTCATTGAAGATATAAAGTTGAAACGTAACGTACCTCTTGGAAGAAGCTGAGTTCTTGGTGTGTGCGAATAACATCCAAGTGAATCGGTTGCGGTGCGCTCAGATCGATCGTGCCCTTCCTCTCCTGGATCTCAGCAGAGTGTTTATTGTATTGCTCCCTGTGATTATCCGCCGTAACAGAGAGGAGGGCCACCCAAAGCTCCCGTCGCCTCTTGGAGTCAGAGTTAATAACAACGGTTTCATGCGAACCGAAAAGTCTCCTAGCGCATTCTGGCACGCCATCGAATCTCACGTTAAAACGAGTCCATAATTCAGCCGACTCTCTCGGACTAAGATGATACTTCATTGATAGTTGTTTCCACAGTTCCCATCGGCGGAAGTAGAATTTCTCCGCCAAATATGGTATTTTGTCGAGATTTCCAAAATTGTATCTCGCATAGAAATCGTACAAAGCACTTTTGAAGTCATCGAGTGACGTCGCTTCATGGGTTCCGTTTTGCTCTACGTGACCTGTTTGGATTTCAGACAAGGATAAATGCTCGTCAGAGCTGAGATCAACAGTATCTGGTTGTACTGCTATTTGAGGGACATCCTTAACCGATTTTTCTTCGGAATCGACGAGTGCAAGAAAGTCTTCTTCATCATCGTCTAGCGAAGGTTGATTCATGTTGCTACTACAAGATATGAGCAGGAATAGGGTGGTTAACGGGGGGTCAAGTCTCTCTCTATATACCGAGCTACGCCGTTTTACCTATTGGATATGACCGAGCGAAGTTCGTACACTCCTCGTAAAACCTCCTGAAAAAACTGCGAGCAGAGTTCCTTGGCATCTGTTACCATTTGATGAGTGTCGGATTCCCTAACATCGCGAATAATTTTCTTGATGTATTCCCCGAGATCGATGGTCAGAGTTACAACAGATTTTCCCATTTCAATCACCGCGACAATCGCTACAGTGCGACCTTTTGATTGATATAGCAGATAAACGTGGGTCAAAATACTGATTGTGAGCAGTGAGTACACCATCAGTAAAGCGTTGGACATTCTCACGCATGTTTGACTATACCAATCACACGTCACATCACTAATTTTATCCAATGTATAGAGGATACATATCAACAATGCAATACCAGCGAATACAGTGAGTGCTGATTCCATGCGCCTTCGGTTTTCATCGACATAATGACTCGCCAAGCGATCCAGTTCGGTTAGAAGTTCCTTTTGAACTGCATCGCGTTCGGACACCGGCCCAAATCTGGTACCGTTAACAAACGAATCGAGTGCGGCTGTTTTGGTATCTTCCTGGATCTTACGGAAAGAGTCGATTGGAAGTCCTTTCTTGTGCTTCACATTCAAGATCTCATCAAGTGCTCTTCGATACTGCTGCAGAGATTGTTCCTTATTCATGAGGTTGGTGGTTCTCGCAATAGCCGTCGCGAGATTCACCCCCTCGGGGACCAGTCCAGTGAAGGATTTAGCGAGCGTTGTCACAACTTCGACGAATGTTGATGCGGAGAGCGGTTTTCCAAGAATTGACTTAGGAGGTAGGGATTCCGAGAAAACTCGGCGAACGTAAGCATCAAGAAATTTGATAAAGTCTTTGTCCAAGTCGCGGATGTCTCCCGTCCATGTCGGCTTGTTTACGACCAGGCCAGGATGTGGGAGCATCCAACAGGACACTGAAGTGAACATCTCCTTCAATGCATTAGACGTGGTAACATCGCGCGCATTCTCAAGATGTTGCGCAAGGTGCTCGTTCATTTGTTTCTCGCATCTTTCCATATCCCAGTCGCTTTCAAAATTGGGCCAATCACGGACGAGGAACTGTAGATGTTGAAAAACAGTCGATTCAGGAACATCACCGGTGTCGGAGTGCAGGAATCGCATACATGACATCGCACATTCCATAAAATAATGCAAATTATCGATCGTATCCTCTTGAACCTGCTTGCTGACATTGTATATTTGATGGCTACTTAAAATAGCTGTCAGACCAAAGATAGTTGCACTCTGTTCCTTGGTCAACTTGGAGTCGAATGCTCCCTGGCTATCGAGAAGCAACACTCCTACTTTTTCGCTAGTCTCTTCTCCTGGTTGTTTAAGCTCGAGGACATATGGTCTGGACCAGAACCATAATCCCTCGGTAACTTTGTCCATTCCTCCTCGCCATTCAAATCCAATTTTACCAACATCGTTGGTTCGACCTTCACAAATGACATTCCCTTCCAGCAAGAGCCACTCTGGGATGGTATGCTCTTCCGAGAAATCGGATGAATCAGGAGAAGCCGATTTGCGCGATCGTAGATATCTTAGGAAGAGATCAAGAAGGAATGATTTTCCGGTTCTGTATGCTCCCATGACGGATACGATTGCGATCTTCTCGACACCCGTAGCCTGTATATTCCCAGCGATAATTTCCAGCGCCTCCACATCGATATTGAGGGCCCCTGCGTCAGGATCAATCCTCAGAATCTAAACACTCAGGTGCAGGTTAACACGATGTTACGTACTTGTAAGGGGTGGTCCATGAAGATTTTTTCGTCCATTTTTCATGGTGTGCGATGAATTTATACATGATATACCAGGCTTAAGTATTTGAATGACACTAACATTTACTAAATACAAGTGTTGGGACACTAGCGATGGAGAGAAAGAGCTTCAACCTGTCGGGGCTTTCCACTAGATGTACGAATTCCACTGGGAGTTGTCCGGCAACAGTGTTCAAAATGTCCGAAACCTCCGGTGTCTTGTGGTTGAACGAGTACACCGCTCCTCTCCTTATTACGGGGAATCTGACAGATCTCTGTGACCATGGGAATGAATATGCAAGCCTATATGATATTTGCAAATATTTTGAATTCTCCTCCGTCCCGAGACGAAGAAACGAGAACTTCCCATGCTGGGCGCAATACCAATCCAGCATACTCTCATCACTTATAGAGGATACATAATCTGATGTGTTTGACTGGTGCGTATCAGTTCGCAAGCGGAATATGTACTCACCCCAACCGATCTTCCAATTAATTGATCTATTTTCAGCATCGTAGAGGAGTACATGGTTTGGCCACTTCTTCGAGAATAATGAGCGCATTACATTGGCGTATGCAGTCGCCGTACAGTCGAAGAGCAAGATGCCTCCGTCCATGGTGAATGATAAACAGGAATCTTGTCCGTTCTTTTTAGTTTTGAAACATGCGAGATGCCCACCTAGATCGTCAACGGCAACCTTTAGCATAACTTCTCGAGAACCTAAGGTGGTGAGAATCTCAGACGAATAGGTACCAGTGATTCGTTCACGATGCGTTCCATGATACACGGGCGGTTCATCCACAATCTTTCGGGCCTGGGAGAGTTTGAGAGATTGATAGTTGCAAAACTTCGAGGAGAATATGAGGGGTGAATGCCTTTGTGGAGTGTCGAACACTATGATCCTCAACCGCTGATCTAGGTGAGCGCTTACTCGATCATCAGAATCGGTTACACCTTGATGATCAGAGGAACCAAAGGACTAGGATTTGTTGTAAGAATCGTGATTTTGATGTGGCATACCTTTAACAGGCGGGAGGCTGTATGTGTCAATTGCATAGAAACAACGATATCTAGAATAACATTCCATAGCAAGTAGCTTTCGACCTACTTTGTGAATGGAGCTTCCCACGGGATATATGGTATTGTAGAGATTCTTCCGTACTCGATTTAGGGTGTATCGCCCTTAGACGTACAGCATTCATACCGAAAGAGAATTGGAGAAATACCGGGTCCGATAAGGATTCCGAGTTGGATGCTACCGGTCCGCAAAAATGTGAGAAACGGATTCCGTATTCACCAACCCCTCGCTCAGCATACATAGATGCGTGAAGAAGATATGATTGCAATACGACTCCAACTGTTAAATATCTACTCGAAATTTTCATGCCTTTTTTCATAGACATGCATTGTACTTCCGCGATCATCTGTATCATTCTAACACACTCTGAACTGTGGAGAAACGGTGGAAGCACCCCTTCTCAGTACAGATTGCTTCAATGAAGAGTGGAAACGATGTTTACCGATGCATCTCATGGGTGCATAGATAGTAGGTGGCCGAGTCTAGATCACCCAGTGTAAGAGCTGAGTATTAGCTGGACTGTCCCATCAAGAGGGAGAAAGAGTTGCATTCCAAAGGGTTACCATTCGCTCGCTTCCGTGGTGCACGAGAGTACAGAGAGGTGATAAATCCTGGAAGGTCGCTTTTTTGGGGATCTATTCGGCTCGAAATTCGCGGACTTGACATGATTCGTATGGATCGAAGAATATTTCCAATAAACGGAATGTGATATGTGCAAAACTTACCAGAAGGGACTAAGCCGAGACCTCTCATGGGCATTCGTACACCAGCTCATCGCTCGAACAAGCGATTCATTCGAATTCTTTTAGCTCGGAATAACCGAGTTGTCAAATCGAAATGAAAACGGCACATAGTAATCGCTTCTTTAGCCAACCAGCACCTGGTCCGCGTAAGGTACAGTTTCGCTTCCCATCTCGGGTTTGTTGATTCTGCACTGTCGCACGTAATGTAGCAAAATGTGCATTGA
>Ga0214917_10008266_pt1 | contig 10264 bp, 9 predicted proteins | sample LL_1208_BB_MetaG_FD_177983 | JGI IMG/M metagenome (GOLD analysis project Ga0214917, IMG submission 177983) | Freshwater microbial communities from Lake Lanier, Atlanta, Georgia, United States - LL_1208_BB | ecosystem: Environmental > Aquatic > Freshwater > Lake | place: USA: Georgia | collected...
AACCTGAACTCATCAAAGCGGCAATCGACTTCTTTCTAAATAACCGCTCGCGCGCGAATGAATCCTGTTCTTGAGCAATTGCTACATCGAGTTCGGCGTTTGTTGGCCACGGTTTTGTTGGCAATGAAGTCTCTTCAGAGGCAACTGCCACTTCCGTTGAAACCGAATACGAAATAGGCTCCCAAAAACCAAGAGGCGCTCCAGATTCGACCGCTTTTACAAATTCCATCCGTTTACCAGCTGCGTTCATTCCAGCAAGGGCTGCCAACGCGGCAAATCCCAACTGCTTTCCATGATGATCTGCTACCTGGGCATCACCTACATACTGATGTGCTGGCCCTAACTCACCCGATGCCCCTTGCAAGAAAAGTGTTGGCGCGCCATCAGTTGCACTTTCAACCACATCACGCATCGCACCAACATAATCTGGTGAAATTAATTTGTTATCCCAACCTAAAGTTGTGGGATGACATGCGTAATTGACTAAGGTGCCAATTATTTTTTGATCACTACTTCGCACGACGCGACCGACCATGACCGTGTCATCCGCTTCAACTTGAGGATTAAAGCCAGTTAAATAGCGCGTTGGATTATGTGGATCAATCATGTCGCGATTACTTGCCAGCGAACAGGAGCCTTTGGCGAAAGTGATGATTGATTCGGCCATTTGATGCACCGCTTCTTGACATGCAGCGATAACAGCAGAGGTTAACGCTTTGATATATGGCTCGATTAGTTCACCGCCAGGCATCTGTGATCGGCTTCGAGCTGCCCACGGAGATGCATGAGTGTGTGAACAAGCGAGCATCAAATGTGACGATGGAATATTTAGCGCAGCGAGAGTTGCGGTACGTATCTCTAAACCTTCACGTCCAGCTAAATCACCGAGCGATGCCGCATCAATTCCCACCAAGAGCGCAGGCTTCTCTTTTTTATCACTAGCGAAGGACATCGCGGTCACGTAGAGCGCTTTATGTGAACCTTCCGATTTATCGTGTGATGAGGCGCCCCACATCCGACCATAGATGCCAAAAGGCGGTGTGATGTCGCGACGAGAAAAACCAATTAACGCTCGCCCCTCGAAGGGATCAACGCGGAGCGTTGGCGCCTTCTGATCCATCAGGGGAACGTCACCTCAAATTCTTAACTATGAGCCACATTTCTGCTGCTAGATAACCATAGTTGAAGTGGCTTTCGAACTGCCAGCAATTCTGGAAATGTCGGTTTAGGTTCGTGAAGAACAAATTCAGGTAAGCGCTCAAGGAGCTGGCGAAGGGCGATTTTCGCTTCAAGTCGGGCAAGTGGTGCGCCGATACAGAAGTGAATGCCATGGCCAAAGCTGACATTTGCCGCATCGTCACGGGTGATATCAAAAGTATCTGGATTTTTAAATTTTCGTGGATCTCGATTGGCCGCGCCAATCATAAAATGGACGTAGTCACCCTTTTTCACCTCTTGACCAAGAATTTCAAGGTCAACAGAGGCAACGCGACTTTGTTTTTGGATAGATGAGTCAAATCGCAACGTTTCCTCAACAGCTGCTGGTATTAATTCATAATTTGCGCGAAGGAGCGCTTGCTGCTCTGGATTTTCAATCATAGCAAGGACGATATTTCCGATTAAACCTTCGGTCGTTTCAAAACCTGCGAAGAATAATTGAATAGTGAGTCCAACGATTTCTTTATCTGTTAACCCATCTCCGCTCTCATCCTTCGGAGCGTTGAGAATCTTGCTCAGCAAACCGTCATTTGGATGTGCTCGAAGCTCTGCGAAAAGGCCCATTAAATACTCTTCTGCTTCGCGCGCTACCTCTTCGGCATGTTTAGCCTGTTCATCGGTGATTCGAGCCGACGCGGTAAATCCTGCAACGCCATCAGACCAGCGCTTCAAATCCCATTGTTTCTCAAGTGGAATGCCCAATAGCTCACAGATAACTATTGCTGGAAGTTGAAAGGAGAAGTCATCTACTAAATTGAAAACATCTTTCGACATTGCCGCATCAAGTAAATCGCTAACTATCTTTTCAATTTTTGGCTCAAAGGTAGCGATACTTCGAGGCGTAAAAGATTTACTGATTAATCTGCGTAGGCGGGTATGGTCTGGTGGATCTTTAAAGACAATCCAATTACTTAAATTTGTCAGAATATGTGGCAACGTTGATAGCTGCTCCGGTGTTAAATGTGATGATGCTTTTGTCATCCGTTCACTTTGATTGAAAATGTCATCGCTATTAAGACCATTCTCTACCTCGTCGAATGGCGTCACTATCCATGCGCGGGCGATATCGCTCCAAAAAATCGGCGATTCCGCTAAGAGTTGGCGATAAATAGGATAAGGATTTTTAAAGTAATCACCCACGAGAAAACGGGATGCGCCACTCTCTGCTCGCTCCATGTATTCCCTTCCCCTCTCTCCTAAACGTGCTTTCCGCGCTCACCTCAGGTGTACAGTGAGGATAACTGGAAAATTCCTCGATGAGTAGCCTTGCGCTCATTCTGGAATTTCCCAAGGCGTTTCTGGAAAGTTCGATATCGACGTAGGTTGAGGTGGTACGCCTGTTCTATCTATTCGCAAGCGCTGCGGCACTGGCCTTCGCATTTGGCACCTTTTTTACCAAAGGCGTCACGCTGCGCATCTCAATCTTTAAAGCGATTGGCCCACTCTTTTTACTAAACGGGATGTTTGCTATTCCATTTATTGGCACCGGTCCATCATGGAAATTGATAACAGGTCCCGTCCCGTATTTACATATCATTGCAGCGATCTCTAGCGGCCTCGTTGCTTACATTCTCTTTTCCATGGTTGCCAAGAGCACCGCGTCGGTAAGCTCGGTAGCGCCTGCGATGGCGCCAGCTGTTGTCTTGTTGCTCTCACCTATTTTTCTTAGCTCATCCATAACATTTATTCAGATTCTGCTCGTAATCTTCTTGATGGCAATCACTTTATATCCCCTTCGAAATTCAATCTCGGGTTTAAACTCAGGAAAAACTCTTGCATTTATGTTGATTGCCGCGCTGGGAAATGGCGCAGTCACTATCATCGCAAAGCTCCTGGCAAATGAAGGCGTAGGTATGCCAGAAACATTTGTTGCGCGGCAAGTACTCGCTGGCCTTGCATTTATCATTATCTTTCCACCAATTGGATTAAAGCTCCGAGACTTCTATGAATTGGTCCGACGTTCATTTTTTATGGCTGTTGGTTGGATGACTTCAATTACTGCAATCCAAAAGGGAAGTCCTTTAGTGGTGCAAACCTTCTTAGCCACTATTCCCATCACAGTAATCTTGATTGAAACAGTCGCCTATCGAAAACGACCAGATCAAGCAGTAATTATTAGCGCGATTTTTACTGCGTTGGGAATTGCGGCCTTAAGCCTTACCGTTTAATGGATTAGTACATAAGTTGGCCACCGGAAACGTTGGCAACTGTTCCGGTGACATAACTTGATGCTTGCGAAGCAAGGAAGATGACTGGCCCAACCATCTCTTCTGGTGTGGCTAATCGTCCAATTGGAATCATGCTGACAAATGATGCGAGCGCTTCGGGAGTTTGATTGCCAGTCATCATGAGAGTATCAACTCCACCAGGTGAAACTGCATTGACTCGCACGCCATCCGGCGCGAAGGAACGAGCTAAACCTTTTGTCATCGACACTACGCCACCTTTGCTTCCGGCATAGACGACAGATCCACCGAAGCCACCTGTCCACCATCCTTGCGATGAAAAATTAACAATTGAACCTTTGGTACCATGTTTTTTGAAGTGATCTCGCGCTGTCCGATTGAGAAAGAAAGTAGCTTTCATATTTACATCTATTTGAAAATCCCAATCATCTTCGGTGACTTCATCTACTGTTGAGCGACGACGTAGCACGGCAGCGCAATGTGCGAGTGCAACGACTTCCGCGGCCTCTGCCGCTTTTTCAAAAATTTTCGCATGTCCATGTAAATCAGAAAGGTCGCATGGAAATACTTGATGACCAGTTCCAGTTAAAGTTTTGAGAACATCCGCTAGAGGCGCGCTAGGAATATCAACGAGCAGCACCTTCGAACCAGCTTCAGCGAATCCTCGAGCAACCGCGCTACCAATGCCACCAGCAGCGCCGGTAACTACAACTGATTTTCCAACAAGGCCCGCATCGTTTCTCCATGACATACCCATGATAACTCCTTAATCGTTTAATCGGATCCGCCGTGCCCGCTCCATTATTCGGATAATCTAGATATTACGGAGCGGCTGCGCAATACTCAATACTCGACCCTTGAGAGACGGAGCACTGAATGACGATTACCGAAGACCTATTTAGTATTTCTGGAAAACGCGTCGTCATTACCGGAGGTACAGGTGGAATTGGCGCTGGGTTAGTCGCTGGATTCCTGGCTGCAGGAGCGCAAGTGGTCGTTAGCGCACGAAGTGCAGAATCAGCCGCTCAAGCAAATGGCGCGCAATCGGGGAACGCCAAGGTGCTATTCATTGAGGCAGATTTGATGTCGGATCAATCAATCAAGGATTTTGTGGGCCGGGCAAATGAAAAACTTGGCGGAATTGATGTTTTAATTCAATCCCATGGAAATGTTTTTCCAGGGCCTGCTGCGCAAATGTCGCTCGAAACCTGGCACGAACAGATTCAAGTAAACCTCACAGCAACTTTTCGATTAGCTCAAGAGGTTGCTCCGCAAATGATTGAGCAGAAAAAAGGAAAAATTATCAACATTGCATCGATGCTTACCTTTCAAGGTGGCCTTAATGCATCAGGTTACGCAGCAGCAAAAGGTGGCGTTGGTCAACTGACAAAAGCGTTATCTAATGAGTGGGCTCCGCATGGTGTTAATGTCAATGCAATTGCTCCGGGATACATTAAGACCAAATTAAATAAACATATTTGGACTGATCCCGTTCGACATGATCAAGTGCTCGCACGATTAACAAGTGGTCGCTGGGGCGTGCCAGAAGATCTTGTCGGGCCAGCGCTCTTTCTCGCTGCGCCAGCCTCAGATTATTTGCACGGCGTAATTCTGCCGGTAGATGGCGGTTGGTTATCTCGATGAGATTAGGGCTCGATAGCTATAGCTTTCATCGCTTCTACGGTGAGACCACTGCATGGGAAACTCTCCCTGATACACAATGGTCGCTGCGAGATTTTTTAAATTTCTGTGATGAAGAGAAAATTACTTTGGCCTCAATTCAAACCTCGTACATGCCCAGCGATGTAGAGGTAATTAATGAGTTAGCAAGATGGCAGCAGCCAGGGCGGGACATAGTTTTTACTTGGGGCCATCCCAATGGATATAACGGTGGCAAGAACTTAGCTGCTCATGAGAGAGTCCTTCACTACCTGCGCTTAGCGGCAAAGGTCGGTGCGACACAAATGCGGATAGTCCTCGGTAATCAAAAGAACTTTGCCGATTCAATATCTGAACGAAGTGAAATTCTCAGACCATTTCTTCAAGAGGCGGCAGCGTTGGCAAGAGATCTTGGCCTCCGCTTATCGATTGAGAACCATGCAGATTTTCCGGTATTACGACTGGTTGATCTGATTGAATCCGTTGGAAATCCAGCTCTGGGGCTCTGTCTTGATACTGGAAATGCAAAACGAGTGGGCGATGATCACCTAGAACTGCTGCGTACCCTCGATCTAGGCCGTGTCTTTATGATCCAATTGAAAGAGACCCTGCGCTTACCAGGTCATGAAGCGCCAACTGGTTGGTGGCCAACGGTTTACTACGGTCAAGGTGATACTTACGCCGATAAATGTCTGGCTATTTTGCGAGAGCGAAATTTTGCTGATCCAGTTGTCATAGAGCTTTCTAATGTCAATACTGGTCTCGAGGAAATTACCGTAGCTAAGCAGGCAATCGCCTTTGCTAGAGAAGAGATGGTTCGTAGATGAGTAATAAAGGAAAGCTGGCAGTTGTTACCGGCGCATCAAGCGGTATTTGTCGAGCCGTGGCGGAGCGTCTTCGTGATGAAGGAATGCGAGTAATCGGCGTTGATATCAATGGCGAAAAATTGGCGCAAGTTTCTGGAATTGAGCCTTTAGTTGTTGATCTCTCTAATGATCAAGGTCGCGCTGAGGTTGTGAAAGCAGGTAAAGGAGCACACGCGCTAATTAATGGCGCCGCGCTCATTCGATTAAAGAAGATTCGCGACTTCACGACGCAAGATATTCGAGATATTTATGCGGTAAATGTAGAGGCGCCTTGGTACTTGATGAGCCATTTAAGTGAAGTGATGGCTGATGGCGGTTCTATCGTGAATCTCTCCTCGGTCTCTGCCCGACTCACAGTAACTCCAGAGACTGCAATCTATGCCTCATCAAAGACTGCACTTCTTGCTATGACTCGTTCCTGGGCCCATGTGCTCGCGCCTCGCAATATCAATGTCAATGCTGTTCTTCCAGGAATTACCGATACGCCGATGCAAGAGCATGTGCTTCATCGACTCTCTGAGTTACGTGAAGTGCCGTATAGCCAATTAGAGGCAGACCGACTAAACGGAATTCCGATGAAGCGCGCTGCAAAGCCGGCGGAGATCGCTGGATTAATTCACTTTCTTATTACCGATGAAGCGAAATACATCACCGGTCAAGCGCTTAGCCAAGATGGTGGAAGCGTGATGTTTTAAGACTTTACCGGTTTTTGAAAGAGCTCCACGCAATACCCATCAGGATCAATGAGATAAACAACTTTCGCACCAATGTTTGGACCAGCAACGATATCTACCGCCTCTTCGCTCCGTGATGAATAACCCAAGCCATGCATCCGGGCAACGAGCGCATCAATATCATCAACGTAAAGACAGAGGTGTCCTGCTCCATAATCTGATGGACGAGATGAGGCTGGTTGTCGCTCAAGACCGCGATATTCGAGCAGCTCGACAAAACCAGAGTTAGGAATTCGCAAATAAACAATGCGTATCTCAGTAAAGGGTAAGGCCAATACCTTTCGCAGATAATCAGCGCCATTGATGACATCAAACTCAACCTCAAGTTGCAAGCCATCTCGATAAAAAGCTAGGGATGTATCCATATTTTTAACGGTGATACCGCCATGAAAGAAACCAGTTATATGAGTCATGAAATCCTCGGATTGATAAATTCGCGAATATTTTCCGCGATATCTCGAATAGCCTCGCGCGCCTCGGGTAAGAAGCCTTGCATCAACAAAAATCCATGAATGAGCGTGTCATATCGCTTCAGAACACTGGTGACGCCAGCATCACTTAATCGCTTAGCGTAAATCTCGCCCTCATCTCGTAACGGATCAAGTTCGGCAGTAATCGTAAAAGCTGGTGGCAGGTTAGATAAATCTGCTGCAGCCATCGGTCTGAAGTATGGGTTAGCAAGATCTGCTTCACTGTTCATATATTGATCCCAGTACCACTTCATGCCTTGAGTGGTTAGCGAGTAACCAGTCGCGTTATCAATCATTGATGGATAATCGAATTTATAGTCGACGGCAGGATAAATAAGTATTTGAAAGGCGATCTTTGGCCCATTTTCATCTCGGGCTTTTAGAGCAACCGCTGCCGCCAGATTTCCCCCAGCGCTATCACCGGCAACGCCTACCTCTTCTTCATTGATCTGCAGAGATTGTGCATTTGCAACTACCCACTCAAGGGTCGCATAGCAATCATCAAAAGGAGTGGGGAATGCATGTTCGGGAGCTTTTTGATAATTGACCGCGATTACAACAGATCTGCTGTCATGAGCCAATTGCTGATGTTGTACGCCATTAAGTTCAGTATTTCCCGCAACCCAGCCGCCGCCGTGAAAGAAAACTACGGCAGGAAATGGTCCTACTCCATGTGGCGTGTAAATCTTTACCGGTAACTCGGCAGTTGGACCAGAAATATAACGATAGACAATCGAGGCAACGGCATCAGGAGTTCCTAAATATTCTGGCTGCCACTTTGTGCTCGCTGCTGCGCGCACCTCTGCTGGCGTTGACTCCCACTGTGGCTTTGCTGGAGTTTTCGCCAACATATCTTGAAACTCTTTTATCTTTGGGTGTAGCGCCATCAACGTTACCCTTCTCGCAAGAAAGAATTAATTTCTGACCAAGTGCTCTCATCTGCTTGATGCCTGATTACCTTCTTTGCACAAGCAAAGATTGAAGTGAAATCCGAACCAACCATTGAAGACCATTTCTGTTCGCGCCATTCGCTCTCTACTGGAGTGAAGAGATGTAAGCCAGGCGCATGATCTATTTGTAACTCTGTAGTGCCGCTACTTGTCTCAACGCGAATATGGGCGCTTCCTAGTGGAATATCTCCCCCGACTGCAGTAACTAAAGGTTCAATCTGTGGAGCTGGTGTGAGATCCATCGGATTCTTTGATGCCCATGCGGCAGCGCTATTAAGAGCTAAGTTCCACCAACGCTCTTTCTTAGGATCATTGAGAATCGGGAATACTCCACTATTAACCGTGATGGTGAGCTTCTTTAGTTCAGCGGTAGCGTGTTGTTGCGACAACTGAGTAACACCTAATAGCGCGCTCTGGATAAATCCCGTTGCAGGAAAGGTGCGGACACGAACCGTTGAAATACCATCTTTAAGTAAGGCTCCATCGGTGATGGTGCCTGCTAAATCAAAGACTTCGAGTAACCCACGATCGCCATCCCAGAGGTTTTCAATTGCAGGCGTTAGTTCGTAAGCGGCAAAGGCAGAGGTCACGCCAAGTGCAGCAGCTGCCGCTCGATTAAATCGTGGAGTTCCTTGTAACTCTCGAGAAACTTGGCCAAGTCCACCCATATTTGTTCCCGCTAAGTGAAGTGCGCGTTGCGCATCAGCGCTATTTAATCCAATCGCTGCAGCTGCAGCAGTTACCGCGCCAAAAGTTCCGGCGGTTGCAGTGATATGCCAACGTTTGCGATGTCCTGGTCCAAAGAAATGTGCAGCAGATGCGGATGCGCGCATTCCTGCTAGCGCGGAAGTGAGAAAATTATCTCGATATTGTGGATGTTCAAGGGCAATTGCAAAACTAGTTGCAAAAACTACTGAACCTGGATGATTTACAGCTGACCAATCAAGATCATCCTTATCTTCGAATGCAGATTGGCTCGCTAATCGAGCGGCAAGACCAATTGCACCATCTTTTTTTAGCAGTGAATCGTGGCGGTGCAATCTATTTCCGCTCACTACACAAATCATAAAATCGGCAAGGAGTACTTCTAGTCGATCGAGAATTTCTGGAGTAGTAGTAAGAGTTGAGTAATCAATGAGCTCTCGAACTAATCGATTCGCGTTCTCTATTTTCTCCGACACTTAACGCGCTCCTTGACTACTAGCACGTGGCGTGAATTTGGTATCGATAACAGATTCTCGAGGCTCATTTCCGTTAAGTACTTCAAGTATTAAGTGAGCCGCTTCGCTGCCGATTGCTTCTGGATCTCGATAGACCGATGAAATTTCGGTGGCAAACACGTCAAAGAGTGGCCACTCATCGAGAGCTACGAGAGCAATATCTTCGCCAATCTTTAAATTCATCTCATTAAATGCACGTACTACGCCCGCGGTGGAACCAATCCCACCTGCGATAAAGGCCGTTGGCCGTGGATTCTTTAATAAGAAATGGCGGGCATGAATAAGCGCATACTCTGCATCAAAACCACCAAGGGCAATTAACTTCTCGGGGAGCGGTAGACCAGCTTCGGCGAAAGCTTCACTAAAGCCTTTAATGCGATTTCGCGTGGTGTACACATTTGCTGCGCCAGAGATAAAGGAAATCTCGCGATGGCCCTTATCAATAAGATGTTTTGTTGCAGCTTTCACGCCGATTGCATGATCAGTGATAACTGCGCTTGCATTGAGCCCCTTAACATCACGATCAAGAAGAACAAGCGGTGCGCGCAGCGAGAGAATGGTCTTTTTCACATAAGGAGAATCCTCAGCAACGAGAGAAGCGATTACGCCATCAACACGTCGTCGACGCAAAAGCGCAAAATTCTTTGATTCAGTTTCGACGCTGCCATCGGAGTTCATCAAAATGAGGGAATAACCATTACGTCGTAACTCTTGTTCACATGCGCGTGCAACAACTGCAAAGAGTGGATTAGCAATATCGCGAATGATGAATCCAATAGTTCGCGTTGCGCCGCTGCGAAGTGATTGTGCGAGAAGATCAGGTTCATAACCAAGAGCTTGCGCTGCTTCTTCTACCTTCGCACGCATACTTGCTGAAACATCAGGATGGCCAGAGAGAACACGACTTACGCTGGAGAGCGCAACGCCCGCGCGCGCAGCCACATCTCGAATAGTTACTGGG
>Ga0214917_10008267_pt1 | contig 10264 bp, 16 predicted proteins | sample LL_1208_BB_MetaG_FD_177983 | JGI IMG/M metagenome (GOLD analysis project Ga0214917, IMG submission 177983) | Freshwater microbial communities from Lake Lanier, Atlanta, Georgia, United States - LL_1208_BB | ecosystem: Environmental > Aquatic > Freshwater > Lake | place: USA: Georgia | collected...
ACCGCCCAATAAACTGTTCATGGCGTTCAACCAAAAATATAGGCCGCGACGATACACCGCAGTCCCAAAAAGTCAGCCAGACGCAGCGCCCATTTTTCGTTCGGCATCCATTATCGATACGACTTTGTTGCTGAGGCGTATACGCAGAGCGTTACCATATGCGCATGTATACCCCTGCCGTATTCAGCGAGTGCGACCCACTCCTCATCGCCGATTTCATTGATGCTCACCCGCTCGCGACGCTTGTCGGCGTCCACCAGAACAAGCCGGTGGTTGATCACCTGCCCTTCATGCGGGCCGGCCCGCTGGCCACCGGCAGTCGACTTGTCGCCCACCTCGCCAAGGGCAACGCCACCTGGCGACAAATCGAGTCGAATGAACATTGGCTGCTCGTGTTCACGGGTGCCGCGGCTTATGTCTCACCTTCGCTGTATCCATCGAAGCAGCAAACCCATGAAGTGGTTCCCACCTACAACTACGTGAGCGTCCATCTCGCCGGGACGCTGCGCTGTTCGCATGCACGCGAAGACAAGCTGCGCACCGTGGAAATGCTGACGAACATGATGGAGGCAAGGCGCGCGGAACCCTGGTCGGTGAACGATGCACCGAGCGCCTACATCGAACGCATGCTGGAGGGCATCGTTGCCCTCGAGTTCACCGTCGAAGAAATCGTTGCCAAGACCAAAGCCAGCCAGAACCGGCTGCCGCCAGATCAGCGCGGCGTTTTGCAAAGCTTGTCGGCCGATCCTGCCACCAAAGAGGCGGCTGCATTCATTGCCCGCCGACTCGGCGATTAAGGTTGGCGCTGGGTGCCGATTGCAGTCACTTGCCCCATCGCCAGCGCGGTGGCTCACCTTTGAGCCAACAAATGACGATCAGCGCCAGAGTGGTGACATGAACGTGGATCAAAAATTCGACGAGTCGTAAATGCGGGGGAAACAGTAGCGCCCCGAGCGGCTGCAAGGCGAGATAAACACCAAGCACCGCCCAACCTTGCCAGCAGTTCGGCAGCCCCCAGCCCCAACCGTAGCGCTTGGTCGGGAACCAGTACGGCGGTCCGCGCCACATCGCTCTCAACCACCAAGGCTGCGCAGGACAACCACGACAGAAAGCCCGAGCAGCACCAGCAAGGTACCGATCGAACCAAGCAGACGACCGGGCGAACGTTTGAAGGTGCTGGATATGCCTTGCGCATGACACAAGCGCGCGATGAAGAAAGTGGCGCCGTAGGCATGCACCGCGGCAGCGCTGGCACCGGTCTGCTCGAAAAGATAAAGCAGAATCAGGGCAAGCGGCGCGCTCTCGATCAAATTCGCATGGGCACGAATTCTTTGCTCGAGCTCGGTATCACCACCCGAGCCTGCGCCGATTTTCTGTCCAAGTCGGCGCTGGCTGACTCGCACATAAAGAACGATCAGCAATATTCCGCACAAGCCGGCATACAGTCCGGTGACCATCGGATGCTCCTTGGTGAGTCAATCTTTGAAGAAGGGTTCGACAACTCCCTCGCGAGTGATCGTCAACGGCTTGCCGCGCCGATCAAGCGTCTTCCCTATGGTGGTCCGGATCCAGCCGCCGGAGATGCAGTACTCCTCGACGTTGGTGTACTCGACCCCGTTCAAACGGATACCCACTGCGCGCGCGAGCATCGTCTCGTCGTAGTGACGGCTGCTCGGGTCGACACTGAGCCGGTCGGGAAAGGTCAGGTCCGCTTTGGCTTCGTTGGCGCTCATGCGACTAGATCTTACGCGTACTTTGGTCGATGACGTAGTACGCCATCGAGACCCCGCCCCAATCAGGATCGTCGGTTATTTCTTTGTCAAAAATGGCACCGATCGACTCGATCGCCTTTCGCGATCGCAAATTATTGACGCCGATATGGAACCAGACGCGATCCACGAATCCGAGTGCGTGATCCAGCATAAGCTGCTTGAGTTCGCGGTTAAAAGCGCCGCCCCAGCAACGGCGGGCGAGGAACGTATAGCCGATCGACAGCTGCCGCTCCTGCGGTAGCCAAGAGTAATATCGGGAAGAACCGATAACCTCGTTCGTCAGGGCATCACGCACGGTCAAAGCACCGCCCGACTGCAAACCCCCCTCGAAAAAAGCTGCGAACACCTCAGGCTGCCAGCGGTCGCGCGCCGGATGTTGCTCCCAAATCAGCGGGTCGCTGGCAGCAGCGTAAACGGCATCGTGATCTGCGGCACGCGTGGGTTCGACACGGAGAAGTTTGCCGACGAGGGTGGGTTGGAGGGGGGATGTATTGGTCATAAAGTGCAAGTATTTTACACCGATCGGCAATTCGCCTGTCTGTCACGAATGCAAATCAGGCCTGCTTTCGCCAACTGCAATCAACCCGAGCGCCAGGCATATCGGTCAATCGGCACTCGGATCATTCCCTCGAGCGAAAATGTAGTCATGAAAATTCTCGATCTGAAGGCTTTTCTACCGTCGAAAGATTTTTCTGTCTCACGTCGTTTTTACAGGGAGCTCGGGTTCGCCGAAAACTTTGCCAATGCAGACGTCGCCGAATTCGAAATCGGCGGGTTTCGCTTCCTGCTGCAAGATCGTTATGTTGCCGAGTGGGCGGGAAATTTCATGATGCAGATGATGTGTGATGACGTGACAGAATGGTGGAATAAGCTCGAGCGTGAAGGGTTTCGCGAAAGATATCCAACGATCATCCTCAAAGAACCAAAGGTGCAGCCCTGGGGACTGCGGGTCATGTTTCTGTCAGACCCCAGTGGTGTGCTGTGGCACTTTGTAGATCGAAATAGTATTTAATGGAGCAGGCGATGGGAATCGAACCCACGTTAGCTGAACCGATTCCGTACCCGATCCTTCAATTTGTTGTTGATCGTGCGGTATTTTTGAAAACGGTGCGCTGACACTGAAGGTCCGCTTGGCACGACTGTCCTTGGCGAGCGCTGACTTTCGGATCTCCAAAAACTTTTGCACATCGGCGGGGGTGAGGCGAAGCACATAGGTCGGCACTGAAACAGAACCACGCATGAAGCCGAGAGAGCGCTCCATCGTGGTTCGTTCGATTAGTTCGAGTGTGAGCTTCTCGTTGCGTGCAAGACCGTCTGATCGCGCGATTGAAAAGCCAAGTGTGGTTCGCGCGACATCGATCTCGAACCCCGGCGATACCGAAACCCGAACCCTGATCTCGGTTGGATCCACTCGCTCGAGCCCGCTGCTGCCCATCGCAGCGAGCTGAATCATGCTGGTAATCGGGACCGATGCACAGCTCGACACGAAGCCGAGCATCAACAAAACGACGAGACGTCGGACGTGCTCGATCAAGGTCAATCAAAGTAAATCGTGATCAGCAACTGAGGTGGGTGCCATAACCCACCCATGGTCGTGTGCTTGATATCGCGAATCTGTGCATTGGGGTTTTCGGATGCCCATTGAGCGAGCGCTCGTTCGACGTCCTGCGGAGATACTCTCCAGCCCCATGACCAATAAGGCGTCGAGAATTCGAACACTTTGATTTTCATGGGGCAGAACCCGTATCAGATGTGTGGATGAATGGAGCGGGCGATGGGAATCGAACCCACGTTAGTAGCTTGGGAAGCTACAGTTCTACCATTGAACTACGCCCGCGCGGGGTGAACCATTCTAGAAGCAGGCTCGGGCAGCGGGCAACCACGAGCCGAATGGCGCTCAATCGCCGAGCGCAAGCGTGGTGCTCAGCGCGACTCAGTCGCTGAGCACGATATTCAGATCGCCGACGCCCACGCGGGCTTCGATCGGCTGCTGACCTGCCCCCTGGCCACTGACACTGCCACCCACGGCACTGCCTTTGACGGTGCCGTCGAGTCCCTTCAACGAAACACCACCCACACCGGTTTTGCCATCGATCGTGCCGGCATTAACTCGCGGTGTGCGAATGCTCGCATCACCGGTACCGACCTGCAGGGTGATCGCGCCGACGGCGATATCGATGTCGGCATCGCCCACGCCAACATCCACCTCGATGCGTTTGGCGGACGCGGTGGCCCTGATGTCGCCGACGCCGAGCTTCACCTCGACCGCCGACAGCGTTTTCTTTGGCAGCCGCAGCAACCAGCGCTCTTCGATGTTCTTGGCATCGACTTCGAGGCGGAGTTGATCGCCGCGGGTAGTGGCAGATATGTCGAGATTTTTGACGTCAGGTAGGGCACTGAAAATACCGGTCGTGCGCTTCGGTTTGATCGTGACCTGCGCTTCGAGTACATCGCCCGTGCCCTGCTCGATGCGGACCTCGCCGACGCCGGAGCGCAGCGCCACGGACGCGATCTCAGCAGCCTTGAAGGATCGGGTGCGCGTCACTTCGTCGGCGGCCGCCACAGTGGTCGACAGCGCAAGCGTGATCAGTCCGACGGCAACAAACAGGGGGCGAGCTGCTGACATGGCTATCTCCCATCGAACCCATCTTGAGTTGGTGTTGTATTTCACTATATCACCTCGAAGCTGACGATAGCAAACGGGGGCCCGCAGGGGATTTTCACACCGTGGACGGCAGCAGGTCGGAGCGCGCGTTGACAGGGGTCAATCAAGTTAACTTTCGCGTTGGGTTTGAAACATGTCGCGTCATTACCGATTCCACCAACTCGACGTCTTTTCGGCGGAAGCCTTTCTCGGCAATCCACTCGCCGTAGTCCATGACGCCGATGACTTGTCGTGGGTGCAGATGGCGGCCTTTGCGCGCTGGACCAATCTCTCCGAGACCACGTTCTTGCAGCGACCGAGCGCCGCAGGCGCCGATTATCGCGTGCGGATCTTCACCCCAGGCGGGGAGTTGCCGTTCGCCGGACACCCCACTTTGGGCAGCGCGCGGGCCTGGCTTGCAGCCGACAACACGCCACAAAACACTGGCGAGGTCGTGCAGGAATGCGGGATTGGGCTGGTGCGTGTCCGCGTGGCCGGCGACCGCTTGGCCTTTGCCGCACCGCCGCTGCGCCGCAGCGGAATTTTGGATGAGCAATTGCTGATGACCATCGTCGCCGGTCTGAAAATCTCGCGCAGCGACATCGTCATGCACCAGTGGGTCGATAACGGACCAGGTTGGTGCGCGGTGATGCTGCGCTCGGCCGAGCAGGTGCTGACGCTGCAGCCCGACATGGGACTCCTCCGCGAGGTGAAACTCGGGGTCATCGGCCCGCTGCCTGCGGGCAGCGCGGCGATGTTCGAGGTCCGGGCTTTTGTTCCGGGCCTGGGCGTGGCCGAGGACCCGGTCACCGGTAGTCTGAATGCCGGTCTCGCTGTCTGGCTGATCCGTACCGGTCAGGCACCCCCCGAGTTCACGGTCTCGCAGGGTCAGGTACTGAAGCGACGAGGACTGGTCCATATCGAGCGCCGGGGCGACGACATTTGGATCGGGGGTGACACCATGATCCGTATCGAGGGCTCGCTGCATATCCCTTGAACGCGGGATACCGGGTAACTTTGTCAACAATTTTGATGGATTTTTGACAAATCCTTGACCAATATAGTTGCCTGACGTCGACCAAAGAAGTCGGCGGGAGGGCGACCCCAATGAAAAAGCGCGATTTTTTGAAGACGACGGTCCTGGTCCTGCCCGTCGCCTGGGGTTTTGGCTCGGAGGCGCGCGCGCAACTCGAGGGTGGCATTGACGAGCTCACCCGCGAACTCGGTTTCGCTCTCGAACTCCCGGTCAAAAAAGCGGTCGCCGTCACCGGGGCGCTGCTGCATGTCGCTCGCGAGAAATTGCTGACCCTCGAGTTTGCCGAGGTCACGAAATTTTTGCCGGGTACCGAGCGCCTGATTTTTCAGGCTGCCAACGAAGTGAACGGCGCTCTGCCCAAGACGATCGAGGGTCTGGCTCCCATACTCGAAAAACTCGCGCTACCCCCCGAGGCTGGCGACAAGAGCCGAGCGTTCATCGTCCAATATCTGCGCGAGAAAGGCGGTCGCAAGGTCGTCGCATTGCTGCAAAAAGCCTGGCGGGCCTGAGTTCGGCTTCAGGGTGGTCGGTGCACTAACGGTCGGTACGGGCGTAGCGCATCACGCCGAGCATCAAGACTACGGTCAATAAAAAGTCACCGAAGCTCGTGTAGTAGAGCCAGGTGTCCTGACTCGTGTATTCGGCGAACACCCAATTGACGCCGGCCATCACCAGACCCAATACCCCAAGCCCAAGCGCAAGACGCTGCGGGTCCATCGGCTGCATCATGTAGCGCAGCAAACGTCCCCCGAAATATTGGCCCTTGTTGAACACGGCATCGCCCAAGGTGATCGTGGCGACGAGCACGCCCAAAATAGTGCTCTTCATTTTCACGGCCCAGTCATCCTGAAAAAACCAGGAGAACCCGGCCGAGATCAACAGCATCACGATGCCGAAGATCGCCAAACCGCCGAGCAAATCGACCTTGACGAAGCGCTGCGCCACCACTGCCGCCAACCCGGCACCAGCCGTCACCAGCGCAGAAAGCGGCAAATCGTCAGTCAGTTTGACCAAAATGAAAAACAGCGCGCCGATCGCCAGATCGACGCCAATCGAATATTTGTTGCGCGCGAATTGTTCGGCAGGGTCGGTCATCGCTGCCGGGCAATGTAATAGTGGATGAATTCGGCGGTCACGCCACCACTTTCGCGGACCACGTGATGACTGAGGGTCGCGCCGACTTTGTCCATGGCGCGCTGCGACCGAAAATTGTTGACTGCCACATGAAACCACACACGATCGACAGACTTGAACGCATGCTCGAGCATCAATGATTTCAATTCACCATTGAAAAGACCACCCCAACAGCGACGTGCCAAAAAGGTATAGCCGACGACTACGTCCCGCGCGGCCGCGTTGTACTCGTAAAAACTGGAGCTGCCGATCACCTCGCCTGTACTGCGCTCGCGGACCACCAGGCCGCCACCGCCGTTCAGTAAGCGCTCGAAAAGGGCACTGAAGACCTCGGGTCGCCAGCGGTCATGCGCAGGATGTTGCTCCCAGATGAGGGGGTCCGAGGCCACGGCATAGAGCGCCTCGAAATCGCTGCGAACAAGCGGCTGCACGAGCAGCAAGCCGCCTGTCAGCGTCGGCTGAAAATCGAAGCTCACCGCGACGCGGCTTCGAGACTGACTCATGCTGACTCCGGATAGGGCCAATACGCCATCGAACAACCGATGGGATTATATTCGCGGTCGATCGTGATACCTTGAGCCGTGATGAAAACCAAACAGGAAATCGTCGACAACTGGCTGCCGCGTTACACCGGAACCCCACTGGAGGGTTTCGGCAAGTTCGTACTGCTGACCAACTTCGGCAACTACCTCGAACTCTTCGCGCAAGAGACCGGCGCTGAAATCGTCGGCCGCGATCGACCGATGCCCAACGCCACCGCCGACGGCATCACCATGATCAACTTCGGCATGGGTAGCGCCAACGCGGCTACCGTGATGGATCTGCTGTCGGCGATCGCGCCGAAAGCGGTACTGCTGCTCGGTAAATGCGGCGGCCTGAAGCGCAAGAACCAGATTGGCGATTTGGTACTGCCGATCGCTGCCATTCGTGGCGATGGCGCATCCGACGACTATCTGCTGCCCGAAGTGCCGGCGCTGCCTGCATTCAGTCTGCAGCGCGCGGTGTCGACCATGATCCGCGATCTCAATTGCGATTACTGGACCGGCACGGTCTACACCACCAATCGACGTGTCTGGGAGCACGACGACGAATTCAAAGAATATCTGCGCAAGACGCGCTGCATGGCGATCGACATGGAGACCGCGACCATTTTTGCCGCCGGTTTTGCCAACTCGATCCCCGCAGGTGCATTGTTGCTGGTGAGTGATCAGCCGATGGTCCCCGAAGGCGTGAAGACCGAGGCCTCGGATCGGCGAGTCACCAATGAATTCGTGCTGCGACATATCCGTATCGGTATCGAGGCCTTGCGCCTCATTCGTCGTCACGGCAAGAGCGTCAAACACCTGCGCTTCGACGAATAGCGAGCCTCACGCCGAAGCGCTTGGCGATGTTGCGCTTCTCGAGATCTTCGCCCACGGCCTCGCCATCGCTGACAGCATCGAGATTGCGGTTAGTCTCGTTGCGCAGCACCACGACCATATCGGTCGGGGCATCGAGCGCAAACGGGAATTCGTGCCAGGTGCCCACATGCATCAGCAAGCCGCAATCGCCGGCAAAACAAAAGGCTCGTGCCTGTGCAACATCAGGCAGATCACCCTGCGTCGGCGGCGCCAGCACGGCGCACCAAGGCAGAGCATTGAGCGGCAAAAAAACTTGCGTGTGCTTGAAGTGCCGCTCCAGCCAGGTCACTTCGAGCGGGCGTGGATGCACTCGCGCCAAAGAAAGGCAGGTGTCGGCATCAGACATGAAGGCCGGTTTTTCCATGAGCTCGACCGCGTTGTCATAAAAACGCGTCCGTGTCACGGGTCGGCCGCGACCGAAGGCGAGCAACTCACCGAACGGCGCAATATTCTCGGCTGTGGCTGGCTCGAGCTCTAGCTCCACGCGGCGCAGATCGCTCAGCGGAAAACTTTGACCCAGAAAGTCTTCATGTCTTCCCATGACTGGCGATCGGTGCGCTCGTCGTAGGCCAACGGCAAGTTGTACTTCTTGCCCTTGTCGGTGGCCTCGGGGTTGGTGAAGCCGTGCTTCGCACCCGGATAGGAGTGGAATTCATAGTCGGCACCGAGCTCTTCCATTTCTTTGCGGAAGGCCGCTTGATCTTCGGCGGGCACCATGCCGTCAGCCTCGCCGTGACAGATGAGCACCGAGGGCTTGAACTCGCCGCGCTTGGCCTGATGAGCAGCGCGCAGTGCACCGTGAAAACTTGCCACACCGCGCAAGGGCAGACCGATGCGGCCCATGTGCAACGACAAGGCGCCGCCCAAGCAATACCCCATCGCGCCAATGCGATCCGGATCGACCATGGGGTGTGCACGCAATGTGTCGTAGGCGGCCTTGAGCCGCTCGCCGAGCGCGGGAACATCGGCGAAGAGGCCATTCATGAGCGTACCGGCCTCGGTCGAATCGGCCGCTTCGCGACCATCGCCGTAGACGTCGGTGGCCATGGCGACGAAGCCGAGTCCCGCAAGCTCGCGCGCGCGACGTCGCAGGTAATCATTGAGCCCCCACCACTCGGGAAGCACGATCAGACCCGGTCGCTTAGCTGCGCGCGCCGGATCATAGGCGAGGTAACTCGCGAACTCGCGACCGACCGCTTGATAACGAACGATTTCTGTATGGGACTGGTCAGGCATGACGACGGAATCCTCGAACTGAGAAGGGGGCAGACTCGGCTGCCGCCGCAAAGCTTGCGTATGTTGCACTTTGGGATCAAGGTCGCTGGCGCGCAAGTCCCTTGAATATCTGGTGCCATAATGCGGGCGATGGAAGATGTCTCACCGCCGCAACGCCGTATCCGCAGCTTTGTCCTGCGGGCGGGTCGCATCACGGCGGCGCAGCAGCGGGCGCTCACGGAATTGTGGCCAAGTTATGGCATCGACCTGCCCGCAGCACCCACACTGCTCGATCTTGACCTGTTGTTTGGCCGCCAGGCCCCCCGCTCGCTCGAGATCGGCTTCGGCAATGGCGATAACTTGCTGGGTCTCGCCAAGGCGTATCCGGAGCGCGATTTCATTGGGGTCGAAGTGCACCGCGCCGGCGTCGGACATTTTCTGCTGGCAGCACATGAGGCCGGAGTCGCCAATCTGCGGGTGATCTGTCATGACGCCGTCGAAGTTCTGGAGCGCTACCTCGCGGCAGACTCGCTCGATGAAGTGCTGATTTTGTTCCCGGACCCCTGGCACAAGAAGCGACATCACAAACGGCGCTTGGTACAGCCCGCATTCGTGAATTTGCTGGCCTCGAGACTGGCGCGGGGTGGGCGCCTGCAACTCGCCACCGATTGGCAACCCTACGCCACGCAGATGCTGGAAGTCGTCGGCGCCGATGTGCAGTTCGAAAATCTTGCCGGGGATATCGCGTCAGCAGGCTTCATGCCACGACCCCACTGGCGGGCGCTCACCCGCTTCGAGCGCCGTGGCCAAAGATTGGGCCATGGGGTGTGGGATTTATCGTTCGCGCGAATTGGCTGATACCGATGAGCGGATACTGATCAGCCAAGACCGAAACTCGCGCGGATGCCATCGACGATGAACTGCACCGCCAGCGCGCCGAGCACCACACCGAGCAGGCGGTTGGCAACGTTGGTACCGGTTGCCCCGAGAATACGCATCAGCGGCCCTGCACCCAGCATCATTACCAAAGAAATCAGCAGAACCAGCACGGCTGCTGCAAGCA